>Ga0007867_1000364_pt1 | contig 16685 bp, 17 predicted proteins | sample CryBogCBH25Aug08_FD_71224 | JGI IMG/M metagenome (GOLD analysis project Ga0007867, IMG submission 71224) | Freshwater microbial communities from Crystal Bog, Wisconsin, USA - CBH25Aug08 | ecosystem: Environmental > Aquatic > Freshwater > Lake | place: Crystal Bog, Wisconsin, USA | collected... | reverse complement strand
AGTGATGCACCAAGAGAAGCTGCAACGCTAATCTTTAGTAGTTTCTTCATGTGTATACCTTTCTTTTTGGGGGTCTGGACAAGAACGGGCGTCTAACCCTTATTTTTACCGTCCCCATCCGGATTGGAAGTTTTCCCATCCGGAATACTTGTTTGTGCCTTATTGCGTCGATTTCGACTTGCAATAGAAGCGATTGTGATTGCTATAACCAGCGTAAGACCGTTAAACAGCGGTGTTAAAAAGAAACTGTCGGGGAATAGCTGTAGCAGTCCTGAAATTCCAATAACCGCAATAAAGATACCCACAACTGTTCCAATTGCGTTCACGCGACCAGGCCGAATTGTTGTTGAACCAATAAAAGCTGCCGTAAGGGCAGGCAATAGGTAATCCGGACCAATATTACTTTGGACGTTTCCAAGCTGTCTTGCACATAGCAAGTAACCGGCAATACCCACTATGACACCTGATGAGATCATCGCGCCGTACACGTACCGACCTCGCTTGATACCCATAAGTTCGGCAGCGCGTGGATTAGCACCGACTGCATACATGTAACGGCCGATGGGAAGGTACTCAAGAACAATAAACATTAATGCGGCCAATACGATTGCAAATATGAATGTTGCTGGAATATGGAAAAGTGATCCCGTGCCGAGGTGATTAAACGATGGCGAACGCTGATTTTTCAAATCGATAACTTGTTGTCCGCCTGTAACCCAATAAGAAATTGAATAAATAACTTGCCCTGTTGCCAAGGTCGCAATGAAAGCATCCACCTGAGCCAGTTCGATGAGAAGGGCATTAATAGCGCCTACAGCAGCTCCACCTATGACGGTGAGAAGAAAAACCAGACGGTAATCCATTCCGTGCATTTGAAGAACCAGGGCTAAAACTTGCCACAAACCAACTCCGTAGCCGATGGAAAGGTCAATTTTACCTACAACCATAGGCAAAGTAACGCCTAGGGCCAAGATAAATAGTGTGGCATTGCCCGAAGCAAGGATTTTAAAATTGAGCAGAGTCGGAAAGGTATCTGGTCTTAAAACACTAAAAAGTACGAAGAGAACAACAATGATCGCAACCATTCCATAAACGGGAACCGCTTTGCGTAAAAAGCCCGCACCTTTCGGTGCTTCTAGAGCGGTAGAGCGTAGTGAATTATTACTCAATTTTTCCCCCTGTTGTAGTTACTGTCTCTAAATTTGATGCAAGTGAAATGAGATTATTAAAAGATATTTCATTCTTCTCAACAACTTTAACCGGTTTTCCTTGGAAAAATACAACTGCTCGGTTTGCTACTCGAACAACTTCTTCCATATCAGTCGAAATAATGATAAGAGAAGTTCCTGATCTTGTAACATCACCAAAAAGGCCATAAATATCTGCCTTTGCTCCGATATCAACTCCCATTGTTGGCTCTTCCAGAACCATTACTTTGAAATCAAGTCCGAACCACCTAGCTAAAATGACTTTCTGTTGATTCCCACCAGACAAAGTATCAAGCGATAGGTCTGGATCACGAGGTCTAACGCCAAACTTATCGAGATGGGGAAATGCATCTGCACGCTCCTTCTTTAGGTTCGTCATCTGCCAAATTCTCCGGCCCCACAACAATGGGTTTAGGAATAAATTCTCTTTAACTGACATACCAATCGCTACAGCTTCGATCTCGCGGTTTGATGTGCTAAAACCGATCCCATTTTTCACCGCATCAGATACTTTTGAATATGCAAGACGTTGGGTACCTGATGAAATACTTCCAGAAACATCAGAAAGAACTCCAGCAATTGCTCTGCCTATTTCGTCCTGCCCAGCGCCCCTTAACCCGCAGAAGGCAATGACTTCACCCTTATAAATATCTAAAGTTAATGGTCCAATTCCAGAAGACATAAAGTCTTTGAGTGAAATTTGGATTTCATTTCCTGGTGAGGCAAACTGAGTTTCAAGTACTTCGTGACCCACAATCAAACTTACAAGTTCAGCCTTCGGCAAAGTTTTCACTTCACGATCGGCGACAACTGCACCGTTTCTCATAATTACTGCGCGATCAGCAACTTCATATACCTCATCTAGTCGGTGTGATACATAAATAATTCCGACTCCAGTTGATTGCAAATCTTTTAAAACTTCAAAGAGGCGCTCTACATCACTTGCAGGCAATGAAGCCGTAGGTTCATCGAGTACTAAAATTTTAGGCTTCTGAATGAGCGCCCGAGCAATTGCTAACAAGCTGCGATCTGTTCGGGTTAAGTTAAAGATACGGGCATCTGGATCAATTCCTCCGCCAACAATTTTCAATACTTCAACCGCTTGTTGATTCATAGCGCTCGGACTAATTAATCCCATCTTTTTTGGATAGCCAATTGTTTGGGCAATGTTTTCAGCAACTGTCATCCATTCAATAAGCCCAAGAGTCTGGTGGACGAAAGCAATTTCAGAACTTGTACCGTCCAACGAAAGTTTCTGACCATCCATGTACACATCGCCGGAATCAGGGCGATAAACACCGGCAAGCATCTTAATTACGGTGGATTTGCCTGCACCATTTTCACCAAGGAGAGCAACGACTTCACCTTGGTTTACGCTAAAACTAACATTGTTTGCTGCGTGGGTTGCATAAAAAGATTTATCTAAGTTGCGTACTTCAAGCAATGCCGATTTTGACAATGTGGTTCCTTAACTGGGAATAAGTCCTAATGCTAGGACACAGGTAGGTAACATAACACCGGGCCGAGCGAAAGCAACAGGGGGCCAATTTCGTTATCAAATTGTTATATCGCCAATCAGGGAAATCCACCCTAAAACGAGGATTCGGCAAAGTGCCCTATTTTCAACCAAATTTTGGGTTGACTACCCTCTCTCCTTCTGTAATCTAAGCAAGCCAATATTGTCTACTCCAATCAAAGGGTTCCCATGAGCGGTCACGACCACACAGTTCCAGATTTTGCAAATAACATTTCGTTTCTCGGACACACTGATCAAGGCGGCCGTGGTGATGGACTACAAATCATGGTTCACAAAGGCCATGCATATATTGCAAATATTTTTTCAAATGGTTTTACAGTAGTCGATGTTAGGGATCCAAGAAATCCAAAACCTGTTAATTTTATTCCTGCTCCCCCACAAACCTGGAGCCTTCACCTGCAGAGTGCAGATGACCTACTTCTCGTTGTAAATGCAGCAAATCTATTTGCTAACCCAGCATTCGCTGATGAGGCAAACTATTACGGAAGATCTTTTGGTGAAGTCTTCGCAAGCCAACCTGTTGATTACACCGCGGGTATGCGTGTCTATGACATAAGCACTCCAGCTGAACCTCGCGAGATCGGATTCATGCCAATCGACGGAGTTGGTGTGCACCGCATTTGGTATACAGGCGGACGTTGGGCGTATGCATCAGCCTTGCTTAAAGGTTTTGCAGATTACTGCTTCATAACAATTGACATGAGTGATCCAACAAAGCCACAGATGGTCGGAAAATGGTGGATCCCTGGACAACATTCTGCGGCAGGTGAAAAGCCATCATGGGATTCAAATAAATGGCGTTATGGATTACACCATGCAGTTATCTCAGGTGATCGCGCTTATGGTGCTTGGCGTGATGGCGGATTAACAATTCTCGATGTGAAGGATCGTACAAAACCAGATCTAGTTGTTCACAGAAATTGGTCACCTCCATTCCTTGGGGGAACACATAGCCCGCTACCTCTCACTGATCGAAACCTCTTGATCGTTGCTGATGAGGGTGTCGCTGACAACGCTGCTGATGGAATAAAGAGGACTTGGATCTTTGATATTCGCGACGAGAAGAACCCAATCTCTATCTCAACCTTGCCACAGCCAAAGGAAGATGACTTTGTAAAGAAGGGTGGGCATACCTGCTCTCACAATCTCCATGAAAATCGTCCTGGTTCATTTGTCAGCAGTACGACAATTTTTGGAACATTCCAGAATGCTGGTCTACGTGTTTATGACATTTCAGATGAATTTGAACCGCGTGAAGTAGCTGCATGGGTACCACCAGCTCCAGAGAAGATGTACGACGTCCGACCAAATAGGCCTAAGGTGATTCAGAGTGCTGATGTGTTTGTGAACCCTGATGGCATTATGTATATGACTGACTACAACGCTGGTCTTTATATCTTGCAGTACGAAGGCGAATAAATTTTGGCCAATGTAGATCTGTCAAAACCAGATTTTGCAAAGAACGTTTCATTCTTAAGCCACACTGATCAAGGTGGTCGTGCCGATGGCATGCAACTTATGGTCCATAAGGGCTATGCATACGTCGCCCATATGTTTTCAAATGGATTTTCTGTTATCGATGTGCGAGATCCTCGAGCTCCGAAAACTGTAAATTTCATACCATCCCCTCCGAATACTTGGTCAACCCACCTACAAACGGCTGACAATTTATTGCTTATTATCAATGCTGCAAATTTATTTGCCCATAAGGCATTTGCAGATGAGGCAAGTTACTACGGGCAATCGATTGGTGAGATCTTTGCAAAACAGCCAGTTGATTACACAGCCGGTATGCGGGTCTATGACATAAGCAATCCAGAAGAACCGCGTGAAATTGGTTTCTTGCCGATCGATGGTGTTGGTACTCACCGGATTTGGTACACCGGAGGACGTTGGGCATATGCATCTGCACTCCTCAAAGGATTCGCCGATTTTTGCTTAATTACCATTGATATGGCTGACCCAACTAAGCCCACAATTGCTGGCAAGTGGTGGATCCCCGGTCAAAATCTTGCTGCAGGTGAAAAACCATCCTGGGATTCAAATAAGTGGCGCTATGGATTGCACCATGCGCTAGTAGCTGGCGACTATGCATTCGGTGCATGGCGTGATGGTGGAATGACAATTATTGATGTGAAAGATCGCGCAAAGCCAGAGTTGATAGTCCATAAAAACTGGGCGCCTCCCTATATGGGCGGCACGCATAGTCCTTTGCCTCTAATGGATCGCAATCTGCTGTTGGTGGCAGACGAAGCAGTTGCAGATAATGCAGAAGATGGCATTAAGAGAACTTGGGTATTTAATATTGAGGAAATCTCAAACCCGATTTCAATTTCCACTCTCCCTATTCCCGAAGAAGCTGATTACGTCAGTAAGGGTGGCCACTTTGGTACACATAACCTTCATGAAAATCGCCCGGGCTCATTTGCCAGCAGCGAAATCATCTTTGCTACATATCAAAATGCAGGACTACGTGTCTATAACATCTCAAATCAATATCAGCCGACAGAAATTGGAGCTTGGGTTCCGCCGGCTCCAGAGAAGATGTATGACGTAAGGCCAAATAGACCACAGGTAATTCAAAGCGCAGATGTCTTTGTCGATTCTGAGGGAATCGCGTACATGACTGATTACAACGCCGGGCTTTACATCATGCAATTTAATGGTGCGTAAATGAGAAAAACTATTGGAAAGCTACCGATCGCACTTTTTGCAATTGGCACTGGTGGATTTGGTATCGGCCTCACTGAATTTGCAATCGTTGGATTACTTCCTAATATCGCAAGAGACTTTTCTGTTTCAACAGCGAGGTCAGGCTTATTAGTATCGATGTACGCATTAAGCGTGGCAATTGGTGGAATATTTATAACAGTTTCAGTGACAAAGTATGACCGCAAAAAGGTTCTTATGTCGCTCATGCTTTTGTTTATCGCCGGTAACTTGATATCAGGTGTCGCGAAAACTTTTGACGTAATGCTCATTGGCCGCGTGGTCTCAGCACTTTGCCATGGCGCATTCTTTGGAATTGGCGCGGTAGTCGCGATTGGTTTGGTAGCGAGTGACAGAAAAGGAACAGCTATCTCAATAATGTTTGGTGGACTCACTGTTGCAAATGTTTTGGGCGTTCCCTTTGGTACATGGCTCGGACAAAACTTTGGATGGCGTTCAACTTTCATCACAATCTCGGGAGTTGGTGTAGTGGCACTAATAGGAATTTTCCTATATGTCCCGAGTGATTCCCCAGAAGCTCTTAAAAGCCATTCCAGATCAGTTAAATATGAATTACGGGCCTTTAAACAACGTCAAGTTTGGTTTTCACTGCTAATAACTATTTTTGGTTTCGGTGGGATGTTTGGTGGGTTTACATATATTGCTTTCACGTTAACCGAGGTAAGCGGCTTTGCTGAATCAACGATGCCAATTTTGTTGTTTCTATTTGGAATCGGTGTTTTTGTTGGCAATTTTTATGGCGGAAAAGCAGCAGATCGAAATCTCAACAGAGCCATAACTGTTTCATTATCTTTGCTATTTGCAGTACTCGTCTTCTTTGCATTGACAGCAAATAACAAGGTTTGTGCACTTATTGGCCTAATACTTATGGGGGTCCTTGGCTTTGCTCCAGCAGCGGGGGTTCAGATGCGAGTGATGCACTATGCAAAAGATGCTCCGACCTTGGCTTCAGGGGCAAACATCGCTTCATTTAATATCGGAAATACCATCGGTGCTTGGCTAGGTGGCTTATTTATCTCACTTAACCTTGGCTATTCAGCACCGCTTTGGTCGGCGGCAGGAATAACCTTCCTCTCGCTGGTTACGCTTTTCATCGCTAATCTTGGCGAATCTAGTAAGGAGAAACAGTGAAAGAGGCTAATGCTCATCTAAAAGCTTTAATTGAAGGTTTAGGCGACTGGGGCTTAGAAGCTTTCGTCTACGTTCCTTCTTCACATTCTGCTCCAGTCATCAGAGGGTTAGAAGCACGTGGCATAAAAGCTGTCATGGCTAATCGGGAAGAAGAAGCGGTTGGCATAGCTGGCGGTATAGCACTTGCTGGTAAAAAAGTTGCAATAGTGATGCAAGATAATGGTTTTGGAAATGCGCTCACCGCGCTTGGTACTTTTGCAAATTCTTACCACACGGGATTCCCAATTTTTGCGAATACTCGTGGTGGATTGGGTGAATACAATTCGATGATTCATTCAATCTCTGAATCAGTGCCTGATCTGCTCAAGCGCTTGAGCATAAGAGTGGAAAATTTAGGCGTGAGTGACTCACCCGAAGTGTGGCGCTCATCAACACATTCCGTTGCAAAGCTAGCCCAGATTCAACGTAGACCAATTGTTACTTTATTCGAAGCTCTGCACCCTGGATTGGATATTGCATAATGGCAAAGATGACAAGAATCGAAGCACTCAAGGTAATTGATGCTGAATTTGCCTCTGATCCTCTCGTGATCACATGCGGTGCTACTGCAAGAGAGTTTGCATCATTTTCAAGACGTCCAACTCACTTGCCACTTTTGGACTCAATGGGACTTACTACTCCCGTAGGACTTGGCATTGCACTCGGCTTCACCGGCAATGTTGGTGTAGTCGATGGCGATGGCTCACTACTTATGGGCTTTAGCATTCTGCCTACATTGGCGGCTTATGGACCAAAGAACCTTACTGTGATTGTTTTAGATAATGGCCAGCATGCATCCGCGGACCTTTTTGAGTCTCAAGCGATGCACGTGAATATTGCGGGAGCCGCAAAAGGATTGGGTATTGAAACTTACGAATGCGAAACAGGGGACGACCTCAAATCAAATATCGCGAAAAGTAAAAATTCAAACTCTGTTACTGTGATCTTTGTGAAAATTTTACAGGGCAATACTCCTGGGATTCCATTTTTCCTCGCTGATCCTGCTCAGCTTGGTGCAAATTTTGCAGATGCACTCAAAAGCAAGTAAACAATGAAATCTTTACAGATCCATGGAAAGCTAGACATGCGTCTAGAGGAAGTACCACTATCTGAACCAAATCAAGAAGAAGTACGGATAAAAGTTAGCTTTGTTGGTATTTGTGGTTCTGATTTGCATTACTACTACGCGGGTGCAAATGGAGCGTTTGTCGTAAAAGAGCCACTGACACCCGGGCATGAGTTATCTGGTGTGGTAGATGTAGACCCACAAGGAATTCTTAAAAAAGGTACAAAAGTTACCGTGCACCCGGCTAAATTTGGCCCAAGTAAGCCAGGACTTGAAGATGCAGAACATTTACGGCCAGGTGGAAGCTACCTTGGAAGCGCATCAACAAACCCCCACACTCAAGGGGCTATGTCAGAATATTTAAATCTTGATCGAAGCATGCTGCGTGTAATCCCAGATGGATTAACACTCGAGAATGCGGCACTAGCAGAACCGTTAGCCGTTGGACTACATGCAATAAATATCGCAGGTGGGGTAAACGGTAAAAGAGTATTAGTTTCTGGCTCTGGCCCAATAGGGCTTCTAGCTGTAGCTGCTGCAAAACTTCAGGGAGCTGTGGAAATCATTGCCACAGATGTACTCGATGGTCCATTAGGCCGGGCAAAAGATCTTGGCGCGACAAGCATTATTAAAATTGGTTCAGAGGCAGTCCCAGAGGAATACTTTGATGTTGTTTTAGAGTGTTCGGGAGCGCCAAGAGCGATTAGTGCAGGGATTAAGGCGTCGAAGCGCCTTGGAATCATAGTTCAAGTCGGAATGCTCAGCGCGGGTGAACATCCGATTGAACTAGCGCCTTTAATCTCAAAAGAAGTACAGCTTCGAGGCACATTCAGATTTAATGATGAAATAGATGACGCCATATTGATCCTGGATCAAAATCCATGGATTGGAAAGGTAGTCACACATACATTTGAACTAAATGATGCAATCAAAGGTTTTGAGGTTGCAAAAAATTCTCAAGAATCTGGCAAAGTACTAATTTCATTTTAATGGCCTATGATTAAACTATGAAACATACAGTTTGGTCTCAGTGGGATGACTTGAACGTCCCTAGCGGAATAAAGAAGCTAAGCCCATCAAATTTTTCACTCGACACTGATGATTTGAGCCAAATTACATTTTATGTTCCTCAATATATGGGTGGCCGAAAAGCCCTTGAGTACGTACAGAAGATGCCAAACTTAAAATATTTACAAGTTCCAAATGCTGGATTCGCTGATGCTCTAGAATTTTTAAAACCAGGCGTAGTCCTTTGTAATGCAAGAGGCGTTCATGATGCATCTACTGCTGAGTTAGCCGTTGCACTTGCACTTGCCTCCCGACGAGGTTTTTATGATTTTGCGATTGCTCAATCTAAAGGCGAGTGGGCTCATAAAAGATATCCATCATTTAACGACAGTAGAATTGGAATAATTGGTGCTGGCTCAATTGCTAATACCCTGAAAAGTTACATAGAACCCTACGGGGTTGAAATTTTGATGTTTTCAAGGTCTGGACAAAACGGATCCATTGCCATTTCTGAACTTGATTCCCATCTGCCTGAGTTAGATTTTGTTTTTATCGTAATCCCGCTTAATGATGAAAGTAGGAATCTGTTTGATTCTAAAAAGCTTTCCTTGATGAAGGATGGGGCGGTAATTGTTAACGTTGGCCGCGGGCCAATAATTAATACAGAGGCACTTCTCAAGGAGCTCAATTCCGGAAGAATTTATGCCGGCCTAGATGTAACAGATCCAGAGCCTTTACCACCTGACCACCCATTATGGAAGGCAAAGAACCTCATTCTCTCGCCCCATGTAGGAGGCAACTCAACTGCATTTGAGTCACGTGGAAAAAAACTAATTGAATCCCAATTGAAATTACTCAGTACAGGGCAAGAACTAAATAATATTGTTGCTCACGGATAATTTATTTATCAGTCATTCTTTCAATTTCACGTGTGATGGCTGAAATATCTAAATCCCCATCACCATTTGCCAATAAATTCTTGTATAAAGAAGCAACTAAAGAAGTTACAGGAAGCGTTGTGCCACTATTAATCGCAGCTTCTAAAGCATAATTTAAATCTGCATAAAGAAACTTTGAATAGCCACCAGGAATATACTGTTCAGATTCAATTTTTGAACGCCCAAAGTTCATAACATTTGAGCCAGCTAATCCTGTTGATAAAATATCAAAGACCGCTTTTGCATCAAGACCTGATCTACGGGCTAAAGTAATTGCTTCTGCAAGAGCAGTCATATTAATTCCCACGATGACTTGATTTGCAGCTTTTGTTAACTGGCCTGCTCCGACTGGCCCAATTAAACGAATCGTCTTTCCAATTTTTTCAAAGACTGACAACAGGGTCTCAAAAGTTTGAGAATCTGCGCCGACCATGATCGACATCGTGGCATTCTGCGCGCCGATGTCTCCCCCCGACATCGGAGCATCAACCGCGATGATTCCATCCGCTTTCAAACTATTACTTAGTTCAACCATCGCAACAACAGAAGTGGTGCCCATTACAACAAGAATGTCACCTGACTTTAAGACAGACCGCAGTCCTGAATCTAAAATATTCTTAACTGGATCAATGCCAGGTAGAACTGTTAGCACAATCTGGGAATCAATATCTTTTAAATCTGTGACTCTGACTGCTCCCGCTTGAACTGCAGAATTTGCTGCCTCATCTGACCTATTCCAAACCTCTACTTCTAATCCAGCTTTTACTAAATTAATTGCCATGGGAAGGCCCATATTCCCAAGGCCAATTACTGCGACTCTAGTTGCACGTGTCATGAACTGAACCTAGCTAATTTCCTCTTGAACTGGTCAGTCTCGAGTACTTCTCTGTTCACTACGAACTGCGGGATCTTCCCTTGACTAATTGCTTTGATTGCCGTGAAAGCACTTCTCCCCATTCCAAGAGCAAGCTCGTCTGTCCACGCAATATTGTGGGGAGTCACAATTACATTTTGCATCTTGAAAAGTGGGTTTTCTTTTAAAGGTGGCTCAACTTCAAATACATCAAGGCCTGCTCCAGCGATATCTTCATTTTCTAAAGCAGAAATTAAAGCTGCTTCATCAACGATTGGGCCCCGTGAAAGATTAATCAATATTGCAGTCTTTTTCATCTGTGCTAATTGTTTGGCACTAATAAGGTGTCTAGTGTCTGGAGTAAGGACCGCCATAACGATAATTCCATCGCATTGTTGAGTAAGCGTATCTAGGTCTACCAGCGTGACATCATGAAGATCAGCCTCATGTTGCACCTTCCAGGGATCAAAAGAGAGTCGTGTGCAATCAAAGGGAGCGAGCAATCTGAAGAATTCGGTCGCTACGTTTCCAAAGCCAACTGTTCCAATTGTTTTTCCATTTAGGCCCATTCCTAAGCCATTGATTCTCTTATCCCAACCGTGGTTCCTAGCCAGCTGATCCTTTGCGATCAGTCTATGCATCGTTGAAAGCAATAATGTAAGAGCAGCAGTTGCTACTGGTTTTTGCGATCCATCAGGAGTGATCGTGAGAGCGGTACCCGCACGTGTGCAAGAAGCCAAATCAATATTGTCATAGCCAACACCAAATCGAGAGATAACCAATGGAGAATCATCAGGGTCACCAAACGAATCTGGGGTAACTCCAGGTCCTGCAAATGCAACAGCATTAAAGCCAGATAGAACCTCGGGAGTGAAATTAGAGCCTGTGGGCTTCATGAACTCCCAAGATAACGGTTCTAAGGTTTCAATACTTATCTTTCCCCAACTAAAACCACCTACGCTATCTGATAAATCACTTGAGAGTCCAACAGAAAAACTCATTAGAAAATCGCAACGGGATTAACTGGAGAGCCCGTACCACCAGGAACGTTAAGAGGCGCTACAACTATTTGGAAAGTCCAACGTTTTGCTTGTGCGCAATGATCTGCAAGCTCTTCTAAATAAACGTTATCTAGAAGCGGAATCCCCATTCCAGGTAGGGCAAGTGCGTGAATTGGAGAGTGTGTTCCCTCAACGGGAGAAGGGCGAACATCACTGTCACCGTCTGCGCCTATAACGCTCACTTTGCGTTCTTTGAAAAGTTCCATAACGTCAAAATGGAAACCAGCAGAAAAATCACTTGGGTCCCACATGCCGTGCCCTTTTTGCCTTCTGTGGTGACCTGCGTGGAGCAAAATGCAATCCCCTTCACCAATTTTGAATCCAAACTTACTTTCCATTTCTAACACATCTTCTTTGTGAATAGCAGTCCCTGGCTCTAGCCATGAAACTTCACGCATGAGAGCTGCGTCGAGAAGCACTCCGCGCGTCACAAAAGGGCCAAGTTTGTCGATAGTTGACCAGTTTGATCCTTGAGAAGTTACTTCAACTTTTGAATCTTTGCCACCAAATAGTTTGCCAAGGTAAGAAATATGTGTCATGGCGTCCATGTGTGTAACTGCTTTGCCGTGAAAATCCACGCCAATAAAGTCCATATTGCACTTTGGCTCCATGTCATCCACATCAGTCATTTCACTCATGTAATGAAGTGCAGGCTTTTGGTTATCTAGGCCAGGAACAGTATTCCAAGCCAATGCAAGATTAATGGTCTCTCCAGTTTTAACTTCTTTCGCGGAAGCACTTGTGACGGCTTGTGTTATGTAATTAAGTGCTCCCCTTTCCAATGTCGCTGGGGTGTACTGATCCCAAGTCTTTAGCTGATTGAAAAGGAGCTCAAATTCCTTGAATGAGATATGAGGGCCGTTATTGCTGTTTGCTTTTTGGGATGACATGAACCCTCCGGGTTATGGCTTGTTGAGTGATTTCCGAGACTGCTATGGTCAGACATTATCAGGGTGTATTCAGTTGACCAAGATCTAGCGATTACGGTCCAATAGGGGGCTCACGTGAAGGCATTAGTAAAGCTTGAAAAAGGTGTCGGGCATGTTGAACTCAAGACTGATTGGCCAAAGCCAGCGGTAAAACAAGGTTGGGTCCTGGTAGAAGTTTTTGGATGTGGAATCTGTGGAACTGATCTACATATCCTTGAAGATACCCACAAGAATTGGCCTCCAGTCGTACTTGGCCACGAATACACAGGACGCATTGTGGAAGTAGCAAGTGATGTCACAAACTGGAAAGTTGGAGATCGAGTTGTTTGCGAACAGCACACACTTGCATGTTTGGCCTGTGATGCTTGTAGGCGTGGAGCAATTCACTTATGCCAGGCAAAACGTAGTCCAGGCTGGGGCATAGATGGGGCGTTTGCGGATTTCGTCACGCTTCCTGCCAACTTACTTCATAAAGTGCCTGATGGTGTTCCATTTCTAGCAGCAGCTGTATGTGAACCAACTGCCATCTGTATTACTGGCCTCGATAGAGTCGCTCTTCAAGTGGGAGAAAGAGTTCTTGTAATAGGACCTGGTCCCATTGGTTTAATCACTGCACTCCTTGCAAAAGCTTCGGGTGCAAGCTCAGTTACGGTCATTGGCCGGTCATCAAGTAAAGAACGACTTGAGCTTGCTAAAAAGCTTGGAATCAATACCTATGAGCTTAAAAATGGTGTCAATCCAATTGATGAACTTGGAGATTCATTTGATGTTGCAATTGACTCTACTGGGACAGGTGATTCGCTCTCGCTCGCTATAAATATGACTAGGCGCCTTGGCCGAGTTCTTGAACTTGGATTAGCTACTGGAGCTGAAGTGCAATTTGCTCTTAATGCCGCAATGACTAGATCACTTGCTGTTCATTTTTCGATGTCATCAGAGTATTCCAGCTGGGATAGGGCGCTGGCCTTTATGGCATCGGGGAAGTATGACCCGACAGAGCTTACCTCTGTTTACTCACTTGATAATTGGGAAAGCGCGTTTCACGATGTTGAGAGTAGAAAGGTTGTTAAAGCGATCATTACTCCCAAAGATGCCTCCGCTCTGGATCAGGTAAAGTGAAAGAAGCTAAAAAACTTCTACTCATTGGGCCGATGGGGGCAGGAAAGTCAACACTTGGAAAAATCCTCTCAAAAGAATTAAGTTGGGAATATTTTGATAATGATTTAGATTTTAGATCCACGCACGGACTAAGTCTTAGAGACCTAGAAGATCTACCTGTCAATGAGCTTCATAAGTTAGAACGAGAGTATCTGATTGAAATTATTAATAGACCCGCTCCCTTTATCTCAGGGGCTGCCGGATCAGTAGTTGACACAGAGCCGATACGAGAATTAATTAAAACTACATTTGCGGTCTATCTGCGGCTACCGCTTGAAAAAATTATTGAGCGGGCAGGTACTGCTGGAGTTGGTAGGCAAGCCATTGCATCAAATGGGATTCAAATCTTAACTGAGCGCTTTGAGAAAAGAGATCCTTTATATAAAGAGTGTTCAAAAGTTACGATTGAACTTAGTGATTCCCCTGAAGCTGACGCTAAAAAAATTCTAGATCTGCTATAAATTAATTTCATCTAAAATTGTAATTTGCTCGCTCTCCACATATTCCGGTGCATCTTTCTGCCAAATCTTGCTGTGTTCAATCACCATATGAGCATCCCAGGCTGGCCGATCACGCCAGATTTCCCAGACGCAGACTGTATTTTCGTGCTGAGTGTCTTGAAACAGATTTAACATTTCACAACCATCTTCTTTGCGCATCAACTCCATATGCGGAGCAATACGCTTCAAAAAGCCCTCCATTTTTCCTGGCTTGATGTGGATGGTGACATGTAGATAAACCTTTGGACTTGTACTCATGGCAAAATCTTATTCCCTTTCTTCCGTTATTTGCCTATACTTCACAAATGGCTGCATCTGGTGCATCAAATAAGACTCTTGACCAAAAGCTTGCTCGTATACGTGCTGGGAAATATACGCCGCGCGATTTCATAATCGCAGATGCTAAAGATGCCGACATGGCCTTTGGCGTCATGGCTCCTGCTACACGTCCAGGACATAAGCTGGGTGAGGTAGGCCCAGAGGTATATAAAACCCGCCAAGAATATTTAGATGACATGCGAACTCTTCTTGGGCAAGGCGTGTTAGACATCATGCTCACCTCTGCTTCTAACGGAGAGCAATTAACAAAAAAACAGGCGTCACTCAAGAAAATTACTCTGGCAGTTCGAGGCAATGACGCAACTGACATTTGGAACCCACGGGGTGGCAACTATCCTGCAACCGGGTCACGACCTTTTCAGACTGTTAATTTAAAGAAAGTAAAGAAGTTCTGCAATCTTGTTCTTTACTCAGTCACCTTTAATAACGATTTAGAAAGTGATCTGCGAAGTCTTGAGGCTTACAAAAAATTCCGGATTGAAGCTGCAGAGTTAGGGGTCCGTCATTTTCTAGAAGTGTTCAACCCAAATGCTCCTGTTGGACTCCAGCAAAAAGATTTTGGGCCCTTCGTTAATGATCACATAGTCAGAACCTTGGCAGGTGTGACTGAGTCAGAGCGCCCAATATTTCTTAAAGTTGCCTATAACGGCAGCATTGCCTTGAAAGAACTTGTCCAAGCAGATTCATCACTGATTGTTGGTTTACTTGGTGGTTCAGAAGGAACAACACGAGATACTTTTGAACTACTCCATCGTGGAGAAAATTCAGGGGCGCGTGTGGCACTCTTTGGACGAAAGATTCAAAGGGCTGAATCACAAGTAGACATTGTCAGGCTCATGCGACCAGTAATCGAAGGCAAATTAACTCCACTTGAGGCTGTGAATGAATACCATCGCTCATTGAGCCAATTACACATTACTCCTTACCGTAGCTTGGCCGAAGACAGCAAAGTTACAGATCCCATTCTAAGCGCGGAATAAATGCGTAGAGGCGTTCTCTGTGTTGGCACAATTACTGTCGACTACGCAAAGAAGATCGACCACATCCCGGCTTTAGAAACTTTGGTGATGATCGATGAGATCTCCAAGAGCACCGGCGGACCTGGCTTGAATCTTGCCTTTGATCTTAAACTTCTTGATCCTTCTCTGCCTGTAGAGGCTATTGGCCCTATTGGCGCAGATAGTGATGGCCAGTATGTTATTGATCAAGCTAAAAAATGCGGTGTTGAATTCTCCAGACATCAGCAAATTCCAAATTTGTTAACCGCTTTTACTGACGCGCTCACCCTTAACTCTGACGGGAAGCGAACGTTTCTCTTTCATATTGGAGTCTGTAGCGAGTTTGACCTTTCAAAAATTGATCTCACACAAAGTAACGCAAAGATTCTTCATATTGGCTCCCCAGGACTTCACGCAAAAGCTGATGCCTTCGATCAAAATGGCGACTCTCAATGGGTTAAATTTCTCAAGCAAGCAAAAGAATTGGGCATGGAAACTAATGCTGAAATGGTTCAACTAGATGCAGAAACCCAAAGAAAATTTATTCTTCCATGCCTGCCCTATTTAGACATGCTGATAATTAACGAATCTGAGGCAGGCGCCTTAGTTGGAATAGAAACAAAAGTTGCGTCTGCTGATAGTGGTGTTGACTGGACTACTTTAGAAGAGATTGGACGAAAGTTAATTGCAGCGGGTGTATTACAGGTTGCTGTAATTCACACACCTGCAGGAGCTTTGGCTGTTACTCGAGAAGGACAAGTTGCGCGACAAGGCTCAGTAAAAGTCCCAACTTCATCAATCAAAGGGACAACCGGTGCTGGGGATGCGTTTGCATCTGGCTTCATCTACGGTCACCACGAAGGCTGGTCAACAGAAGAATCACTAAAACTAGGAGTGGCCGCAGCTGCTCAAAACATTCAAAGTTCTGCAACTTCAGAAGGAATTGCGCCATATTCTGAAACATTAAAACTTGCAGACAAGTTTGGGTACCGGAGTTAAAGTGCGCTTGAAGGGATTCGAACCCCTAACCTTCTGATCCGTAGTCAGATGCTCTATCCGTTGAGCTACAAGCGCTAGTTGTGGTGCTGGTGAATACTACCTTCTCACTCTTTGCCCCCCAAATGGAGCAATTTGTCGCGATTTACTTCCTTTATTCGTGGTTTACCCACAGCCTCTCCGGATGCAACCTC
>Ga0007867_1000358_pt1 | contig 16769 bp, 9 predicted proteins | sample CryBogCBH25Aug08_FD_71224 | JGI IMG/M metagenome (GOLD analysis project Ga0007867, IMG submission 71224) | Freshwater microbial communities from Crystal Bog, Wisconsin, USA - CBH25Aug08 | ecosystem: Environmental > Aquatic > Freshwater > Lake | place: Crystal Bog, Wisconsin, USA | collected... | reverse complement strand
TTTTCTATTATACATTGGATTCCCGTTACCAGTGAGATTTATTGCATGTTGCTTCATTAAAAAATCATATTTTTTTGCTGACAATTTATCGCCTCCGTGTGAAAAACATAAACGATGTACTGCGTAGCACATTTTTTGTTTTAATTTTCCTGTAAACATTTTTGTTAATAATCTATGACAAATTAAATGTTCCTTAGCTGTAAGACGAACAAGATTATCTGGCCCATCGTTACAATTAAAGTTTTTTAGAAAAGATTTAGGTACTATATGATGATCTTGACCGGTCACTAACGATCTGGCTTTCCTTGATAATATTATAGAAATGTACCACATTGTATATTTGTTGGGCAATGCTTGTTGGTTTATAAGGTTAATATAAGTATTCATTAATCTATTTATCTAATTGAATTAGAATTAGATCACTGTATTGAAGTGGAAAAATCAATAGTTGTAAAACCATTTTCCTTAGTAACTTTTAATACATTTGGTACTCTGCCTACCAACTCTTCACGGTGACTTATTAACCAAATTGACTTACTGCGACGCCTAGACATATCCTTAAGTATAGCAACACTATTTTCCACTCCAGTTACATCCATTCCGGAGTCCACTAACTCGTCAATAAACAATGTATTGATTGGTTGATATAAGTTCTCCCAAACATCTCTGAAAGCAAAACTCAAACCTAGAATCAATCTATTCGCTTCACCTCTAGATAAGTTACCAAAGTCAAGTTCACGACCCAACTCTGTAATTTCAACACTTAAATCGTTTTTGAATACAACTTGATGCGGTAAACCAATCTTATCTAAGTAGTGTGTTAGTCTACTGTTAAGATAACTTAGATTCTGGTCTACAATCTTTTTACGAACAAAACTATCTTTGCTTGTTAGTATGTCTAATAAGAACTTTTGGTGCTCTAACACTTTGGTTAGTTCGTTAATTTTATCAAAGTTAATCTCTTGTATACCATTGCTTTCCATGTCACTAATCTGTTCTAGATATGGACTAGTTTCAGCATAAGTCTTTGTAATTTGTTCAAGTAAGTTAATCAATTGACTGCTATGCTTGATTGCTTGTGCCTCTGTATCGTAAATTGTATTTGGTCTAATACCGAGTTCAGGTGCTACTTCAAGTAACTGTTCAGCAAATGGACTTTCTTCACTTTGCTTTGACACAATATTTTCAAGTATGGTTGCAATTTTGTTACTATGTGTAATAGCTTCAGCTTCTGTTTTATAGAATGTTATTGGTTCTGGTTCAATAAAAAATATATCATTAGCTAATAATGCATTTTGTTCAACAACTTTGGTATCTAAAATTTGTTGTGCATCTGATAACAAACTTTGTTTATCTGTTAAAACTTTAGTGTGTTGCTCATCATGGAAATCCTGCCCACATGCATAACACTTATGATCTTCTAATGTAGCAATCTCATTAGTAAGCTTGTTGATTAATTTTTCTTGATTAACAATATCCACTTTAAGACGAAACAATTCTTTATCTCTATCTGCTTTAGCCTTTAACTGAATTGTTCTAGTAGCTTTATCTTTGTGTGCTTGTAACTCAACTTCAATGTCAATGTGACTTAATTGATCATATGTCTTCTGAAGTTCAGAAACTTCTCTGTCACGCTTTTGATTCCATGCAGTATCCCTTGCAACTACAGCATTATACGCATCATAAGCAGACTTCTTTTGGTTATATATTGTTAAATCTCTATGTGCAAGTAGTTCAGATTCAATATCGATTTCTGATAGTTGATCATGTTGTTTAACCAAAAACTCTAAGTCACTGGCATGTTTCTTTTGCCAAAGCTCATGTCTACGCTTCATACTATCAACTTGAGTAAGAACACGCTTATTAGCCTCTTCTACCGCTTTAATACGAAACTCTTCAGCCTGCATATCATCTTTGGTAACTTTATTCATTACTTTGATTAACTCAGCTTTTTCACTAAGCAAAGTGATACCCAATAACTGTTCAATGATATTGCGTTGATCATTTGCTTTCATTGCTAAGAAAGGTTCACTATAAGTATTAAGTGCAACAATATGATTAAACATATCGCTACTCATGTTAATTACTTTTTCTATCTCTGCTTGTGTTTCTTTGTTCTCACCCTGTGCATCATCAACTACTTTTTGTTGTTCATCATTGACATAGAATCTAAGAATATTGGGCTTACGCCCACGCTCAATCTTATAGTTTATACCATTCACACTAAACTCAAGTGTGACTAACATATTTTTAGTATTGGTACGATTAACTAAATTATCTTTACGAATGTTATTGATAGCAACACCAAACAATGCATAGCTTAGACCTTGAATTAGGGTAGTCTTACCAGTACCATTTCTAGCACCGTCACCACCCATGTCTAAGTTCTCACCTAGAATAAGTGTCAAGTCAGACTTATCTAAGTCAACCCCCTGTGTTACTGCCCCGATTGATAAAAAATTCTTTAATGTTATGTTTTTAAGAACGATCATAAGTTAGTGTAAATGTCCAATAATATTTTCTTGTCAAATGTATTTGATTCAATTGAGTTGATCTGATCAATAACGATTTGGTCAACACTCTCAAATTTCAACCCATCAAATCCGTTTTGTTCTTGTTGATCTACCATCATAGGGATCAATGTCATTTCACGCAATTTGTATTGAGGGATATATGTTTCTCTTAGAAAGTTTGCTTCTTCATATGAAATAGCAAAGTCTAAGTGTACTCTATTATAGCTACCAGGTAATAGTAATCCGGACTCATTAGCCATAATGTCACTTAACTTTTGTACTCTAAATCGAGGTTGATTAGGCCAACTATGAAACTCTGGCTCTTCACCCCATTCTAGTATCATCATTCCCCTTGCATCATCTCCTGCATCTGCAAAGTTATGAGGGAATGCATTACCCATATACCAAATGTTTTTATTTGCTTGTCGCTTATGAAAGTGACCACTGAATACCCTATCAAACCCTGTAAAGTGTTCTCGTTGAATAGTACCATGATCCGGCATTGCAATCATAGCATTCATGTAAAAGCTGGGTAGTTCAAAATGACCAAACATATATTTGCCACTCATTGACCTAATTTGTTTGTAATCATCTCCTACTAACCATGGAGCAATAACCACGTCCCCATCAACAAACCAATCATTACAAATAACAATATTTTTAAGATGTTTTGCAAATTCAACACTTTGAATGTCACGACGGTCACGATAGTATAAGTCGTGATTACCAGGAATAAAATAAACAGTGGTAAAAGCGTCATTGAGTTTCTCCAAAGCCCTCAAGCTATAGTTAAGTGTAACAATGTTAAGATTTGCACGATTGTTATGCCAATCACCTAAAAAGAAACATGTTTCACATCCTTCTTCTTTGGCTTTGGATATAAACCAATCTACAAAATTTAAACAATCTTCATTATGAATAGTGCTATTTGACTTAAGACCAAAATGCAGGTCTGTGAAAAACGCGGCTTTTTTAAATAAATTACTCATCTGTGTATTATATAGGAAAAGGAGCCGCAAAAGCAACTCCGTTGGTTAAATGAAATATGTTATTCTTCGTATACGGTACTACTACCGCTACCTTGTCGTGACCAACTTGGATTTAATCCATTGATCTCTAAAATATCATCACGAATGTTTTGATTTCGTTTTTCACTATTCAAAACACGACAGAAACTATTGGTAATAGCGGCTGTGTAGTATGCGAATGGGTTAGCACTTTTGGCTTCGTTAAAGCGTAATCCAACATATGTTAACTGTAGAATAGCACTATTACGCATTTCATCATTGTATGTATATCCACGCCAATTATACTTCATTGCGTATTTTTCACACATCATAATGTACATTTTAGCTAGTTTGTTTGTAATAATTCCATGATCCTTACTGAACTCACCAGACTCTAAATCACCCATCCAGTGACTCTTTCCAATACACTTAAATGTATTTGTCTCATCTAATCTAAAATGTTGGAATGGTGGAAAATTGACTTTAACATGTACCATGTCATCAATTTCTTTTGCAGTAGTTGGATCTTCTAAGTCAGCAAATATCTCTTCAGTATCGCCCTCAAACTCAAAGAAATCTTTAGCAGTTTTCTTTTTATCTACTTTACGTGGTTGTTTTGGTGCAACTGGAATATGATCCCAAGTCATTACCCTAAATACTAAATCCGTTACAGGAATAGAATCAGGGCTTACCGAATCCTTAACACCTGCCTCTAAACTTAGTCTTGTAGCACGAGTTTCTTTTGCAGTTTGTATTGTTTCGGGTCTAAGAGCATATTCTAGACTTTTTTCTATTGATTCTGTGGGCATATCTACAATAAAATCATAGCGATGATCTTCTGGGTTTAAGTATGAACAATATGCATTTTTACTGGTATGGATCTCTTTGAGAATATCTTTGTTATTTAAATAATTTACTGTTTTTTTGGTAGTTGTTATAGTCATATGACTCCGTTATTGTATAACATAAGTATAACACTATTGTTGTAGCATTGCAACAAATAGCGGTAAAAAATGGTGATTTTTGTTGAGATAAATAGTATTTAGTAAAGGTATCTATGTAAATGGCAAACCCAATAAGTAACGGCACAGTAAATCTTGGCACAGTAGGTGGCTATCCTAATGGCATGCCAATTATAAATCAAACAGTTCTTGGTGCCGCCGGAGTAGGGGATACGTTAGGTGTAGGTAAGTCAGATGCAAGTGCATCACTAGAAGGTCAATCAACTTCAGATCAATTATTATTAAATGCAAAAAAATTAATAGATAGCGGAAAATCCAATCTAACTCAACAAGCAAACGATTTTGGAGTAAGCCCAAATCAATTGCAAAAGGATATTTATGCAGCTCAAGTTAGGACCGGAACAGGTTTAGGTAGTGGAAATTTTGATACTGCACCAACCCCTATAGACATCCCGTCTCCAAACAAGACCCCTACACCCGATGCTGTAAAAACTCCAAGTCCCACTACTAATTACAAGCCCGGTGAGGTAGGTAGCGGTACACTTGATACTGCACCTAAACCGTTAGAGTTCATATCTACACCAATCTCAAATTCAAACTCAACACCGACAACTCCTTCACAAGAACAATCTGCTACTAATACAGGTGTGAATAGCAACTCAACCAGTAACGGATCTTCTAATTCAGGAATTGTCTCTTCAAGTTCAGTGGGTAATGGTAACGGTAATGCAGATGGTAACGGTGCGGTAGGTAGTAATTCAGGCAATGGATCAGGCAATGGATCAGGCAATGGACAAGCTAATAGTTTAGCTACAGGTAATGCAACTGATAATGGAACTAGTATAAATGGTACAGGTGCAACAAACGGCACTGGGGTAAATCAAAGTATAGTAGGTAATGGTGGTGGTAATGCAGATGGTAATGGAGGTAGTAATGGTGGCAATGTACAAGATGCAAATCAAAATGCGGTTGTTACACCTCCAACGCAAGCATCAAATCCTGTTGCAAATGTAACAGTAAATTCACCATCTACTACACCTGCACAACAAGAAACTCCTGCAGCTGATAACTCTCCCGTTACAGCTACATTACCACCAGTATCAATATCTGCTCAAAGACCCGCCGCAGATCCCAGTGCTTCGACACCTGCTCCAGTACCAACACCTGCTCCGGCAAATACCGATACTCAAAATCAAAATCAAAATCCTACACCATTAACAACAGTTGGTAATACTCCACAAGTAACACCATCACCAGATTGGAGATTAAAATTATCCTTGGCTCCACATGCTACCTATTTATATAAAGATCCTGCAGCTGCTAATGATAGAACAAATATATTGAATCCTTTAGTTGCAACCAATGGTATAATATTTCCCTATACTCCTACTATCAACGTTGGCTATAAAGCAAACTATGATGCCGCAGAGATTGTACACAGCAATTACAAAATGTATTTTTATAAAAATAGTAATGTAGATGAAATACAAATAACTGCTGATTTCACTGCACAAGATGTAAATGAAGGTAAGTATGTATTAGCAGTATTACATTTCTTTAGAAGTGTTACCAAAATGTTCTATGGACAAGACACCGACCCTATTGCAGGAACACCCCCTCCTTTATGTTATTTGAGTGGTTATGGACAATATCAATTTTCTAACCATCCAGTATTAGTTAGTTCATTTACTTACTCATTACCAAATGATGTAGATTATATCAGAACTGGTATAGGATCTGCTTGGTCCGGTACATCAATAACCTCAGTGATACCTCAAACACTAACAAAAACAAGTACTGCGAGTGCTATTAGATTAGCGCTGTCAAATTTATTCAGCGGTGGAAAATCAAAAGGTGCAGTATTTACTACACCTTCAAACAGTACTAGTACACAATCTTTAACGACTGATGAGACATTAAGTTATGTACCAACAAAAATGCAAATAACAATTACATTGTTACCAATCATTACTAGAGCAAATATTTCTAAAAACTTTAGTGTAAAAGATTATGCGTCTGGAAAATTGCTTAAGGGAGGTTACTGGTAATGGCAACAGTTTACTCAGCTACTAGTCCGTACTACTCAACTTCAGTAGTTAATAATTTATATTTGGATGTAATGCAAAATAGAAGCGTTCCTTATAATGCAACTGATGTATATTGGGAAATAACACTAACATATAATATGAGACCTGATCTACTAGCATATGACTTATATGGTGATAGTAGATTATGGTGGGTTTTCGCACAACGTAATCCAAATAGACTTAAAGATCCTGTATTTGATTTTGTGCAGGGTATTAGCATTTATATACCTGATATCACGAACTTAAAAACTGCATTAGGAATCTAATATGGCACTCAAACCACCAAGGCCAAATCCTTTATCGGAGTTTTCTAGTTATACTTATAATATAAGTTTGTATCTAATTAACCCAGAAACATATAATCAATATGCCACTGGAGGACCAAACACACCCAATGATTGGCAACTGCTTGTGCAAAGCGGAGGTATACCCGGTCAAACCGTTTATGAAAATAACGGTGCATCAAGTTTTTCTGGACAAACCCCTCGTGCCCCTGGATTTGAATTAGATTATTATATTGATAACTTAAAAATTTTCACTAACACTAATTTTAAAGTCACCTCCTCTGCAACTAATAGTTTTAAATTTAATTTTCAAATTGTTGAACCTAATGGGTTTAAGTTTCCTACTGACTTGGTTAAAGCAGTAAGAAAAATGCAACAAAGTAGTGGATTATATAGGTCAGATCACATATCTGAATCAGTTGTTGCATTACAGGCATATTTTTTATTAGTGGTTAGATTTTATGGTTACGATAAAGATGGTAATATAGTAAAAAACACCAGCACACAAGATCCAACAGTAACTGATAGTTCAGCAGCATTAGAAAGAGCGTGGCCTATTCTTATAAGTGGTTTTAACTTTAAATTGAATGATAGAGCAATAGTCTATAATGTAGATGCAACACTAGTTCCTGAATTATTAGCTATGGGTAGACTGCGTGGTACAGTGGGTAGTGAGGTAAATATATCAGGTACAACAGTTGGAGAAATGTTAACCAGTTTAACTGATGCACTTAATGCACAACAGAAAGTTTTAGTAGACTCAAAAAAATATACAGTAGCTGACAAATATATTATTAATTTTGCACCAAATTCAAATATTGATACTGCAAAAATGATAGACCTTAAAACTGCATATAACAAAACTACACCAATGGCTACAGTTACTAAACCAGATCAAAGTAATGTAAGAACAAGTTCACAAGCAAATACGGTTGAATTTGTAAAGAAAACTATAGCAGTCAATAATCAACCTATTATCAATGTAATAGATCAAATAATAACTCAAAGTTCTTATGTGTATGATACTTTATCATATTTGATTAAAGAAGAGACACAACCAGTTACTGGCAATCCAATAACCGATCCTTCAATAACCAATAGTGATTCAGGTAAAAATCCACTTAAGTGGTTCATGGTAACACCGAGTATTAAATTAGGAAATGCAGATCCGCAAAGAGGAAATATAAACAGTACAGAAATTACATTTACTATACAACCTCATAATATACCAGATATAAGAGGGTTAAACATTGGTAAAGCCGGCGAGTATCCCGGGCCATATAAAAGATATCAACATACTTACTTGTCAGGTACTGGTAAAGAAATACTTAGTTTTGAGCAAAATTATAATTTGTTATTTCACAATTTAATGGCTGAAAATATCTCTTCAACTATAAGCCCTAACAATGATCTTACCGCGGCAGCAGGTATCGGATCTGCTGACGTAAATTCTCAAGGAAGAGTGGGTGATTGGTTTGGTAAATCAATTAGTCCTATAAAATCATACTTATATGGTCCAGCTACTCAAATGACTAGTAAAATTGTTATTTTAGGTGACCCTGATTATTTAATAACTTGTACTGCTAGAGGTTTTGATGTATTGACCAATCCCTATTACGGTGAAGATGGTTGGAGTATCAACCCAACAACAGGACAAATATTTGTTGAAATAGATTTCAGAGATGCAAGTGACTATGACACAGATATTGGTTTATTAAATGTAGCAAAAGATGATGACATATTCTTTTATAACTATCCCCCTGAGTTAGGTATCAAAGGTATGGCATTGAATGTTTGGCAAATTACAAGCACTTTTAGTAAAGGGCAATTCACACAAGAAATGAAATTTAGTGTTCCTAATTTTGCTAACCAAAAATCTGCAGCAACTTCTGCAACTTCTACAACTGCATCTGCTGGAATAGGTAATATGAATAGTGCATCACTTAATCCAGCAAATGGATCAAGTGCAACTACTATACCTAGTGGAGCGACTGCCCCAGAAGCAAACAATTAATTTAATAATTAGATATGGCATTTAATAGTAACGAAAACGTAGTTAAAACATTCGGTAGCTTTAGTAGTAATAAAGATACTAGAGGTGGAGCCACAACGATACCTAGTGCAGTTATTGGTATCGTAAAGAACAACGTAGATCCTGCTCGCAGCGGAAAACTTCAGGTATATTTAGTTAGACAAGATAGTGCACTTGATCCAGATAATCCAGCTGGATGGAAAACAGTCAACTACATGAGTCCCTTCTTTGGTTATACTGCAACAACAAGTAGTGTATCGGATGATGGAAAATTTGTAGGTAATCCAAATAGTTATGGTATGTGGATGACACCTCCTGATATCAATACTGAAGTTATATGTGTATTTTTGAACGGTGACCCAAGCCAGGGTTACTATATAGGTAGTTTACCTAATCCAGGTATATCTCAAATGGTGCCTGCTATTGGTAGTAGCAGTAGTATTATTGCAAATGCAGGTGAAGCTAGTGGTTACGGTGGTGCAACAACATTACCAGTCAGCGAAATTAATAATGCTAATCCTGCACATAGCCAAAACCCAAATTTAATCAATCAACCTAGAACTGTTCATAGCTATCAAGCAGCAATATTAAATAAACAAGGATTAATTCGTGATCCTGATCGTGGTACAATTTCTAGTAGTAGTACACGTGAAAGTCCTAGTCAAGTATTTGGTATTAGTACTCCTGGTAGACCAATATATAAAGGTGGTTACACCAATGATACAATTAAAGATGCAATTAATAATAGCTCAACACCAGATGATAAATTTAAAATTATAGGTAGATTGGGTGGCCATACATTTGTAATGGATGACGGTGATGTGACTGGTAAAGACCAATTGATGAGATTGCGTACTGGTACTGGTCACATGATTATGATGAATGATAAAGCACAAACTTTATTCATTATTCATGCTAATGGTAAAAGTTATATTGAATTAGGTAAAGAAGGTACGATTGATATGTACGCTATGAATAGCGTTAACATACGTACTCAAGGAGATTTGAACTTACATGCAGATAACAATGTTAACATCAAAGCTACAAAAAGTGTAAACATTAGTGGTGAAAATCTTGCAACTGAAAGTTTAAAACAAACTACTAGTTTTGTAGGTACTACGTATAATGGATATGTTAAAGGTAACTATACATTAAAGACTGAAGGTAAAATGTCAACTGAAACTACAGGTGAGTTTGGTATTAAAAATAAAAATGCTGCTATTGTTCTTGACGGAAAAAATGTTAAACTTAATAGCGGTAATCCAACACTAGTGCCTGACACGGTAAATCAAATACCAATCGTACAACATCCCGACACATTATATAGTTCTAGTGTAGGATGGGCAGCTGCCCCGGGTAAACTATCTAGCATAGTATCTAGGGCACCAGCACATAGCCCTTGGTCTTATGCAAATCAAGGAGTAGATGTAAATATTAATCCAGATAGTAGTAAAGCTTTTCCAAGTCCCCCAAGTGCTAGTGTTCAAGCGGCAAATGCATCTGTTCCGGCTGCACCAATTTCAGTAACATCACCTACTATAGCATCAACCTCACCTCCTATGCTTGGCACGTCCAATATGCTTGATTCAGCTACTACTCGCACTATTGCAAGTCAAGTAGCAGTTAACGCACAAACAGACCCAGTTACTGGAGCAGCAGCAGTTGCAGGTGCAGGAATCGTTGGAAATACGGCAGTGATTGGACCATATGGATTAAGTCCGCAACAAATGGATGATGGTGGATTTATTAAACCCGGAGCAAGCAGAGCAGTACAACAATGTTTGGATACTGGAAAATCACTAACTGATAGTTTTCCAGATGCTATTTTTACCGGTAAAAACGGAATTACCAATATCAATCAATTTATAAATGATACCGCATCACAAGCTAGTTGTCTGAATACATTGCTTCAAAAAGCACAAACTGACTTGACAAATGTTGGAGTATTAGATGGTACTGAAAGTGCATCACAAACAGGTGGATTAATTGCTAGTAGTGCAGTACACGGTGTTACTTCAACATTAAATGCAGCGGGATTAAAAGGGGTAGACTCATCTAGTGTAACAGGGGCATTAAATGCTAAACCACCTGCATCAGTAACTGCAATATTAGGTATGATTGCAGGTGGAAATTTTGCTGGATCATTGGTTGATAAAGCAATGAATGCATTCAGTGGGCTTGGTGGACTTGACATAACTGCAAAATTTCAAACCACTGCAGCCTCATTATTTGCTACTGTGACTGCTAAGTTTAAGGGATTCTCCGCTAATGTTCCTCAAGACTTATCTGCACTTAGTAGTGCGGCTGGATCAAATCTCGCTGACGTAGCATCAAATGCTAGCGGATTGAGTAATCTACCTGGTGGTGCAAATGCAGTAACTGGTATAGTAGGTAACGTAACCGCCGGCGTGTCAAATGCAATATCAGGTACGTCACAATTAAATAGTATTGCAAACTCAGCGGCAACTGCATCAACACAACTAGCAGCATTGACAAATGGTGGTGCATCAAGTATAACTAGTTTAGCTACTGCGGGTTTACCTGCATCTGCCGTGAATGCATTAAAAGGTGCAGTTAATTCATTCTCTACTGGATCAGTAAGTGTTAAATTACCAACTGTTGCAAGTAACACAGTAGATTTTAGTAGTTTAGCTAAACAGTCTAAAAATCTATTAGGTGATGATAGAATACCCCCAGTGGATGTAGGTTAAATATAAGGAAATATCATGGCTACTTTTATAGGTTTTAGTACACAACATGCAGACAATGTAGTAACAAATGGATATACTCCGGGTTATACAAATACGATTGGAAATCAAAATCAGGGTACTTCTGTGCGTAGTGGTAACAAATATACAACTACCGATCAAGATTTAGTTATACAAGATTTTATCAATAGTTTGAATATACAACAAGGAACATTACCTGGACGCCCTGATTACGGTACCAATATTTATAGTTATATATTTGAACCAAATACAACTGAAACTAAATTAGCAATTGATAACGAGTTAAAAAGAATGGTATCATTAGATCCAAGAATTGTATTGAATACAATTCAATTAACTTCAACAGATACTGGGATTATAATTCAAATGGAAATAGCAATTAATCCTTTTTTAGATCCCTTAACATTATCAGTTTATTTTGATCAAGCATCTAGCAAAGCTAATTTAGTTACAGGCTAATCAAAAACGCCGGTTTTTGTTACGATAAATATAATACAGAGAAAACATATGGCAACAAGTTCTAGACAATCAAATTTATTTGGTGTAAATGATTGGAAATCAATATACCAAACTTATAATCAAGCTGATTTTCAAAGCTATGACTTTGAAAGCCTGCGTAAAAATTTCGTAGATTACTTACGTGCCTACTATCCTGAAACATTCAACGACTATACTGAATCTAGTGAATATGTAGCATTACTAGATTTAATGGCTTTCATGGGCCAAGCAATGAGTTTCCGTGATGACTTAAATACACGTGAAAATTTTATTGATACTGCACAGCGTAGAGATAGTGTTGTCAAATTAGCAAACTTAGTTGGATACACACCAAAACGCAATCTTGCAGGGCAAGGATTATTAAAAATAACAAGTATACAGACATCTGAAGCAATTAGTGATATTAATGGTATTAATCTTAGTAACTTGTCTGTTATATACAACGACCCAGCTAATTCAAATTGGCAAGAACAATTTAATACGATTATAAATTCAGCATTGGTAAGCTCACAAAGAATAGGGCGCCCGGGTAATAGTCAAACTTTACTAGATATCAAAACAGATGAATACGGAATAAGTATCCCTTCTGGTAGCACTCCAGTTGGCAAGTTTTCTGCTAAAATCGACAATTTAAGTATGAATTTTGAATATGTTAGTGCGACTAGTGTTAACTCAAATAGTTTATATGAGCCTGGCCCCGCACCTTCAAATAGTTTTAATATTTTATATAGAAATGATAAATTAGGTTACGGTAGTGCTAATACTGGTTTCTTTATGTATTTTAAACAAGGTGGACTGCAACAATACTTCTTTACTATAGCAGAACAAACTGTAAACAATGTTGTTAGCATAGGAAATATCGAAGGTATTAATAACACAGACACATGGTTATTTCAAATAGATCCTACTACTGGTGCATACACACAATGGACACAAGTAGAAAATATATACAATACACAAAATAGTTCAACAATTGGTAGCAAATTAAAAGTGTTTAGCGTAACTTCTGGGTTTAATGACACAGTTAGTTATAATTTTGGTGATGGTGTATTCAGTGAAATTCCAGTTGGTAATTTTGTGGCACTGGTCCGTTCAAGTAATAGACTAACATATACGATCAATCCAAGCGAAATGCGTGGTATCACCGTACAACTTAACTATATAAGCAAGTATAATAGAACAGAAACATTGTCTATGTCATTAGGATTGCAATTACCAGTTAGTAATGCACAAGCTCCTGAGACCATTGCAGATATAAAAAGTAGAGCACCACAAAGTTTCTATACACAAAACCGTATGGTCAATGGACAAGACTATAATAGTTTTCCTTTTACATTATACAATTCAATTATTAAAAGTAAAGCACTTAATCGTGTGAGTGTTGGCGTAAGTCGTAACTATGATTTATTAGATCCAAGTGCAAAGTATTCTAGTACAAATGATTTTGCAGATGATGGTGGGTTATATGTAGATGAGACCTCAGGGTTTGTCAATTTCACATCAACTGGTAGTAGTGATATCATTAGTTTCTTTACTGGTACATTGGCAACAATATTAGGTGGTCATCGTGCACAACAATATTATGTTCAACACTATCCATGGGTTAATTTTCAAGTTACAGACTTAGCAAGCGTGTACTATTGGAATCAAACAACTAGAGACAATGAGCAAACAACTGGTTTCTTTTACACAGAGAATGGCCCAGTGAGTATAGGTGTTAATAGCTCCGGGTATGTACAATACTTAACTGAAGGTGCGTTGTGTAGATTTGTTCCTCCGGCAGGATACTATTTTGATAAAAACAATTTGTTAGTAGAAGGATTGCCTGGCCCTAGTGATATAGTTTATATTTGGACTAATGTAGTAAGTGTTAACGGTGACGGTGCTAACAATGGATATGGTAATTTAAGCAATGGCACAGGACCAGTTGTATTAAGTTCATATGTACCAAATGGTTGTAGAATTACTACAGTAATACCTTCATTTACGAACGTAATTGGAACTACAGTAGTACAAGAAGCAATACAACAAATTAATTTAAATAATAATTTTTCATTGGTGTACAACAATACTTTAGGTGCAAATGTAACACGCTGGAGCCTGAGTACATATGAAGATAATTCCGCTTTTGTAACATTTCAAAGTTTAGGGAGTGGTAATTATTTAGTAACATACAATAGTACTGCATATTATTTTGCAAGTGCAAAAGAAGTTCGTTTTGCATATGATCAAGGCAAAGTAATTTATGATCCACTAAGTGGAAAAGTAATGCAAGATACAATTACTATATTAAAAAGTAATAGTCAACCAATCAGTAATAGTCCATTGTTCAATGATATAACATTATATGTTGTTGGGCAGCCAAAAGAAAGTGATGGCTATCCAGATGACTATAGTGTTGAAGTAAGTACAATGAATGGCAGTTTAACTGATGTTATTCGTGATCCGGACTTCTTTACTAAGGTTACCAACTATACATCAGGTAATAGCAACTATCAATACTTTGTTTTCTTACAACAAATTACTGATACTAATTTGTTATCACGTTATGTAATGATTCCTACAAGTGAAATAGTTTATCAATATGGTACATTAAGTGACATTGAAGTTGTTAAATATCAATTCCCAGTTAATACTGTATTCTATGCACCATTTGAAGATAAATTTTATACAAGTGCACAAAGTGCAACTTATGGAACTGTGTATACTGTGCAAGAATTGACCACATATAGTGCGAGAACAGGTCGTCAAGGTTTGTATTTTCAATATCAACATGTATCTGGGGATACAACACGTATAAATCCTGCTACTACAAATATTATTGATTTGTATTTGGTTACAAGTGGATATTATACTGCATATACAAATTATATAACTGACACTACAGGTACTGTTACACAACCTCCGGTACCCACATTAGAAGAATTAACAACAACTTATAGTAACTTAAATAACTTTAAAATGCTCACTGACAATATCATTATGAATAGTGTTCAGTTTAAACCCTTGTTTGGGGCTAAAGCAGACCCAAGTCTACAAGGCACAATTAAAGTGATTAGAAATGCTAGCAGTACTGCGAGTGACAGTGAAATTGCAACAAGTGTATTATTAGAAATTAACAATTATTTCAGTATAGAAAATTGGAACTTTGGTGATACATTTTATTTTAGTGAGTTGAGTGCATACTTGCACAGCGTATTAGGTGACTATGTTAGTAGTGTTGTATTAGTACCGAAAGATCCAAACTTAGTATTTGGTGATTTGTATGAAATTCGTAGTGCACCTTATGAGATTTTTGTAAATTGTGCGGTTGCAACAGATATTGTTGTTATCTCATCACTTACACCTAGCGTATTACAAACAGGATAAGAGTTTAACACATGGTAACAAGAACTAGAACGATTGATTTCTTACCAGAAATTTTTCAAACACGTACCAACCAATTATTTTTAAATGCAACATTGGATCAACTTGTCCAACAGCCTGACTTTAAAAAAGTGCAAGGTTTTATTGGTAGTAAGTTTGGTTACGGAGTAAAAAGCACAGACACATATCTCGTAGAACCAGATAGTGTTAGAAACAATTATCAATTAGAACCCAGTGTTGTATTTCAAAAAACTGGTACCAGTCAGGCAATAGATTTAATTACCTATCCTGGCATCATTGATGCACTTAGAACTGAGAGTGGAATTAATGTCAGTGATAACAAACTTTTTAATAATCAATTTTATAGTTGGGATAGTTTTGTTGATTTAGATAAAATTATTAATTATGGACAATACTATTGGATCCCAACAGGTCCTGAAAGTGTAAACATAACAACAGAAAAGTTGTTACTAGATAGCACATATACTATTATCAACAACCCTAATACATATGATTTTTCAATCAATGGTGCAACACCTATTGTTGGAAATCCAGAAATAACACTAGTCCGCGGTGGTACTTATACTTTTCTAGTTAATCAAGATACACCCTTTTATATTCAAACTATGCCTGGCATCAGTGGTGTAGATCCTACAAAAACAAATGTAAGCACAAGAGAAATATACGGAGTCACCAATAACGGCGTGCCAAATTCTGTGATGACATTTACAGTACCAATGGCAGATGCAGAAGATGGATATCGCTATCCAGTGGGCATAACTATAGATGTAGTTACTACATTAGATTTTAATCAAGTCAATGGACAGTATGTATTTGCTATTGATGGTGTAACAGATTTAGAGAATAAACTATTGATGTTCTATGGTCAAGATCCAAACGCTACTAGTTCAGTAGATGGTAGTATTCTCAATCAAAATCTATATAGAATTAATTATGTACCAACAAGTGATCCCTTACAGTTTTTAATTCAATTGACTGCTTATACATCAATACCAACTGAAATTCGCATTGATGCTAATTCAGGTAAACAGTTTATTGGTAAAAGTTTTGTTAAAAATGCAGTTGGTGAAATTATACTATTGCCACAAATCACAGCAAATCTAAACACATTGTATTATGTCGATGGCACCAATGATAAAAAATACGGTATCATTAAATTGGTTGATGATGTTTTTAGTAGTGTATTAAATGTAAATGATATATTAGGTAGCACAAATTATGTAAGCCCAAATGGTATTACATTTAGTAATGGATTAAGAGTTACTTTTAC
>Ga0007867_1000354_pt1 | contig 16940 bp, 7 predicted proteins | sample CryBogCBH25Aug08_FD_71224 | JGI IMG/M metagenome (GOLD analysis project Ga0007867, IMG submission 71224) | Freshwater microbial communities from Crystal Bog, Wisconsin, USA - CBH25Aug08 | ecosystem: Environmental > Aquatic > Freshwater > Lake | place: Crystal Bog, Wisconsin, USA | collected... | reverse complement strand
TTGATAATTTCACTGGTGATGGGTCAACCACTGTATTCACAATGAGTGTTCAAGTTGCTGACGCTACACAGATTATGGTATTTGTTGGATCTATATATCAAACACCAGGCGGCAACGGTACACCTCAAGCCTACACTGTAGATGGCAGTTACGATATTACTTTTACATCAGCACCTCCTAATACTACCACTATCAATGTGATACATACCACTTTATAATTGGCTAAATACCCTATCACTAGGATAATCTATGTCAATTAGTCGTATTGCGGGACAAATGCTTCAGGCCAATCTCTATAGAGATGGCAATAACTTATCATTTTCTAACACGTCTAGTTCTGGATCAATTTTATACATTGATGTTGGCAATAATCGCATAGGCGTTAACACCAATGGGCCTGCCACTGATCTTGAAGTAGCAGGAACGATCACGGTAGGCAATATCACCATACCCAACGTTGGCAACGTCAGTACAGGCAATGTGTACATCAATAATCTGTTGGATCCTGTGCAAAATCAAGATGCAGCTACCAAATACTACGTGGATCATGTGGTAACCAGTACCACTGGTAATGTGTTAGGTAATGTTGTTCCGTTGGGTACTCCTAGTGCTGGCAATTTGATCAGCAATGCAGTTGTATTGACCGCAAATACCACAGTGACCAATGGCATAGCAGAACTCAACCAAGTTCTTGGAAAACTAGTACCGCTAGCCCCGTCAAATTTTCCAGCTGGACAGACTCTGAGTTTGAATTCGTTGAGTTCTTATCGCATGGCCAATGGTGTAGCTCAAACCAACAATACTACAACTGGCAACAAGTCTGTGGCCGCAGGTACCACAGTTAACACTGTATTAAGAACCAGCAGTTTTACTACAAACACAATTGCCACTGCTGGTCCTGGTGATTCTGGCACAGTAACAATTTATATTGACAGTGCGGCAGCGGGCAATGTGACTTTCTATGCTGGTGCTAACCCCACGGGCAACGGCACACACGGCAATTTAATAATAACCAACAATTATGATTATCATCAGGCCAACAGTGCTATTACTCCAGGATTTTGGTATGTGTTTAGTGCACAAGGATCTGGGTCTGGAATTCTTCCAGGTTGGAATGAGCTGTATATAAGTGATACCGTTGCGGCCAATACCAACACCACAGGTTGGTATTATGATAACAGCAATCCTGGAACACCACAGTTTGCAACCACATCAATATCAGCTCCAGGATCGCCTAGTTTAACTTATAGTAGTACAATACCACACTATGTGAATACCAATAGTTTTACTATTGCCGCCAATGTAAATCGCCTTAGTGGAAACATGTATCCTGTATCGGACACTTTTGTCACTGGCTCAGCAGGTGGTGCTTTTAACACTCCTGCAAGTTTGACTTATTCTGCAGCCAATGTGGCTACTCCGTTGGCACAAAATTTGTATGCCAACACAGGAAATCTTTCTATTACCACAACTTCTACTATTATTAGTGGATTTGGTAGCAGTAATACTGGACCTAGTTTGTCAGTGACCAATAGTTATGCCACCGGAACTAACACTTTTACTCCGTCGGGTACAGTTCTTTATAAAACTGGCAACACCACTGCTATAGATGAAGGCAATGTGGTCATTGGTTCAACCATTGGATCTGGCTCTGGCAATGCTTTCCGTATTGCAAATCCTGGCTCAGGCAATACTCCTGCTTACACAGGATCAGAAGCAGCGTTTAACAGTCAAAGTGGTCCATTGCAAACTTATGATGCAGTGGTAGTGGGCTCTGGATCTGGCGGGGTATTGGGGTGGAATAACACCAATTATGCCACAGGTTATTTGCCCGCTGGGCCAAATCTTAGTTCAGGAAGATCTGGCACACAGTATTTTACTATGAAGTTTGTTCGAACCAGTGTTAGCAAATTTGATATCTCATTCACTGGCAATGTTGCAGGCGTATGGGTAGCACTACCCGGCAGTGTGATAGATACCAGCAGTGGCGCCAACGGATGGATCAACATGAACCAGGCTTATGGGGGAGCAGGATATCCCGGAGTAAACAGTCCTGGCAACGGAAGCGATGGTTGCTCACTGGGAGGTATTGTAGTTTTAAATCAATCAGGCTCGCAGAGAAAAACTTGCACATTTGGTACTGTTAGTAGTTCTAGTACTGGTACTAATGAAATTTATGTAAGAATAGCACTTACATCTGGTCAAAGCTTGACTGCATTGACATTACAATCAGCGAGTAATTAAATGGCCGTCTCACTTGCACAATACGTTGATTTACTAGTTAAAAAACTCTACGGAGTTGCTAAAACTGATGATGCGGCCAACAAAAGCCCATCCAACGAAAGCATACCAAGCCCACCACTATTACGTGGTGACATAGTTTGGACACAAAGTGATCAAATTGGCAATACTGCACAGGTTATTGCAGGCATCACACAAAGCTATCTTGGAACTAGTACAATACAGTGCTCTCCAGACATAACTTCAGTGCCCATTGGCGGCATATACCCAACCTGGTTGACTGGACTCACTGACTGGATTCCTCAAGAATTTGGATCAACTTGGCCTGTAAAAGTGTATGTGGACACCACAGGTGCTGCCAATGCACAGGCCACTGGTACTCAGATATTTTCTCCAGGCATTGGTGGAACAGGAGAGTTTTTCTTTGACACTCAAGCAGGCCTATTGAATTTTATTGGCGAAACCATACCTGCCAGTTTAACTGCTGGAAAAAGTATTTTTATTGCTGGCTATAGATATGTAGGATTGTTAGGAACAAAAAACTTACCAGGCAATACCACAATTGGTAATCTGGTTATAGCCAATACTACTATAACTACCAATCTAACCGATGGCAATATAATTATTTCTGCCACTGGTAATGGCTACGCACAAATAGCAGGATCAGCTGGTATTGCTATACCTTACGGAAATACTAATCAACGTCCTCATACTCCATTGGAAGGCACAATTAGATATAACTCAGTGGATTTGAACGTAGAAGTTTATACTGGCAATGCATGGGCGGCAGTGGGCAGTGGTAGCGGCAACAACACCTATAATATCAGCAGCCAGACCATCAGTTCTGCCGATGGTAGCACAGCGACTTTTACACTGGATCAAGTTACTGAAACTGAAAATATCTTGGTATCAATCAACGGTATTGGACAAAGTCCTACCTTAAACTACACTGTGGCAGCTGATCAGATCACATTTGCAGAAGCTCCGCAGGTGTCTGACATTATTGAAATAAGATTTATTAGTCCTGCACCTGCAGCTGGCACTGTGACATCGGGCACACAGTATCACATACCTTACTATGCTAACACAGGATCCACAGTGAGCGACAGTGGTGGTAATTTAAATTGGAATGGTACAAATCTATTGACAGTGGGCGGGTCAATCACTGCCACTGGCAATATCTCTGGCAATTACATACTGGGAAATGGTAGTCAGCTGACTGGATTGCCAGTAACCTATAGTAACAGTAATGTTTCGTCATTTATGGCAGCGTTTGGATCTAACACCATATCTACAACAGGCAATATTTGTGCTGGCAATGTGATCACTTCGGGTGCGTTACAAGGCGGAACTGGAACACAAGGTATTGCATTAAGACCATGGACCGGTGGTGGCAGTTATGCAGCCTTATATTCAACAGCTATTACTCCAGCTGATGGAAACTACAGCATTTTAGTCAATGGTACCAACACCTGGTTAAATGCTGCAGCAAGTGGTAGTTTATTTTTCAGAATCAACAACAATGTATCACCAACTGCATTTACTATCAACGCCAGTCAGGCCACACTGGGTGCAATTGGAACAGCCAATTCTACTGCATACTCTACACAGACTTTGGCAATAGCTGGTGGTGGACTTGGCGTGATTGGAAATAGTTATTTTAGCAACACTGTGGGTGTTGGTGGCAACTTAACAGTAACTGGCGGTGTTGTCAAGAGTTCCAGATTAATTTCAACTGCTACTTCATTGACTGTGGCAGATGCTGGTGGATTTATTGAATTTGGTGGGTCAAGTCCATTCACTATTACATTACCAAACCCAACACAAGCAGCAAACAATGGTATTGGATATAGATTCTGGCAAAATACCTCACAAAATATAACATTAAGTACGCCTGCTGGAAACTTTTATGGACCAAGCGGTAGTAGTACCAGTACCAAAGTACTGGTACAAGCCACAACTCAATATTGGGACGTCTGGTCGGATGGCTACAATTGGGCAGTGTTTGGAATCAAGACAGTATAAAATATGGTACTGGCATTAAATATTAGCCCACAAATTGGCAGAGATTGATCGACAACAATAACGTCTGCATATTGCTTTTATTTGAGTTTCGGTAAATACTTCCATAAACTGGAGTGTCTTCTGTGACTACAAATCTAACAAGAATTAATAACAATCAAATATCAGCCGCATCAACTGGCAATTCCTACCTTGGAATAAACGCTGCAAGTAGAGTTCAGTCATACTCCATTACCAGTACACTGCTTGCAAACAATTTAACTTATGGTTCAGACTTAACTATTACTGGAAATCTTACTGTTTCAGGCACTACAACCACAGTTGACACAGTCAACACCTTGATTGAAGATCCATTGATTGTACTGGCTTCGGGACAGACTTCAGGCACTCCTACTGTAGATATTGGTTATATTGGCCTGCGTGGAGCAGACAACAACATTGCGTTGGCCTGGAAAGAAAGTCAATCAGGATTTGTGGCAGCCTATACCACTACAGATTCTGGAAACAGTTATAGCAATACCACATTTACTATTGCCAATTACGCAGACTTCACTGCGGCCAATATCACTGCCAACAGCAATTTGGTGGTCACAGGTACTTCAAGTTTTGCTGGCAATGTGTTGGGTCCAGTCAATGTCACTGGTAATATCGTTGCAGGCAATATAAGTGCCATAGGCAATGTTGGTGCTGCATACTACAACGGTAACGGCTACTACTTGACTGGTATCAATACTGGCAATTTAACTATTATCAAAATTTCCAATGGTAACAGTTATGCCAACATTGCCAGTGCCAATTCTAATCTGGTGGTTGCCATTGGTAATAGTTCCAATATAGTTGCTACTTTTTATGATCAAGGTGTAAATTTTGTTGGGCCAGTAAGTGTTCAAGGCAATATCAATGTAGCCAACACAATCAATGGCGCAAATCTAAGCTTGTCAGGTAATGTTGACAGTAACTTGAATGTGACGCAAACAGTCACAGGTGGCAATTTAGTAGCAGTTACTCTGGTCAGCTCAGGTGGCAATGTGTCAGCTAGCAGCTTCCTAACCGGTGCAAACTTGAGCCTGACAGGCAATGTAGCCGGTAGTTTGAATGTGAATGGCAATGTCACAGGCGCAAACATCAATGCTGTAACACTGGTCAGTTCTGGTGGCAATGTGACTGCGTCAAGTTTCTTGACAGGTGCAAACTTGAGCCTTACAGGCAATGTGGCCGGTAGTTTGAATGTGAATGGCAATGTCACAGGTGCCAATGTAACAGGTGGTAATGTAGTTGGTGTAACACTGGTCAGTTCTGGTGGCAATGTGACTGCGTCAAGTTTCTTGACTGGTGCAAATTTGAGCCTTACAGGTAACGTAGCCGGTAGTTTGAATGTGGATGGCAATGTCACAGGTGCCAATGTAACAGGTGGTAATGTAGTTGGTGTAACACTGGTCAGTTCTGGTGGCAATGTGACTGCGTCAAGTTTCTTGACTGGTGCAAATTTGAGCCTGACAGGCAATGTGGCAGGCAGCCTGAATGTAAATGCAACTGTCACAGGTGGTAATGTAGTTGGCGTAACACTGGTTAGCTCAGGTGGTAATGTGACTGCATCAAGTTTCTTGACTGGTGCAAACTTGAGTCTGACAGGCAATGTGGCCGGTAGTTTGAACGTAGACGCCAATGTAACAAGTGGCAACTTGATTGCTGTTACTTTGATCAGTTCTGGTGGTAATGTAACTGCATCCAGCTTCTTGACAGGTGCTAATTTGAGTTTGTCAGGCAATGTGGCTGGCAACTTGAATGTGACTCAATCCGTAAATGGTGGCAACTTGGTTGCTGTTACTTTGATCAGTTCTGGTGGTAATGTGTCAGCCAGTAGCTTTATCATTGGTGCTAACCTCAGCTTGACTGGCAATGTGGCTGGTAGTTTGAACGTGGATGCCAATGTAAATTCCAACAATCTGTCAGCAGTAAACAATGTAACTGCAGGTGTTGACGTAAGTGCTACCAGCAACGTTTATGGTGGAAATATTTTTGCCACCAGCTCTGGAACTATCAGTACTGCTGGCAATATCTACGCTGGCATGCATGTAAACACTCCTAATGTGGTGTCTAGCGGTGCATTAGCACTGTATGCACAAATGGGCGATGTCAATATCAGTGCTTCAGGAAACATTGGTGTTTCTGGCTTGTATATCAACAATTTGCATGATCCTGTGCAAAATCAAGATGCGGCCACCAAGTACTATGTGGACACAGTGGCACAAGGCTTGACTGTGATAGCCAGTACATATGCAGCAGCCACAGTGCCATTGGCCAACATATCTGGTGGTACAGTGACCTACAACAACGGCAATGCAGGTGTTGGTGCCAACTTGGTTACAACAGGTACATATTCCACCATTGACGGTGTAAACATAGCAGTGGCCAACACAAGAATTTTGGTGGTTGGTCAGGCCAACTCAGTACAAAACGGTGTATACGTATACACAAGTCCAACTGTGTTGACTCGTAGTGCAGATTACGATGTTGTGGGAGAAATACAACCTGGTGACTTTGTGTTTAACGAGTACGGCAATGCATATGGCAACACTCAATGGGTGCAAACTGCCAATGTGACCACAATAGGTACAAGCCCAATTACATTTACACAGTTTGGTGGAGCGGGCACATACTCAGCTGGCAACGGTATAGTGATCAATGGAGTGGTAATTTCGGCCAGAGTTGACAACAACACATTGGATTTCAGCGGCTCTGGCAACCTTGAAGTCAAAGCAGGTGCCAATTTAACAACACCAAATATTGGCAATGCCACAGGTAACAGTTTGTCAGTGGGCGGCAATGTCACAGGCGGAAATCTACTGGGAATAACTTTCATTAGTTCAGGCGGCAACGTCACAGCATCAAGCTTCTTGACTGGTGCAAATTTGAGCCTGACAGGTAATGTGGCCGGTAGCTTGAATGTGGATGGCAATATCACAGGAGCAAATGTAACAGCAACCAGCTTTGTGCTTGGAGCCAATTTGAGTCTAACTGGTAACGTGGCTGGCAGCTTGAACGTAGACGCCAATGTAACAGGTTCAAACATCAATGCTGTAACACTGGTCAGTTCAGGTGGCAATGTGACTGCGTCAAGTTTCTTGACTGGTGCAAATTTGAGCCTAACAGGCAATGTGGCTGGCAGCTTGAATGTGGATGCCAACATAACAAGTGGTAATGTAGTTGGTGTAACACTGGTCAGTTCAGGTGGCAATGTATCAGCAAGCAGTTTCTTGACAGGCGCTAACTTGAGCCTAACTGGCAATGTGGCTGGCAGCTTGAATGTGGATGGCAATGTCACAGGCGCTAATATATTTGCAGTAACTAATGTCAGTGCTGGCAGTAATGTAGTAGCAGGCTCATATTTTGTTGGTGACGGTGGATACATTAGCAATATTAATGCTGGCAATGTGTCCACTTACAGAATATTCAATGGTGGTAGTTATGCCAATATTAACACGCCAGATGCTAACTTAGTGATAGCAATTGGCAACGGATCCAACATAGTGGCCACTTTCTATGACACAGGTGTTGATCTAAACGGTCCATTGAGTGTAAATGGCAATATCGTAGGTGGCAACATCAGCACATCTGGATCAGGTGGTAATATTTCTGGCGCTAATGTGATCAGCAGCACCACAGTGACTGCCACAGGCAATGTGTATGCTGGTGGTGCACTAAAAACAGGCAATATCACCATCCCCAACTCAGGTAACATTGATGCAGGTACCAATTATATCAACAATGTGATTGATCCTACACAAGCGCAAGATGCTGCAACTAAAAACTATGTAGACGGTTACATTTCAGGTGGTATCACTATTGCAGATACCAATGGAAATACTACAGCATTGGCCTTGAACGGCACGCTGAGTTTGATAGGAACCACCAATCAAGTCAACGTTCAAATTACCAACACTGATGCAGTAACATTTAGTTTTGGCCCTGATATCAGTGTAAGTGGCAATGTATACAGTGCCAATGTCAACACAGGCAATGTGAATGCCAATGTGGTTTACGGTGGCAATATCCAGATATCTGCAGACGATATCACTGACACCAACGGCAGAGTCAATATAAATTCTGCATTACAAGGTGTGGACTTTGCGGTCAACGGCGGCACTGCCAATGTGTTCTATGTGTCAGCTAACTCAAACTCGGCCAGTTTTGGCAACAGCACACAGTATGACAATGTATTGGTGGCATTTAATTCAACTACATCAATATTGACACCAGTTGGTAATTCAAATCAACGGCCAAGTTCACCCACAGTGGGCATGTTCCGTTTCAACACCACACTCAACAGTTTGGAAGTATATGCTTCAAGCCAATGGGAACCAGTGGGAGCTCCAACGTTTACAGTGATCCAAGACGAGCAGTTTTATGGTGATGGATCAACAGTGCAATATACGTTGGGCTCTACACAAACAACCAACAGTTGTATTGTGGCCATAAATGGTGTGGTACAGATTCCAACCACTGCATACTCTGTGTCAGGCACATACCCAACATGCTATTTGACATTTACAGAAGCTCCAGAACCAGGTGATGTAATTGACGTGCGTGAAATAACCACTACATCCACAGTGGTTGGTATTACCAACAGCTCAGCCAATGCTAGCTTATATGCCAACAGCACACAGGCACAGATGGATATCACAGGCAACTTGGTACCCACATCCAATGTGCTACAAACATTGGGCACACCAACCCGTCAATGGAAGAGCTTGTATGTGTCAGGCAACACCATTTATCTAGGCGGACTACAACTGCAAGCATCTGGCAACACATTTGCAGTGTATCAAAGCGATGGTTCAACTCCTGCTACACTGGATGTGGGCAACATTGATGTGAGCTCAATTACTGCAGGAAACAGCTCGCTGGGATTCCGCGGAACCAATGGCAACGCATTTATCACAGTCAACGGCACTGCCAATGTGCTGACAGCCACTACTTCGGGCGTAAGTGTAACAGGCACAATCACTGCCAATGGCAATATCAGTGGCGGATACATCCTAGGTAATGGATCGCAATTGACTGGACTAGCTGCTATGTACGGCAATGCCAATGTGGCCAACTACTTGCCAACTTTCAGTGGCAATTTGACAGCTGGTAACATCAGTGCTAGTGGCAACATTACTGGTAGTTACTTTATTGGTAACGGCTACGCATTGACCAGCATCAATGGTGCCAATGTTATTGGGCTTAATACAGCTGCTATCAGCAACGGCACATCAAATGTGAATATTGCAACCAGTAATGGCAACATCACTGCAGGAGTCAACGGCACATCAAATGTGGTACTAATTGCTTCATCTGGTGTCAGTGTAACAGGCACTGTTCAAGCCAGTGGCAATGTCAATGGCGGTAATGTGAACGTAACTGGTAATATATCTGTCACTAATGCAGTTTCAGCTAACAGTTTGATTGCTGGCACACAGACAACTACTACTGCGGCCGGCGGCAACTTGATATTGACTCAACTCAGCCCACAAATTCAAGTGTTCAACGGTACTGCCAGTCAAACTATGACCTTGCCTGCTACAACTATTGTGGGGTTGTCATACTTTGTGAACAACAACAGCAGTGGCAATATTGTAGTTAAAAACAGTGCTGGTACATCACTGTATACTGTACAGGCTGGTGCAGACTCAGAATTTATCTACACAGGCTCAGGTGTGTACAACTGGGATGTGCACAGTTTCTTGCCCAGTGGAGCATTCTACGGCAGTGCACTGTTCACTGTGGGCACAACCAACGGTGTGGTAGCCAATCAGTTCAGCACCACAGGCAATGTGATAGGTGGTAACATCTTATTTGGATCTGGAGTAATATCAGGTACTGGAAACATCTCTGCTAGCTACTTTATTGGCAATGGTTATGCATTGACCAGTATCAATGGCGCAAACGTAGTAGGACTCAATACTGCCGCAATCAGCAATGGCACATCAAATGTGAACATTGCTGCCAGCAATGGAAATATAACTGCTGGTGTGGGCGGTACTCCAAATGTGGCAGTGATTGCCACAACTGGTGTAAGCGTAGCAGGAACTGTACAAGCTAACGGAACTATAACTGGCGGTAACTTGTCAGCAGGATCTGGATATGTCAGCACAACAGGCAATGTCACAGGTGGCAATGTCATATATGGAACAGGTGTTGTGAGCGGTACTGGTACTGTGTATGCAGCCACTGTTAATGCAGCCACAATTGGTAATTCAGGTGCAGTTCATAATGGAGCCACAGTAAGTGTAACAGGCAATGTCACAGGCGGCAATGTATTGTTTGGATCAGGTGTTGTGTCGGGCACAGGTACTGTGTATGCAGCCACTGTTAATGCTGCTATTATTGGTAACGCAAGTGCCAGTTTAATTGGCGCCACTGTTAGTGCAACAGGCAATGTCACAGGTGGCAACGTCATATATGGCACTGGTGCGGTATCAGGTACAGGCACTGTGTATGCAGCCACTGTAAATGCAGCCACTATTGGTAACACAGGCGCAGTGCACAATGGAGCCACTGTTAGTATAACAGGTACTGTGACTGCAGCCACTGTTAATGCAGCCACAATTGGTAACTCAGGTGCTGCATTTACTGGTGCAACTGTATCAGCAGCCACTATTGGTAACACAGGTGCTGTAATCAATGGTACTACAGTTAGTATAACAGGTAACGTTACAAGTGGCAATGTCATATATGGAACTGGTATTGTGTCAGGCACAGGTACAGTATATGCAGCCAGTGTTGTTGGTGGAGTAATAACTGGTAGTTCAGTCAGTGTCAGTGGTAATATAACTGGTGGCAATATATCTATTGGATCAGGTGCAAGTACCGCAGGTAGTTACAGTGCCAGTGGCAATATCACTGGTGGCAACGTATTGTTTGGATCAGGTGTAGTATCAGGTACAGGCAATATAAATGGCGCTAATCTAACTGTATCAGGCGGATTTTACAACGGTAATATCTCAATTGTGGGCGCCAACATTGTTAGCGCAGGACCAACACTATATATTGATCCCAACGGAGCAGGCGGCACAGATGGTAATGTGATCATAACTGGTAACTTGACAGTGCAAGGTACCACAACTACCATTAACTCAAACACTGTTACCACTAACGACTTGTTTATCAATGTGGCCAACAATGCTTCAACTGCAGCAGCTGCTAACGGTGGCGGGCTTGGCGTTGGACCAATTGGCTCAGAATATGCCAGTTTGTTGTACAGCAGTGCCGCTAATTCTTGGCAAACCAGTATAGCTTTGAGTGTAACAGGCACAGTTCAGGCCAGTGGAAACATAACTGGTGGAAATTTGATTGCAGGATCTGGAATTATTACCACAACTGGTAATATAACTGGAGGCAATGTGTTGTTTGGTTCTGGTGTGGTGTCGGGTACAGGCACCATAACAGGTGGCAATCTTGCCGCAGGTTCTGGCTACATCAGCTCCAGCGGTAATGTCACAGGTGGCAATGTCATATATGGCACTGGGGTCGTGAGTGGTACAGGTACTGTGTATGCAACCACTGTTAATGCAGCCACTATTGGTAATACAGGTGCAGTTCACAACGGAGCCACAGTAAGTGTAACAGGTACAGTAACTGCCGCATCAGTGGTTGGTGGGGTAATAACTGGTAGTTCAGCTAGTGTAACAGGTACTGTAACTGGTTCTAGTGTAGTCGGTGGCGTAATGACTGGTAGTTCAGTATCAGTATCAGGTAACATAACTGGTGGCAATGTCATATACGGTACAGGTGCGATATCAGGTACAGGCACTGTGTATGCAGCCACTGTTAATGCTGCTACAATTGGTAATACAAGTGCCAGTTTAGTTGGTGGCACTGTAAGTGCCACAGGTAACATAACTGGTGGCAATGTCATAGTAAGTGGTGTGTTGATATCAACCAACACAATCAGTGCCACTGGCAACATAACTGGCGGCAACATATCAATTGGGTCAGGCTCAAGTACAGCAGGTAGTTATAGTGCAAGTGGCAATATCACAGGTGGCAATGTGACAACCGCAGGACAATTAACTGTTAATTCAGGTGCAAACGTCACTGCAATTGTCAACGGAGCAACTTCAGGAGTTGGCAATATTGGTACAGCCACAGTGGGATTCAACACAGTATTTGCCAAAGCAACTACTGCACAGTATGCTGACTTGGCAGAAAAATATTCAGCAGATGCAGAATATCAACCCGGAACGGTGGTAAGTTTTGGCGGCAACGCTGAAATTACACTCAGCGACACAGATGCAGATCGTCGCATTGCTGGTGTAGTATCTACTCAACCTGCTTACAGCATGAATTCTGGATTGCAAAGTGAATTTACTGTTATGGTAGCACTCACGGGTCGTGTGCCATGTAGCGTGATTGGTCCAGTACGCAAAGGCGATATGATGGTTTCAGCTGGCAATGGTCAAGCAAGAGCAGAAGCCAATCCAGCAGTGGGTACTGTGATTGGTAAAGCTTTGGAAGAATGGAACTCCGGAGAAATTGGCATTATTGAAGTGGTTGTTGGTAGACTATAAACTGCAACTAACTCAAAAATAGGATCTGCAAAGATCCTATTTTTTTGGCTAAATATTTGTATACTTTGGAACTCAAATGGGATTAACTAGACCTCGTGCACAGCAGATTTATGACATAGATTACAAACAAGCCACTCGTGTGGTTACTACTACCAACATCAACCTGTCAGGCGGCGCACCTAGCCATGTAGACGGAGTCACGCTCAGCCACAATGACCGCGTGCTTGTCACTGGTCAAACTACTGCTAGCCAAAATGGCATTTACTATGTTACTACACTAGGATCTGGTGCCAATGGTACCTGGGCAAGATCCACTGACAGCAATCAAACTGGAGAATTGTTGGCAGGCACTATTGTCATGGTCACAGAAGGCTCAGTGTACGCTGACACACAATGGAAACTGATCACTGATAATCCCATCACAATAGGCACTACCGCCTTGACGTTTACACAAAATTATTCAGCCAACAGCATCAGTGGTGGCACTAGTAACGTAGTGGTAAATTCCAATGCCAATGTCACTATTAGTGCCGCCGGCACTGCCAATGTACTCACAGTATCAAACACAGGTGCTTACGTTTCTGGCAGTTTGGCAGTGACTGCCAACATCAGCGCAGGTAATAATTACATCAACAATGTGAATGACCCTGTGGCTGCTCAAGATGCTGCCACCAAAGGCTATGTGGATGGCTATATCTCAGGTGGTATTACGGTCAGTGATGGGGGCAATACCACTGCATTGGCATTGGATGGAACTCTGAGTTTAGTTGGTACTACTAGCCAAGTGACAGTTGCAATCACTGCCACAGATACTGTGACATTTGGTTTGCCCAGCAACGTTGCAATAGCCACAAACTTATCTGTTGGCAATCAACTACAATGGACTGCAAATAACAGTGTTAAAGTATACCAACAATACAATGCCAGCACCAGTAGCCTAGACACAATATTCACCTGATCATGACAACTGTAGCCACACGATTAACCAGTGCAGGTGTTTTTTCGACCAATGGGTATTTTGATGAAATAACCAAAACTTGGATCAGCATCACACCCTCGGTGGTGTATGCAGGATTGTTTGATGAAGTTTTTTTGGCAGCTGGTAGCATAACTTTTCCAGGAGCCGGAACTTATCTTTATGGAACCAACAACATATTTGATATTTCTGCAGTAGGTATTGAATGGACATTTGAAACTTGGATCTATCCTACTACTGCTGGTGCAATATTTGCCATTGGCAATGGCACAGCATTTGGGCAAAGCCTAGCCATTGATTGGGGGATCACTGCTGCCGATAAATTTACTCTACGTCAAGGCAACGGAACAAATTATCCTATTTCAATTACAACCAGCAATAGTTATACGGCTAATAATTGGTATCATGTGGCCGCAAGTTTAACCACAACAGGACTCAGAGGACTTTATATAAACGGTATAAATGACGGCGGGCAAATGATCACTGCCGCAATGAGCACTGCCACACAATGGGTGGTGAATGGATTTTATGATGGGAACGGACTGGGTAGTTTGGGCGGAAACAACCATATGAGTAATTTAAGATTGGTCATTGGATCAGCACTATACACTGCTAATTTTACTCCGCCATATGCCCCACTGGTGCCTGTTACAAACACTCAATTGTTGTTGTGTATGCCCAACAATGGCGGTGTTTTTACAGACTCTAGTGTGAATAATTTTCGTGCACTGTCGTCGGGATCTCCTGGTGCCAGCGCATCTGTGCCTTTTTCACTAAATACAGCACAAAGACAGTTAAACACAGGAACTCTGCAAGTTTCTGGGTATTTTGACGAAAAAACAGGTATTATCTAATAATAGGAATTTAAAATGGCAAAACTACTATCCGGCACAACCATATACGGTAATGCTTATGTTCAAACTTATATCACAGTAACTGGCAATGTTATTGGTGGCAATTTAACAACTGCCGGATTAATAAGTGCCACTGGTAACATAACTGGTGGAAATATATCTGTTGGATCAGGGTCAAGTACTGCAGGTAGTTACAGTGCCTCAGGTAATGTCACAGGTGGAAATTTAATTGCCAGCGGTGTACTGATATCAACCAATACAATCAGTGCCACAGGTAATATCACAGGTGGCAATATATCGGCAGGCTCTGGTTCAAGTACTGCAGGTAGTTATAGTGCCAGTGGCAATGTCACAGGTGGTAATGTGTTGTATGGAACAGGTGCGGTATCAGGCACAGGTACTGTGTATGCAGCCACAGTAAATGCTGCTACAATTGGTAATGCCAGTGCTAGCCTAGTTGGCGGAACTGCAACAGTAACTGGTAATATAACTGGTGGTAATGTTTTAACAACTACTATAAGTCTAAGTGGTAATGTATTATCCGCTATCAATACCACATCAAATGTCACTACAACTGCCAATATAACTGCAGGTTATTTTATTGGTAATGGTTACACATTGACCAGTATCAATGGTGCCAATGTCACAGGACTCAATACTGCAGCCATTAGCAATGGCACATCAAACATCAACATTGCCACTGCCAATGGACCTATAACTGCTGGTGTTGGTGGCACTTCAAATGTTGTTGTAATTTCTACCACAGGAATCAGCGTAGCTGGCACAGTTCAAGCCAATGGAACCATAACTGGTGGTAATTTAGTATTTGGCTCTGGCGTTGTGTCAGGAACAGGTACTGTATACGCTGGCTCTGTTAATGCAGCCACTATTGGTAATGCCAGTGCCAGCTTGGTTGGTGGAACAGTCAGTGTGACAGGAAATGTCACTGGTGGTAATTTGTACATCAATAACAATGCCACTATAGTTGGAAATTTACAAGTTCAAGGTAATGTGACATTTATCAATAGCAATGTTATTACCACCAATGACTTGTATATAGAACTTGCTAACAATCAAAGTACCTATGCAAATATCAACGGAGCAGGTTTAAATGTTGGACCTGCTGGCAGTCCACTGATCAACTGGACATATAACACCAGTGCCAATGCTTGGTCAACCAATGTGGGTATTAGTGCAACTTCTACTGTAACTGGCGGCAATTTGATTACTGGTGGGTTGGTATCAGCTACCAGCAACATCAGCGGTGGCAATATATTAACAGGCGGATTGATCAGTGCTGCTGGTAATATTACTGCTAATCCCAGCAGTTATTTCATTGGTAATGGTAGTCAACTGACAGGTGTCACTGCTACTAGTACAGGATTTCCGGTCACAAGTGGCACTTCAAATATCAATGCAGTATTAAACAGCAACATATCAGTCACAGTTGCAGCCACTCCTAATGTAGTGGTATTTGCCAGCACAGGTGAATATGTAACAGGTGTTGTCAGTGCCAATGGCAACGTGATTGGTGGTAATTTAACCACTGGCGGTCAGATGAGTGCAAGTGCCAATGTTGCAGGCGGCAATTTGCTAACAGGTGGGTTGATCAGTGCCACTGCAAATATAACTGCAGGTGGCAGCCAAGTAAACTTTGGTAATGCTACCACTCCAAGTGGCCCAGGTGGCCATATCACTTACAACAGCACGTTGATAAGTTTTGATTTTACATTCAGTTGATGGAACATATATGTCAAATCCTTCATTTTTAGCAGCACGACTGTTTAACACTGGCAATTTGTTGATTGCCAATACAATTCAATTTGACGAAGTTACTTACAGCAATGCTCGCATAGCAAACACTGCTTGCTATGCAGGATTGTTAGACGAAGTAACAGCTCCAGCAGGAGTTCCTATGCGTATACTTGCCAATGGAACAATACAAGTTGATGGAATCTTTGATGAATATACAGGCATATCTTGATCTGCATAATTATAACAAATGGCTAAACTTCAATCTGGCACCGTAGTATATGGCAATCTTGTTGTAAACACCTACATCACTGCCACTGGCAATGTGACCAGTGGCAACTTGATAACCGCTGGTCTAGTCAGTGCTACTGGCAATATCACCGGCAATTATTTTATTGGTAATGGCAGTCAGCTTACAGGTCTTGTAGCTAATTCCACATATAGTAATAGTAATGTTATAACATTGTTATCGGCATATGGAAACAATATTATTAGTACAGGTAATATTACTGGCAATTATTTTATAGGTAACGGATCACA
>Ga0007867_1000351_pt1 | contig 17009 bp, 28 predicted proteins | sample CryBogCBH25Aug08_FD_71224 | JGI IMG/M metagenome (GOLD analysis project Ga0007867, IMG submission 71224) | Freshwater microbial communities from Crystal Bog, Wisconsin, USA - CBH25Aug08 | ecosystem: Environmental > Aquatic > Freshwater > Lake | place: Crystal Bog, Wisconsin, USA | collected... | reverse complement strand
TGAAGAATATCACTGGAAGCCCAGTGTATTGTTGATCCGCGAAGTCATGCGGCGTGAGTTGGGATTCGTCACACGCTACCAAGAATATTCGCAAACGCACGGTACAAAAGAAGCCGTCTTCCTTGACTTCTACGATGATGCAATGGAAACCCTGTTTAGATTGAAGTATCTATGATAGTCAGTGACCTTTTCAAAATCCGTGACGTCGACTACCATGAGTTTCAGTGGAGTGTGACTTGGGAAGGGTATGGCGCTGTTGGCAGAACTGATTCAAAGGCATTGGAAAAAATGTGGGCCGCTGCTTGGGATACTGGTGCTTGGACAGTGGCCTTTACGGGCGGCACAAGAGATCAAATAGCCATATACAAACGATCAACAGTGGAGCAACATCAGCTTTCGCCTAGGTTCTATCTTGATCACGTAATACCCCTAACTGGTGTTGCGTTTGAGACCAGAGCGCAAGCAGAACAGTTTGTCTATACTATGGAGCAACAGATCATTCTTTCAGTATTAAAGAGAGACTACGCAGATGAGTGATGACGTATTTGCTGAATGGAAAAACAACAAGTTCACAATAGTAGAAGCGGCTTTGATTGAAGTTGCTAATGCCAATTTGATCGTACTCACAGACATAGAATACTGGAACGACCACTTTGATGAACTAACTGAATGGTGTAAGGAATTTGATGCAGAAGTACGCGGTATGACAGTTACTTGTGATGACACAACATTGACAGCTTTTTGTTTAAGGTGGTAAAAAATGGCAACTAACATTAAAATTGCAAATCCCGGCGATCAAACTCTAATCGAGATTGAAAAATGGTTACGAGACAACGTGGGCTTGGGTAGTCACCGCACAATCAAAAATGGCTTTATGGGCATGGATGATTGGTTCTACTACGAGGACTGGCCCGAGTGGTCTGAAGATGGCGAAGAGTTGGAAGATGAAGATGACGAGACCGAAGCCGACTTGATATTCACATTCCGACGTGGTGCCGACGCCACCATGTTTGCCTTAAAATGGACAACGACGATAGCTTGAAAAATCTCTACGCCACACCAGAAGATCGTATGGATACAATTCTGGATCGTAGCCACGTGACGTTTTGGCGCTGTCTGCGCAGAGCCAAACCAGCAAACATCACTGACCCATATGAAATTGCAAAATATGTGTTGGATGAATTTGGGGTAGAGCTTGCTGTCACCATTGGTGAATTTGGTGGTATTGGATATGCGCCCGAAGCCCAAATTGTAGATGAGCAGAAATATTTACTATTTTTGCTTAAATATCAAAGTTGACACATAAACAAAAATCTGCTATAATACACTATGAAAGTTTCTATCGGCCCCTACAAAGATTGGTTTGGTCCTTACCAAATTGCTGATGCTGTATTCTTTTGGCTGGAAAAATATCCCGAAGAAGATGCAGCAGAAACACGCATCTACAAACTACACGATTGGTTAGGCGAGTTTTTGGCTGGAAAAAACAACAGTTCGTGGTTGGCAAAATTTTGTGAATGGATACACAAAAAGCAGCAGCGCAAGGTTAAGGTCAAACTTGATTACTACGATCACTGGAATGCTGGACATACCATGGCCCTGATCATCTTGCCCTTGTTGAAAAAGCTCAAAGAAACCAAACACGGCAGTCCAGAAGTAGACTTGTCTGATGTGCCAGAAACACTGTGGCCAAAGCAAATGGCCAGTGCCAGCAACAACTATACCGATGACACAGTACACGAGCGTTGGAGTTGGGTACTAGACGAACTCATTTGGACTTTTGAACAAGAAGTAGACGATGACGCAGAGGCAAAATTCTTTGATCACAGTGCTGCCAGTGACCCCAACGATGACCTGATGCAGCAAGTTGAAAAAATTAAAGTAGATCAAGAAGGACTTGATGCTTGGCGAGAACGCAAAAATAACGGATTTAGACTTTTTGGTAAATATTACTCTGGCCTCTGGGATTAGTCCCATAAATCTTGATACGAGACTAAATATGTGTATGAAACCTTATACATATATCATCGGCTGGTCCAAACACAATAAGTTTTATTACGGAGCGAGGTGGTCTAAAGACTGTGATCCAACAGACTTGTGGAAAACTTACTTTACTTCTTCAAAGCACGTGGAAAAATTTCGCAAACAGTGCGGGGAACCAGATATAGTTCAGGTCAGAAAAATCTTCACAGATGCTGATAAATGTAGATTATATGAACAAAAGACTCTGCGAAGATTGAACGTCCTGCGTGAAGATAAATGGCTGAACAAAAATATAAACGGAAGATTTCTTCCTTTTGGACCACAGTCAGAGGAACACAAGTTGGCAAGATCCAGAGCATTGAAAGGACATGCCAAGACATTTACTAAAGGCAAGCATTCTAAAGAATCTCTCGAAAAAATGAGATTGGCCCAATTGGGAAGACCGAAGTCCGAGGAACACAAACTGGCGATGAGAAGTCGTCCACAAGATACAACTACTCTAACTTGTCCACATTGTAGTGAATCTGGCGATTATAAAAATATGAAGCGGTGGCACATGGATAGGTGTAAGCATAACCCAGAAAGAAAAAATGATCTTGAAAAAATGGTTACCTGCGAACATTGTGGGCATATCGCTAAACAGAGCCCAAACTTCTATAGAAATCATAATAAACATTGCAAATCCAAAGTTTGACAAAATAAAAGATTTATGTTACAATAACAAATAAAGGATTATTATGCGTGTATCAGTAATCAGTGACCTACATCTTGACTTTGCAGACTTGACTCTGCCGGGCGGCGATGTACTGATCTTGAGCGGCGACTTGTGTGAAGCCAAAAGTATCAAAAAGGACTTGTACAAGACTCCTGAATTCATGGCCGCACATCCAGACATGAAACAGATACTGGTAGAGGGAGGTCGTGATGATCGTAGGATTGATCGTTACTATCGCTTTCTGGAAGAAGAATGTGGCAAGTATCGTGAAGTCATCTATGTGTTTGGCAATCACGAACACTATGGATCCACTTATCACAAGACCTTTGAGCACGTTCGCGCACAGTTGCCCAGCAACATCCACTTGCTTGAAAACGAAACATTTGAACTTGATGGGGTGTTGTTCTTGGGTGCTACTCTGTGGACTGATATGAACAATATGGATCAGTTGACCATGTACCATATGAAGGGTATGATGAACGACTACCGTCAGATCACTATGCTCAACGAAGCCAAACAGGTCTATCACAAGCTGACTCCAGAATACACTGTAGAACAACATGCCAAGACCAAGCAATACTTTACTCACGTTCTGAGCGAAAATCGTCAGAGTGCAAATCCAAAGCCAGTTGTGGTTGTGACTCATCACGCTCCCAGCAAGCTGAGTACACATCCACGCTATGCTGACGACACAATCATGAACGGTGCATACAGTAGCGACTTGAGCGAGTTTATTCTTGATAATCCAGAAATCAAATTCTGGACACATGGACATACACACGAACCATTCCGTTACAAGATTGGTGAGTGTGAGGTCATTTGTAACCCCAGAGGTTATAAATTGTATGAGCAACGAGCAGAAGTTTTTGATCCAACTGAAGGTTTTGACATTTAAGGAGTATGTATGCAAGACTTAATCGATTTTTGTATGTGGATTTTTAGTTTGGTTTGTTGGGGCTTGATGTGGTATTACATCGTCAAGGCACTGAGTGCTTTGTGGGAGATCCGCAGCATCTACCAAGAGGCCAAAGAAGTCGAAGCAAGCATACACGAACGATTAGAAAAGTTCGTGCATTCTGTTAAACCAGAAAAACATGCTGATATCCATTATTGGTTTGATAGTGAGACTGACAGTTTCTTGGCTCAGGGCAAAGACCTGAATGAGATTCGTACACATCTGAAACAACGATTCTCAGAGGATATTTTCATGGTCAACGAACAGTTACTCTTGGTCGGCCCTGAATTCGAACCCTTGGATATCAGCAACAAGACTGCAAACGATGTTGGTAAATACATTGCTGACAACGTAGTACCAAAAATGATACCACGACACTTACGCAATGACTGAGCAACAAGTAACCCAAAAACTCACAGAATGGATGCAGAGCTTTGTAGAAGTTCCGCACCCAGCACTGGGCAACTTTGCCCCTTGTCCCTATGCACGTGCCGCAAGAATCAATAAACAAATTAACGTTAAGTTCTGTACAGTACCAGAATTTATGACAGTGGTTAGGGAAAGCATCGACACTCTGACAACCAAAGAAGTTGTAGTGGTTGCATTTGATCATCATGGCATTGATCCAGTCACACTACAAGAATGGGTCGGCGAAACAAATCGTATGCTTATGCCAATGGATTATGTTATACTAGAAGATCACCCCGACGCCCCTGAATATGTCAATGGCATTAAGATGAACTTTGGCTACTGCGGATTACTTGTTATACAAAGTCTCAGCAAGTTAAATACAGCAGCAGATCAACTGCGAGCCAAGGGCTATTATAGTCATTGGAATAACAGAGAACTAGATCAAGTAGTCACGTGGCGTTACGATGAAGTATTGTCGAATAAACCTATCCAAAACTAATTACAGACCATTAGACAATTTCATTATGTTTATCAAACCCCCTGTGGGCGATTTGCAATCTATCTATAAGAAATACTGCAAATATAAAAACTTTGAAAGCGTGATGCCAATCTTTGACAGTCAGTTTGAAGACCACAAAACTGATGTGTTTGGATATTTGGATACACAAAAAAGATTGGTAGCATTCAGTATGGTTCGTAGACACGATGACTACAACGCCGAATCAATGCAGTTTGCATGGGACTATGCTGACACTAAATTACGATTGGGTATAAGAAGTCTAGAGCACGAGTGCGCCGTTTACAAGAATTGGGGCTACAGATATCTGTATCTGGGTGAGGCTGCTGAGTACAAGAAAGAGTTGCTTGGCTACGAGGAATTAACGAATGTATAGTGTGCATCAACATTGGGACCCACTAAAAGTATGTGCAGTGGGCAAATCATATCCGCCCGAGTTCTATAGTTTTATTGCAAACTCACGTGTTCGTACAGTTATGGAACGAATTGCACAAGAGACAGAAGAAGATTATCAACAGCTAATAAAATTACTAGGGTCATTTGGGGTAGAAATACTGCGACCAGATATTGCCGACAGCATAGATTATTACTGGGAAAACGACAGATATGCTGCCCCTCCCATGACACCCAGAGATTATTCGGCATCTATTGGTAACAGATTTTATTTTACTGACAGCAATATGCCCAAGCAGAAATGGGACGTTTGGCGTGGATCTAGCTGGCCAGAAAATCCACCGCAGACTATGCGGCAATATAACGAACTACCACAGTTCATCAAAGATGAAATAACACAATTGTCTGGTATCACAAAACCCGAGTTTAGATTTGGATGGAGCAATATCATCAAGCACGTAGCAGATCAGGGCAATGAGTTGATATTGAATGAATACATAAACACTGCCAGTACTACCAGGATCGGCAAAGATTTGTATTTTGGGACTGACAACTACACAGATGATGTTGTTGCTCTGAAACAAAGATATAGCAGTATGTTTTCAGAATATAGATGCCACGTTGTAAACACTGGTGGGCATAGTGACGGTACGTTTTGTCCCGTAGTACCTGGACTGATTGTTAGTTTGAATGATGTTCCAACTTACGCAGACACATTCCCAGATTGGGAAGTTGTTTATTTGCCCGGACAAAGTTGGAGTAAGGTCAGGCAGTTTTTACAACTTAAACAAAAGAACAAGGGCAAATGGTGGGTGCCTGGTGAAGAACTCAATGATGAGTTTACTGACTTTGTAGAGGGTTGGCTTAATCACTGGGTCGGTTATGTAGAAGAAACGGTATTTGATGTGAATATGCTAGTCATTAATGAAAAGAATGTTGTTTGCAACAGTTATAATGAACAGGTCTTTGCAGCACTGTCACGCTATGGGGTAACACCACATATTTGTAATTTTAGACACAGATACTTTTGGGACGGAGGATTGCACTGTATTACCAGTGACCTAGATCGTGAAGGTACTCAACAAGATTATTTCCCTGAAAGAGGTTAAAATGGATATCTATCACGTTTGGTGCGATAAAAAGGGCACTATCTCAGACGCAGTTTGGGTTGACAATATGAAATCGTTCTTGGATCATCTTAAGAACGAGGGCAAGATGGTGAGCTATAGAATCACACGTTGTAAAATGGGATTCCGTAGCATAGACAATCTGCCCGAATGGCACATTATGATGGAATTCAAAAATATGACACAGCTAGAAGCAGCATTTCAGCGTGTCGCACCTCTAGAAGGTGAGCTGGAAACTAAACACAAAAGTTTTAATCAGTTTGCTGAAAACCTACAACATGCGTATTACAGAGACTGGCCAGATCAGTTTGACAGCAACTAAAATAGGCTGTATAATATAGCAACTTTGGGAGTTTTCAATGAGTATGCATATGGCACATCCTGCACTGACTACTGGCGGCAAACGCCGTGGCAAGGTCAAGTTTCGCAATGCTGACGAGGCACACCGTGCTCGTGCGCTTGAGGCAGAATGGCGTGAGTTGCAGAAAAAGTGGGGTGTTGATGCTGACGAGAAAAAGCGCAAACGAGCACTAGAGGCTGCTCCATTGACTTACAAACTCACAGCCCCTGTTGGTCGTGGCAACACGAATCACATTCCCAGTAAAGTAACAGAAGGTGGCAGTACTGCCGCTGTGACCAAAGTCTACACAGGTACCAAAGTCAAGGGCATTGCTACAATGCACAAGTCAAATGCTGTGCCAGTGTTCTCGGATGAGGAGGCTGTGGAAATCAGCCGTATGCGCCGTGGCTGAGCGTTATCATTATTACTGCGTCACTAAGGGCAATGAGGTTCGGCATCTTACCTCAAACGATCATCCACGCAATACAAGTTGGTTCTATGCAAACTATGACATAGTTTGGTGTCAAGGTCCCCGGGGCGGAGTACGCTTGGTACACTATAACTGGTCAAAGTTACCCAACTGGTTCCGCAAGTACGGTTACATAACCCGAGACAAAAAAGCCATGCAGGAGTTTGCGTGGGCCAAATTACAAGCAAAGGATATCAATTGAAAATAGTATTAGCAACAGGGGGCTTTGATCCCTTACACAGTGGACACATTGAGTATTTTAGAGCAGCACGAGCCTTAGGCGATCGGCTAATCGTTGGAGTCAACAGTGATGTTTGGCTTGAGCGCAAGAAGGGTCGTGCATTTATGCCGTTTGCTGAACGCAGAGCCATTGTGGGCAGTCTTAAAGATGTTGACGCTACCATCTTGTTTGATGATGCCGACGGTTCCGCTCGGGATGCTATTATTCAAGTAAAGCAGGGCTACCCCGATGCCACTGTAATATTTGCCAATGGTGGTGATCGTACTGCCAACAACATCCCTGAAATGTCAGTAGAGGGTGTAGAGTTTGTATTCGGGGTTGGTGGCGAAAACAAAATGAACAGTAGTAGTTGGATTCTTGAAGAATGGAAAGCACCAAAAACAGAACGACCCTGGGGCTATTACAGAGTCTTACACGAAGTACCCGGCACAAAAGTCAAAGAACTTACCATTATGCCCGGGCAAAAACTCAGTATGCAACGGCATCGAAATCGTTCAGAACAGTGGCACATTACAAGCGGGCGTTGTGTTGTGAACGAACAGGGCAACAGCGGTTATGCTTTTCCGTCCCGTGAACTGCAAATACACAGTATGTATTCTGTCCCCAATTTGGGCTGGCATCAACTGACTAATCCTTTTGATGTACCCTGCACACTTGTCGAAATACAGTTCGGCACAAGTTGTACAGAGGAAGACATTGAACGCCGATAAATAATTTTTTAGGAGTTAGAGCCAAAGTGGCTAAGGAAGATTTGATTAAACTATCGGGCAAAATTGAAGAAGTTTTACCCAACGCTATGTTCAGAGTGGTACTAGAAAACAACCACAAGATTATTGCTACTATTGGTGGCAAACTCAGACAGCATAATATACGCATATTATTAGGAGACACAGTTGACGTTGAAATGTCACCATATGACATGAACCGTGGACGGGTAGTGTATCGTAATAAATAACAGATGCGTATAAATGAAATCATAACAGAAAGCCTAGACGAAGAAACGGTCGACGAGTGGAGCGATACAGACGAAGGTATTGTTAAAGCACTTAAGAAAAAAGGTTACAAATATCTAGGATCGGGTGTTGATCAAACGGCTTTTATTGAGCCCGGCACTGGATTTGTACTAAAGATTTTTGGAACACAGGGCAAAAAGGGATTTAGTCGTGACCATAAAATGTTCTTTGTATGGGCTGACTTTTGCAGCAAGCATCAAGACAATCCCTACTTGCCAAGAATTTACGCACACGAATCATTTTTTTGGCAAGACCCTGAAACTAAAAAGCAACATCGCTATTTGATGATACGCACTGAGCAGTTGTACAAAGCTGGAAAAATAGGCGGCACCTTAGAGGATTTGGCTCGCGGGTTTAGTTGCGGTAATGGCTTTAAATACGCTCTTGAAAGATATCGTAATGTTACTGGTAAAAATGAACGACAACAACTATTGAACCTCTTGGGCCAAGAAGGATTTGAACGTATGACCAAAACCATTCACGAGTTGTCTCAGATTGCTCGTAAAAAGGGTTGGGGCTTGGATCTACACGGTGGTAACTTTATGTTGCGTAAGAATGGTACCCCGGTCATAAACGATCCTTGGGTCCTTGGGTAGCTTAAAATGCGTGACATAATCGAACTATTAGAAGACAAAGAAAAACTAGAGCAGACTGCATTGCCTTATGGTCGCAGCGCATTAGCTCCTGTACTGTCAAAATCAAACATAGATAATCACTATGGAAAACTCTACAAGGGCTATGTAGACAGATTCAACAAAGGTGAGGGTGATGCTGCATTTAACAGAGCCGGGGCATATCTACACGATATCTGGTTCAGACAACTCAGAGCACCCAAGAACGCAAACGCACCTTATGACGCAAGTTTGGCCCTGATCAACAGACACTTTGGCTCGTTCATTGACTTTAAGAAAGACATGAAAGAAGAAGCCATGAAGATTCAGGGTTCGGGCTGGATCTATCTGACACGCAGTGGCAAAATCTCAGTCATCAAAAATCACACAATCCGCCACGATATCGCACTGTTAATTGACTGGTGGGAACACAGCTGGGCACTTGATTATGGCTCGGACAAGAAGAAATACTACGACAATATCTGGCGCTGCATCAACTGGGAATTCGTGAATCGTCGTATATACAGCGGTAAATAAATACTCTATTAGGACACGAATATGAGTATCAACTTTGGTAACGTAAATATCGGCACAACAGCAGGGGATGGCAGCGGTGATCCACTACGAGTTGCCTTTAACAAAATCAACTTAAACTTTGCTAATATTGCTACTGGACAACTAGGCGCTGGCAATGTAGCATACACCGCAGCAAACATCAGCAACTGGAATGGAGCTCCTGCAACAGTGAGTTCCGCACTTGATCAAATCGCAGCCAGACTAAAAGCAGCAGGATTCTAAACCCCAAATAGCATAAATACTAGCAATATTTAGGCATTTGGGAATATGACTTCATCAATCTCTTTAGTTAACGTTGGAACTTCACCCAACGACGGTACTGGCGACAGTATTCGCAAAGCATTTCAAACCACAAACAATAACTGGAGCTACATAACCAGTTATACCATCACTACTGCTACAAACAACGCAGTGATTTTTGCCAATACTGGGGTACGAAAACTCGTACTTAATGGCACTGGTACATTCAGCAACGTTTGGGTTAATTTGCCAACATCAACTGCTGATGGGCAAGAATTGATACTCACAAGCATGGTCCCAATAGCCAACTGCTTTGTAAATCAAAACGGTCAATCAATCAAGTGGTTAGCAAACAATTTCAGTGCTAATGGCAATGTCACATCTCGTTTAACTTACACAACTACTAACAATACCTGGATGACATTCTAATGGCAAATCCGATTTGGCTTACTGGACAAGGACAACGTTTAGTAAATTTAGGCACAGTGACTGAGGGTTCATATTTTGAATACCCCATTGACGCCTATGATCCAAACGGGGGCAATGTTACCTACAAGTTTTTAGCCGGAGCTTTGCCTCCTGGCATTCGTATCAACCCCACTGGATTAATTCAGGGTGGCCCATACCTAAATACAGTCAGCAACGAATCTAGTTCTTACGAGTTCACAGTCAGAGCCAGCGACAGTCACGGTCTAATCTCTGACAAGTCATTCACAATGACCATTGCCAACGTGAATCCTCCAGTCATCTATCCACGAACAACTAATCTTGGACAAGTATTTGACGGGGAGTTTTATAGTCTACAATTAGAAGCAACTGAACTTAACCCCAATGCAGAGTTAACTTGGACTCTGGACAACGGAACATTGCCAGCAGGATTGGCATTGAGTTCTAGCGGATTGCTTAGTGGATATCTTGTACCTCTGGTTACGTTTGGTAACGGGGGACAACAAGGGTTTAACGCAAATCCATTCAACGAATTCTCTTACGAGAATGCTCCCTCATATCAGACAACAAACTACAAATTCACCATCAAGGTATTTGACGGGGTAAACTACGACAGTCTGACTTATCAGATCGAAGTTACTGCAAAAGACCAGTACAGCGCAGACAGCACTGTGAATAGTATCGATGATACCTACTTGACCATCGATGCCAATAATACTTACTTGCCGGTTATGACTACACCAAGTCAATCATTGCCCGAAGTGCGTAGTAACAGCAAGTTTGCATTCCAATTCCAAGGTCTGGATCCAAACGGTAATCAACTTAGCTATGCACTGAGTTTGTCCAGCAGTGGTGCTGCGGGCTTTGACGAAGGTGGTGTGCAGGGCTTTGACACAGTGGGCTTTGACCAAGAAAACTTGAGCGTACCTCCAGGTCTACAGATTGACCCAACAACAGGTTGGTTCAGTGGTACTGTTGGATCACAGAACGAAGCAGTACAAGAATACTCTTTCCAAGTCTATTGCTACGAGACAGCTTTCCCAAGTGTGGCGAGTTCTCCTGTGACTTATAATATGACCATCTTGGGTGATATTACAAATACCATCAACTGGACTACGCAGGCAAACTTGGGCATAATTGACAACGGCGCAATCAGTGAACTAGCAGTTACTGCCATAAACAATTCTGGACGTGCATTAAGCTATAGTCTGATTAGTGATGGCAGCAGTTTGCCACAAGGCCTAGAACTACAAAGCTCTGGTCTTATTGTTGGTCGTGCAGGCTTTGAGTTCTTCTCATTGGACAACGGCACAACTACCATAGATGGGGTTGTCAGTAACTTTGATAACTCATACAGTTTCAATGTACAGGCATCTGCTGTTGATGGTACATCCAGCAGTCAAAAGACCTTTACTATTCTGGTAAACAACTACAATAAGACTCCATACGAAAATATCTATGTTAAGGCGTTGCCTTCATTGGATCAACGTAACTTGTTCTTTAGTATCGTAAACAACACTGATATCTTCCCTGAAGAATTGATTTATAGACCAACAGATCCAAACTTTGGCCGTGCCAGAGATATTCGTAGTCTGTTCTTGGCTGGATTGAACCCAACGCAGGTTTCTGATTATCTTGCTGCAATGGGTACAAATACATATAACAAGCGCATTGAGTTCAGCAATATAAAAACAGCCATTGCTGTTGATGCTAAATTCAATACCAAGTATGAAGTTGTTTATATTGAACTCAAAGACGATGCAGTCTACAAAGGTTCTAGTCCATCTAACAGTAGATTAGACACAATTATCAACAAAACAACATATCCAAATAGTTTTGCAAATATGAGTAGTGTTTTACTCGATGCCACTGGTTATGCAAATGCTGGGGCTATTCCAGAATGGATGACAAGCCCACAATCAGATAAAAAGCAGTTGGGCTTTACCAGAGCCATTGTTCTAGCCTACACTGTCCCGGGAGCAAGCAAGTTAATTGCTTATCGTCTGGGCGCAAATGGCATTGCATTCAACAACATTAACTTTGTTGTAGACAGATACGATCTGGATAACTCGTACACTGCAAACTACAATACTGCAACCAAGACCTATGATTTGGGTCGTGAGACTACATTTGATAGAATCATTCGCCCAGGCACAATTGCAACCAGCGTTTCTTATGCCACTGCAGGTCTAGCATTTAATATGATTAACAATCAGACTGTTGCTCAGATTAACGCACGTGGTGGTATCGATGGAGTCACAGACTATGCCAATGGCGACACACTGTTATTCTTGCAGCAAGAAAACTATGTGGGTGAGACTGGATTATATGATGGTTGGTATTCTGGTTCTGTTATACCGGGCTATGTAGAATACATAAACAGCGCAAAATACAGTTCAGGCACCAGCGGATTCCCAGCAAACCCATTGGTGGGACAAGTAGCATTAGTTAACAACGTATATTATATGTTCAGCGTTGATTATGACAACAGTGGAAATATTCTGGACACTGTTTGGAAAGTAGCAAACTTGCGAGCCAACTTATGGACCATCAATATCAGTAGCAGCAATGTAGTTACACTAACCCCAACTACATTCTTGCGTAATGTGGGGACTGGCACAAGTGCTCAACAAGTACCATCCATGATTATGCCCAGCGACAGAGTGCAAATCAATTATGGTGAATACCATTCAGAAAGCGTAGTGTATTATAACCCAGTACTGGCTCCGGGTAACAGTGTTCCAGCATACAGCACTATACCTACATTACTTTCAGCAGCAGGATCCAATACACGATTCGACGGTTATGGCACACGTTTCATTAACAACAGAATCAAATACGAAGACCCAGAATCTGGCGACACTTGGTTGAAATTCCCCAACGAGGGTCCTTTGCTATAAATAGTTGTATAAATACAGAATACCGGAGTTTTTTCTTAAATGTCAAACATTAACCCAAATAACATCGACGGAACGTTCCCAGTTGCAGGTCAAGATAACAGCAGCCAGGGCTTTCGTGATAACTTCACAAACATTCGCAATAACTTTAGCTATGCTCAAAGTGAAATCAGCGATTTGCAAGCAAAGGCCATTACTGTCAGCGCACTGACTGGCGGAACTTTGACTAATAATATGAACTACAACCAGTTGCAATATGCTCAGTTGTTCAGCCCAAGTTATACTTACTTGAATATTGGTACTCCGACTGCTGCAACTACAGTTACTCTTGACTATAGCCAAGCTGGTGTTCAAAAGTACACTACCAACGGTAGCAATACATTGGCATTTACTAACTGGCCCGCAAGCGGTCAGTTTGGTCGTTTGATTCTTTGGGTCAACGTCACAAATACCAACCACGTCATCACGCTGCCAATCACAAGCCCGGGCGTTACTATTGGTCTAAATGAGATTGCTGGAGCAAATATAACTGCTGGCACTATCACTTTTGATCAAGTTGGTAACTGGTTCTTTGAATTTGTCACAGTTGACGGTGGTTCTAACATCACTATTAACGACCTGACTCGTAACTATGCAACACTGCGTGATCCTGGACTATATTGGAATGACGAGATTACCCCTACATTGTTGATTGGATACGGTCAAACTCAGACCGAATTCCAAACTATCTTGTCCCTAGAAACAGGGCAAGATGCAGTCAGTGCTAGAGGCAGCTATAATGCAGTTGCTGTGGGCAACTTGACTCTGGCAAACATCAACGCACCATACATTGACACTGGTGTAATGGGTGGTTATACTGTAAGCGCACTGCGCGGTAACTTGCAGACAGCTACATTAACTGCTAGTAACAGCAACGACTTCTTGGGTTACTTGAATGGTGTTACATATACTGGTAACATCAACAGCTATGGTAACTATCAGTTTACACAAGTAAGTAGTATTGGTTTCTATGCAACAGGATCAAACGTTCTTGCTGGTCTTGGCGGTAACATTGCATTATTCACGCACGCTCCTGGTACAGTGGGTAACTTGATGGTTCAGGCTGTGGGTATCGAAAACGACCAAAGCATCAAGATGTTTGGTAACGTTACTCACAGCGCAGCGTTTGTGGATCAAGGGTATCAATTCGTTGTTCCAACAACTGGCTTCTGGTCTAACATTACTCCAGGCAAATCACGTATCATCTTTAACCCAGCTGGTACTTTGGCCAACGGTGGTGTAACTTTACCAAACGTTACAGTTGACGGTACTATTGTCAGTATTCATAGTTCACAAACCATCACTGCATTCACAGCAAATACATTGCAAAGTGGTACTACGATTGTCCCAACAATCAGTACCATCGCTGCTGGTACAGGGGTAGATTACTTCTATCACGCTATAGAAAACAAATGGTATAAAATTCGCTAATCACTAGCCGAAACCACTTGACTCCTTGCTCATAGTAATATATACTAAGCAAGGAGTTTTATTTTATGCATCCCCTACTCAATGATTTAAGCAAGTTGTCTGACGATGAATTGCACAAGAAACTTGCCGAACTGAATAAACGGTTTTCGCAAGCGTATCGAATGGGCCCTTATCAAGTAATTCTACAACTACAGATGTTGATTGAAGACTACAACAACGAAGTCTCAAAACGCAATGCCAAGAAAATGCAAGAAATGCAAGAGAAGTTTGACAAAGCAGCAGAGAAGGGCGATGGCAAGGGCTTAAAAGGAATTATTGACATAGGATGAACTACGATCAATATGGCCAATGTTGGACAACTACTGATGAGTTGTTTGAAATGCTTTACAAAACACCAGACTTGGATATAGGCAAGTTCTATGTTAAGTTTGGCAGTGAAGATGCTCGTGAGATATTCAAATACAATGACAGCGTAAAAGATTTCTATGCTCCATTCCCCAAATTGCTTGTACAGCGTGAAATCAATGCCACAGTAGAAGAATTTGATGAACAGCAGCAGAGCAATTGGTATATGCCCACAGAGTATAAAGAAATGGATATTGCACAATGGGTCTTGGATCAGTGCAAGACCGATGCAGAGCTACAGCGTGTAGGCGAAGAATTGCTATTATATATTGACAGAGACCTGATTGATTTGTTAAAATATCTCAAATACTTTGTTGACACTATGAGAGCAAATAATGTCGTATGGGGATTGGGTAGGGGTAGTAGTGTAGCAAGTTATGTGCTATACTTGATCGGAGTACACAAGATTAATTCGATGTATTACGATTTAGATATACGAGAATTCTTAAAGTAAATATTAGTACAGGAGAAATTATGTCAAACAAATACAGAACAGCGCACGGTAAACAGTTAGACATTGACAAGCTACGTTTGGTCAATGAAAAGACTATTGCTGTTGGTAATATGAAAGTCAACGCCCGAGGAGACCAATTGGGTCAGGGTGGCAAAGTGATTGCTACAAGGAACCAAGTTATGAATCAACAATACAAAATTCAGGGCACTGTTATCAGCGACAATATGCCACAACAAGTAATGGAAAATGTTGCACCCGATGGTGAGAGTTTTGACCCACCAGAGCAAGAAGAATTGATTAAACCAGTCGAACCAAAACTTCGTGGTTCGTTGGCAGACAGCATTGCTAAACAGGCAACTGTTGAACAAAAACCAATGGACAAAGATATGTACAAACCAAAAGGCCCACAGAGGATCTAATGAAAAAAGCAGCATTTGAAGCAAAGAAAATCGAACAAATTCGAGCATTGAACGCTCACGTGTTGGTCACTGATATGTACTTTGGACAACGCAGACTCAGCAGCGGTCTAATTCTGTTGAATGATGACGGTAAGGGTGAGGGCATTCGCCCACGTTGGGCACGAGTATTTGCCATTGGCCCAGATCAGACCGATGTTAAGATTGGGCAATGGGTTCTGGTAGCTCACGGGCGCTGGACCAGAGCCAATGACATTGAAATCAACGGTGAGAAAAAGCAACTGCGCCGTATTGACCCCAACGACATTTTACTGATTAGTGACACTGAACCATCTGATTCAGAAGGTCTTAGTGACGCAGTTAGCATCCACGCAAAATCACTGTAATGGGATATCATAGAGACTATGACGACAACGCCATACTGTATGGCGTTTGGTCAATGCGGGCTGAATTGCTGAACCCCAGAACTGACAGCTATGTTGCTTGGGAAACCAAAACAAGACTGTACCAGCTGAAATGGTTGATTGACGATACACTAGCTAAAAGTGCTACCTTTGCAGGCGAGACCGAATGGCTTGACGCAGAAGAAAAGAAAAGAGTATGGGAAATACTGAATCAGAAGTAAAATGTACAGTATGCCGTCAGTCATACATCCCAGATTGCAATTACCATCAAGGGCGTTGTCCAAATCATCCCAAACGACCTTTCCCAGTATGGTTGCTTTTGCTGGCAGCTCCGTTTATAATTGCTATATGGGTTGTAATGAACCCCAAGAAATTTTGGGAACAAGTTAAGAAAGATTTGGAATTATAATGACTCACGAAGAATACCTTGAGCAGTTAAGAGCTGTGGCACCAAAGACTCCCGAAGAAGCCCGTGCTTTCCTTAAAAGTCTTGGCCTGCTTAAAAAGCGGCGTATACTTGAAAGTCAAGAGCGTGAACAAGTACTAACCATGTTGCGACTGCTAGGTCCCGGTGAGGCGTCAAACAATCAACGTGTTTGGACTAGATCGTGGCGTGTGGGCGACATTGAATACAACCATCACGTGGGCGATGGTTTTGCAGAACTAGAAGAGGTAATAGACGATGATGAGTGACGGTGGAAAAGGATCTAGTCCAAGACCATTTAGTGTGAGTCAAGAGACCTTTGGCAACAACTACGATGCAATTTTTAGAAAGAAAGAGATGACACCACGTGTTCAAGAAGACAAAAAAGAATTCGGTAGCTGCGGTTGTGGGCGCAGTCCTGACGGCAAGTGCTGCGGATGGCACGGTCTCACGGAAGCAGACTATCAAGAGGCTTTGGCAGAATATAACCGACGAAACGGT
>Ga0007867_1000348_pt1 | contig 17157 bp, 9 predicted proteins | sample CryBogCBH25Aug08_FD_71224 | JGI IMG/M metagenome (GOLD analysis project Ga0007867, IMG submission 71224) | Freshwater microbial communities from Crystal Bog, Wisconsin, USA - CBH25Aug08 | ecosystem: Environmental > Aquatic > Freshwater > Lake | place: Crystal Bog, Wisconsin, USA | collected... | reverse complement strand
TTGCAGTAAGCTGAGCCAACAGCGCACCCATACTACTACGATGTTCAAACGCATCGCTTTCGTTGTCGTAGAAGACTTTGGGTACAGTGCCTAACTCGCCCAATGCAGCTAGTGCATCCTGATGTTCCATTAACTGTGTGTTGGTTGCTAGTGCTTGCAGGGCTGTTTCCTGTAGTGCTCGACGTTTTTCTTCCAGCAACTGTTCTTGTTTGTCATCGTGGAAGGCTTGCCCACAACTGTGACAAGTATGATTTTCTAAGGCTGCAATATCGTTCTTGAGCTTATCAATTTCTTTTTGCTCACGCTTCTCGTCAAGTTCACAACGTTTGATCCAACCGTTAAGATCATTGATTGCTTTGCGTTTGGCATTGTAATCTGTCAATGCTTTGTGGGCTTGAAGCTCGGCTTCAATGTCGAGTTTAGCAAGTTCATCATAAGCTGTCTGCAACGCTGCAACATCGTTTGTCTTTTTGCTGTTCCATAAATTCTGGCGTCGTAAGAGTGCATCGATTTGATCCTGTATACGTTTGTTAGCATCACCCACAGCCTTGATACGGAATTCTTCTTTGGTAATCAAGTCTTTGGTATCTTTAATCTGCTCTTTGAGTCTGTCTGCTTTTTCACTGAGTAGTGTGATACCCAACAACTGTTCGATCATTACTCGCTGATCATTGGCTTTTAAACTCAGGAATGGTTCTGTGTAGGTATTCAGAGCCACAATGTGTTTGAACATTTCGTGACTCATACCCAGCATACGTTCAATCTCTGCCTGAGTCTCACGACTATCACCCTGAGCTTCGTCTGTTATTTCTCGTTCTTGGTTGTCTACAAAGAACTTGAGTACACCTGGTTTACGACCACGTTCAATCTTGTATTCGACCCCATTGCATTCAAACTCAATTGTGACCATCATACCCTTGCCGTTGGTCTTGTTAATCAAGTTATCTTTCTTGATGTTGGTCAGCGCATTGCCAAACAAGCCATAGCTTAGGGCATTGATAATCGTAGTCTTACCAGTTCCGTTACGTGCCCCGCTGTCATCCCCACCCAAGTCTAGGTTTTCACCCAGTACCAGTGTTAGATCGTCTCGGTCAAAGTTGATAGCCTGTGTGGCGTTACCCACGCTCATAAAGTTTTTAACTGTAAGGTCTTTTATTTTAAACATCTAATAGGTCTTTGTATTGTGGAAATACTGTAATGAATGATTCTTTTCTACGATCATCTAATTCAGCGGTGACTCTTTGGAATTCTTTTAACAAATGACTAGAGTTGGAACTGAACATGTATTTTACAGTTTCTCGCCATTCATCTGCAAGTAAAATGGCACCCTGTACCTTTAACCAACTGATATGATTATCAATCAGTGATGCCAATCTATTTTTGTGATGCTCTGGCAGAGCAGTCAAACTCATATGATCTGGACTAATCAAGGGAATCATAGTAAATCTAACATCTGCCCAATTGCGTTGTAACTCAATTAAACTTTCAACGTTGAGCATATGAACTATGGAGTTGACTGTAAATCCAACCTGCGGGCATAGCTCACTGAGTTGTCTACGATTATGTTCTATGTCTGTCCATACCGTACCGTGTCTAAGATATTCTGCTGCCGTGCCTTCTGCATCCAGACTTGCGCCCACTGTAACGTTGCTAAACTTATGCCACAATTCTAGTACACTGCAATTTTTAAATTCTAGATTAGTAAAGTTTGTGGTATAAACAATTTCCAAGTCTGTATTACCTAATTCGATCAGTGTATCCAGAATGGCATAATGTTCAGCCATTAGCAATGGTTCGCCACCAGCAAAATAAATCTTTTCAGCAGATTCTAAGTATGGTCTAATATTTTCTAGTGCAGCAGTCTTTTCTATCTTTATGATCTTGTTTGACTGCCCATATATTTGTTTGTTTTCTTGTGCTATGCTGCTACTATAATAGTCGCTACACATTCTGCATTTTAAATTACACAAGTTGCTGATTCGTATGTCCAAATATTTTGGACTAAAATTTCTTATCTCAGCATCATTGGCTATAGTAAAGTATTTTGCCCAAAGAGTATTAGCACGAATTCTGGCACTGGGCAACCCAGCATCTTCTCTGACATAGCAACTCTTGCACTCTGAGCATTTTTTGCCACTGAGCATATTTTTTCTAAGCTGTACCGCACGGTCAGAGCTTATGATAGACTGTACAGATGCTGTATCTATATTGCCAATTGGTTCTGTGATATCTGCTATACAACAAGGCAATACGTTACCATCTGGTCCCACATACAAGTGAATCCAAGGTAGAATACAAAAGCTATTTCTGGCAGTTGCAGACTGATAGTTAAACGCAACATTGCTTTTTATTGTCTTTATTTCTGCGTTTAACTGTGACAGGTCGCCGACGATATTCTCATACTCTGTGCTAATCTGCACAAAAAATAGAGGTATGTCTATCTTGTTCAGAAATTCTATCGCTTTGGTTAAACGTTTACCTGGCTTGCCCTCGTAGTCAAACTCATCGGCATTGTACTCAAGTATGATAACGTCTTCTGCGCCAAACTCTGTACGATGCAGTTCTAGTAATTGTTCATACAACTCTTTGGAGTCAATGCTGATATCCACGCAGCCCAAGATCATAGATTTTGATAAATGTCCAAGAGTAGAGCTTTGTTGAATTTATCGCTTTCAATATTGGTAAGCTGACCAGTAACAATCTGATCCACGCTTTCAAATTCAATGTTGCCCTGTATTTGATAATCAGTAAGATCGGTAGTCTTGGCTGGGATTATGGTAAGTTCTCGTAGCCCATATTCAGATGTGAACTTTTCTTTGATATAAGACGATTCTTCATAACTGATATCTACATCCAAGTTCACACGAACGTGCATTCCGGGATGCAACATTTTTTCAGTATGCGTAACGATATCACTCAGATTGAACACACGATACTTGGGCTGATCTGGCCAAGCATGATACTCTGGTTCTTTGCCCCACTCTAAGATAGTAAGACCACGCTCATCATCTCCTGCATCAGCATAGTTGTGTGGGAAAGCGTTACCAATATAAGTCACATTCTTTCTGGTCTGACGTTTGTGAAAATGTCCACTGAACACGTGTCCGAAATGACTTAGGTCGTCAGTGCGGAATTCCCCGTGATCTGGCATTGCTACCATTGCATTCATCAAGTAGCCTGGCAACTCGAAGTGACCAAAGATGTACTGACCTTTTAGCTTATGTAAACGTTTATGATCGTCAGCACAAAGCCAAGGAGCGATAACCACATCGCCGTCACTAAACCAGTCGTTGCATATCTGTATATTAGGGAGGTGCTTGGCCCACTCAACACTTTGGACATCCCGCTTATCACGATAATATAGATCATGATTGCCAGGAATGAAATAGACCCGATCAAAATTTTCATTTAAGTGCTCCAATGCTCTGAGACTGTAGCCCAAAGTCAAGATGTTGATGCTGGCACGATTGTTGTGCCAGTCGCCCAAGAACATACAAGTTTCGCAGCCCTCTGCTTTGGCTTTGGCTGTTGCCCACTTGACAAAGTTCAAACAATCTTCATTGTGTAGTTGACTGTTTGACTTTAGGCCAAAGTGAATATCTGTGAATAGCGCTGCTTTTTTGAATAGGTTAGACATTGTTTGATTATAACAGATTGTGTTTGTAAATGTAACCCATAGCCTCACCGATTTCTCTATGAGTGTCCAGGAAGTTGGTGTTGCGTATCAGGTCTTTATGCCGTATAAAGTCACAGAAGCTCTGGCCATTGCTTGTTCTGCCTTTAAGTATGGTATCAATGACGATTTGAAATTTATCATCTGGGTTGGCAATCAATTTGTCCAATACCAGTTGTTTTGCTCTGGGGGTCAGATTGGCAATTGACAGTTGCTCGGGACTGTTTACGATGTTGATATAGTAAACATCTAGCCCAATACTCTTTAACTCTGCGATAGTTTCTGGTAAGTCCAATACATTCTGTATGCTAACAGTCACGCAAACATTGAGTTTGACCATTGGATTCTGATTTCTCTGCTCAATGAATTTTGCGATGTTTTCTTTGACCTTGATCCAATCAGCACGATAGCGTTCGTACTCAAATTTAGGACCAATGTTGTCTATGCTAAATGTTATTTCGGCACGTTGAAATTTGTGCAGTGAGTAGCACACATCGGGAAATTGTGTACCATTGGTACTAAACTGCACGATTGAATTTTGACAATAATCTTGGTCTATTAGATATTGTAAAAATTCTATGTTCTCTTTGAGCAAGAACGGTTCTCCTCCCAAAAATTCAAAGTTCTTGACTTGGGGCAGACGAGATTTAATTTTTTGCCAAAACGTATCGCTGTTGCTGGGCCACCTATTGTCCCTCAACAATTGATAAGATGGGTGTTTCTTTTTGTCTTTGATTGGGGAATGCTGTACATCTTCGGCTGCAATAGTACTGCTATAGCCAGCACTGCATATAACACAGCCCAGATTACACAAATTACCAAGATGCCCACCCACAAAGCTGACTTCACCTTCGGTCTCCCAATCTATGGTGCCATAAACGTTTTGCAATTTGTAGGGACTCAGCTCAATTCTGGTCTCTGCTCCGCTCTTGGCTCGATTCCAACAAGTCGAGCATTCAGTGGGTCGTATACCCTCTCTGAACTGCTCACGCAGCAAACGCATATACGGACTTTTCACAATATCTTCAACTGTGTCAGTTTGTATATTGAAGTCTTGCCAATTGGGTTTTTTAATTCTGCCCGAATAATCACAGCAGGGTTTAACAGACCCATCGCTGTCAGCCCAGAACCCAGCCCAAGCGTGAGCACACATTTGATTTTTGGTATTGAACTGCGGTGTTGCTTGATGAATGACTGTATGCTGTATTGGCGCAGCAAGCAATTGACTACTGATATCTTTGGATTTGAAATAGTCAACAACATCTGATTGCGTTGACACTACAGTGACAAAGAATCTGGGTATGTCAATGTAGTCCAGTGTGGATACAATGTGTTCTAGTGTGTACGCAGACACTGGATTAAAGTTTGCAAAAACAAATCTATAGTTGTCGGGGAAAGAATCTTGTTTTAGTTCAATCAATGAACGGTACAGAGTTGACGAAGGTTGGTGCTCTAAATCTTCGATAAAGATAAAAGCACCAACCGTATATTTTTTCTCAAATAACTGTCTGACTTGATCAGTCGTCATAACTCGATTCTGTGCTACCAGCATAGCTACTACCCATACCCTGTCTGGTATAACTTGGGTTCAGACCATTCATCTCCAAAATATCGTCACGAATGTTCTGGTTGCGTTTCTCAATGTTTAGAACACGAGTAAAGCTATTAGTAACAGCGGCAGTATAATAAGCAAAAGGGTTCTGCGATTTTGATTCATCAAAGCGTAATCCAATATAAGTCAGTTGAAGTAGAGCCTGTGCTCTCATCTCATCATTGTAAGTGTATCCGCGCCAATTGCTACGTGTACCATATCGTTCACATAGTTTGATATACATATTGGCCAGAGTTTTGGTCATCTTACCGTGATCCTTACTGAATTCGCCAGAGTCCAAATCGCCTCTCCAGTGTGACTTACCCACACAGTAGGGTTCACCATTTTCGTCTAGTTTGAAATGCTGGAATGGAGGAAAATTGACTTTAACGTACTTGTTATGTTCAGTGTCGTTCTCGTCAAATCCTTCAATCAAGGGATCGTTTTCATCTTCGATCTCTAGTGCAGCCATACGGGCTTTCTTGGTCTTGGCATCATCTAGGGGAATATGGTCCCAAGTCATTACACGGAAAACTACGTCAGTGTCTTTAACGTCTTTGAGTTTGACTTCAAATTCATCCAACTTACGCTTGGTTCCATCAGCAGTTGCTGCTTCGTGTGCAATTTTTGCCAAACGTTCTGCACGCAGCTTGCGTGCTTCCAGTGTATTTTTCTTGTTGATTTTGCTGTAATCTGGCAAAATCATATCGTAGTCAGCGTATTCGGGCTGTGTGAAACAACAGTAAGTAGTCTTGCTCTTGTGGATTTCTTTAAGAATATCCTTGTTGTTGAGATAGTTGGTTTTAATTTTCGGTCTCCTAAAACTAAAGTAATAATAGCAAATGAATACAAAAATGTCAAGGCTTTTTTATTAAGTAAGCACTTTATTTCTATTCATAAATACAAGAAACGGGATATATTTACTTATGGCATTATTACCATCAGCTGGACAAACTCAGTCAAGTCCAAACAACGGACAGCAGACCGGAGCGTTGAACAATGCGCTGAACCTCATTGACCCATCAAATATCAGAAAACAAATTTCTGGTTTGCTGGACGGGGGACTTAGCTCGCTGTTTAATCGTGCGAGTAGCCCAACAGTTAATATTGTCAATGCTACAGATCCAAACAATCCACTAAAATCAGATTGGCGAGTTAGATTAAGTCTACCACCATCAAGCCCATTATTGACAAGCAATGCACTGTTATCGGTGCTTTCACAGCCTGGCAGACCTAGCGGTCTTGTGTTCCCATATACTCCCAGTATCAGTGTTACGCATACAGCCAGATATCAAGAACAAGCACTGACACACAACAACTACAAAAACTATTTCTATGAAGGCAGCGATGTATCTGCTATTCAAATACAGGGTGATTTCACTGTTCAAAATCACGATGACGCAATCTACTTGCTGGCCAGCATATTTTTCTTGCGTAGCTGTACCAAGATGTTCTGGGGCAGCGATGCTGATGCAGGTAATCCTCCTCCGATCGTTTATCTTGACGGGTATGGTGATTTCTATTTCCCACACGTAACCTGTATTGTGACAAGTTTTCAGCACACTATGCCAGCAGAAGTTGACTACGTTGAAGTCAAGTATAGCGACGGCTCTGGGTCTACAATCAGCAGTGCAAATCAACAAGTAGCAAGATTACCAACAACCAGTCAGATTACTGTAACAGTTCAACCTATCTACAGTAGAAAAAATATCGCAAACAATATGTCACTTACAGCATTCAGTCAAGGACATTTATTGAAGGGTAATGGTGGATTCCTATGACAGCACAGTATTCTAAGGCAAGTCCTTATTTCAAGACCAACACTTTTGCCAACAAGTATCTTGACGTTCTAGTCAACAGACCCATTGAAAAACAACCAGACGATGTGGTCTATACTATTGACAAGATTTATCAATTTCGTCCAGACTTGCTGGCCTTTGACTTGTATGGTGACAGTGCGTTGTGGTGGGTGTTCAGAGCACGTAACCCAAACGCCATAGACGATCCTATATTCGATTTTAAATCTGGGGTCACTATTATGATACCCAAGAAAACTACTCTAGTAAGTAACTTGGGACTATAAAATGGCAACAACTTGGCAAGATTTAGCGGGACTGAACCCGCAGATTGCAAATCCTAACTTGATCTATCCTGGTCAGGGTGTATTTTTGCCCGACGGATCTACTTACACAGTTGTCCCTGGAGATACACTTACTGGTATTGCTAATAAATTCAATAATCAACAAGCTAACATCACAGTCGATCCAGAAGATAATTTAGCAGAAGATCCAGATCAACCAGATGAAGAACCCTTGTCTACTGATGAGGAAGAAAATCAAGCCGACACTGTACAAGACGAAGATCCATTTGAACAAAGTCGTTTAGATGCAGAAGAAAGATACGATGAAGTTCCAGCAGATGTGCCCACAGATGTTGAGCCAGAAGTTGGTACAAACTTGTTTGCTGGGCAAGCCCCTGCGGTTGTTAAAAATCTTCAAGTGGGTAGCAACAAGACTACGGCTGCGGACCCTGCCGCAAATCCATTGGATGCTTACGCAAGTTATACCTACGGACTTACGCTATTTGCTTTAACTAAACAAGACTACAATAATTTAGTTGATGATTCAGAAAACTTTACTCCGTCAAAGGCATTGATCAGCAGCGCTGGCAGATATCAGGATGTTCGTGATTCGCATTTCAAAGAAGATTTTTATTTTGATAGTTTCAAAGTTTCAACAGTGATAGGTATGAGTGCTGGTTCTCGTGGCACTAATGCCATCAATATGGAGTTCACCATCATTGAACCTTTTGGTATGACACTGCTTGATCGTATCATGGATATTTCTTTAAATGAACTGACTGCACAGAACTATTTGGATATTCCTTATTTGTTAGTACTTGAATTCTTTGGTGCAGACGATGCAGGTAATTTGCAAAAGATAACCAGTCAGACCAAAAGTTTCCCAATCAAACTCTTGAACTTTAAAATAAAAGCCAGTGTGAAGGGTTCTGAGTACACGATACAGGCAGTACCATTCAATCACGGTGCAAACTTAGAGTCTATTCAGGCATTGAAGACCAGAATGGAAATAACTGCGACCACAGTTAATGATTTCTTTGCTAATTCTAGCGACCCTCAAGTTGCAACAGATGTTGACAGCTACAGACAGAACTCAGAAAAATATGCTTATCAATCAGGTGAGCGTGGTGCAGGTGGTGGACAAGGAACTCCTGGGTATAAAGACCCTCGTTTGTTGGGTAGTACCTCTGGCAATCAAGAAGGGGTAGATTCTGTACCAGATGCAACTACTCCTGGGCCGTTTAAAACGACCAGCTTTACAGCAGCATACAACGCTTGGAACATTGCAACAACAAAAACAAAAGATTCCAAGTATGCTGACACTATTGCATTTGACATAGACCCAGCAATTGCAAATTCAAAAATTGTTGATCCAAAAAAGAACACAGTAAAACGAACCGGTAATCTAGCAGCACAACAGGCAGCAGCGGGCGCTCAAGGGCAAGATGCTGTAGCAGTGAATACAAACACTGTGGTGCATAGTTTTGAAGCTGGTACTTCGGTGAATGAAATTATTAACGCTATTATTCCAAACAGCGAATTCTTCTTGAATCAAGTCAAGGACTCAACTCAAGAGGGCAAGACACAGGTTGAAAACAATACAACCAGCGATAGTGCTACACAAGAGCAAGCAAAGACATTGAAAGTATGGAAGATTGTACCTAAATTAAAGTTGGGTGAGTTTGATACTGCTCGTAATGTTTGGGGCAGAAACATCACTTTCTATATCAGACAATATGAAGTCTATCAACAACGTGATAAACGACTACCAAAGAGTCCGCCTCCAAAGCCAGCAAAACGCTATGACTATTTTTACACTGGTAAAAACAATGCCATTATCAACTTTGACATTGATTTCAACGCTTTATACTTTACTGCATCTCAGGTTGACAGAGGCAATACCGTAGAGACTGCTGGTCCGCAGGCCAACCCCGAGACCAGCGATAGTGACGCACCACAGAATAACAGCAACAAGAAAACTATTGGGCCCACACAACAACAGAATACTGGTAGCACTATGCAGACTGGTGTGGGTGGTTCTAACAACAGAAACGAAACACAAAATGCACAGAGTGCGCTGCAAAGTGTGTACACTAGCGCCAGCGGCGATATGATTAACTTGAAATTGCAGATCATAGGAGATCCGCATTTTATCAAGCAAGACGATTTGTTTATAGCACCTCCCCCAATTGCAAACAATGCAATTTCAGACGCACCCAGTTTATTTGTCTCTGACAAAGTTCAAAGTCTGAATATGGATGACGGTGAGATTTATTGCTATGTCACATTTAGAACTCCCAAGGACTTCAATGACGAGACTGGTATGTATGATTTGAAAAGCACTAACAAGTATCAGGTCAGCGAGTTCAGCGGATATTACAGAGTTCTTACTGTAGACAGCGAATTTAGGGGCGGTAAGTTTACTCAGACTCTGAATATGATTCGTTCACCAGAACAAGATTCACCCAACGCAAGCGCTACTACTCAGAGTGATCCTATTGATACACAACGCAGTGAAGGCGGGGTTAACTTGTTTGCTGGTCAAGAACCAGCAACTACAACAGAAACTCCAGATCAACCGGCACCAGCAGCAGTCACTGCAACTGGGGCTGATCTAGACGCTGCCTATGATTACGAACCTCCGCAGTCAACGGCGGTAATAACAACTCAAGGATCTGATCTAGATGCTGCCTATGACTACGAAGCACCCACTACCGAAGAACAAGATTTGTCAGATGTAGTTACAGCTGGTGAGACGCTTACACTAGATCAGGCAACAAGCAGTGATGGCAGCATAGTACCAATTCAAGATGCGCCAATATTGGCATAACAACGGGATAATAAATGGCACAGGATAAAGTTCAAGGTTCAAAACCGTCAAAGTTCTATAACAGAGATGCGGTACCTGGATACAGATATGAGACAGCGACGCAGTTGGGCATAGTTGTGGACAATCTGAGTCCAGCTCGTGACGGTAGATTGCGTGTTTGGATTCCAGAGTTTGGCGGAGATCAGAAAAATCCCTTATTCTGGAGAACAGTAAACTACGCAAGCCCATATCTTGGCTCTACATATCAACCACAGTCTAGTCAGAACAATACATTCACTGGTGTACAACACACATATGGTATGTGGATGGTTACTCCTGACATTGGCAGTCAAGTTCTATGTACTTTTGTAAACGGTGACCCAGAAAAAGGCTTTTGGTTTGCCTGTGTGCCAGCTAATCTGAGCAACTGGATGCTGCCAGCAGTGGGCGCCAGTGCTGCCAATGTAGACAAGACCACGGTCAGCGCAGATATAAAACCCAGCATATTGCCAGATACCAATGTGCCTCCTCAGGTCTTGCCTGTTGCAGAATTTAATGAAAATGTTGAAAGTAATATCAACAGCACATTCTTTAACAACAACAAACCCATACACGAGTTTCAGGCCAACATCTTATTCAAGCAGGGTCTAGACCGAGATCCTACTCGTGGAGCAATCAGCAGTAGCGCACAGCGTGAAACACCTAGCCACGTGTTTGGTATATCGACTCCGGGTCGTGCTCTGACCAAAGACCCAGCAGATGATCCAGGCTATGCTGCCAAAGTAGCAGCGGGTAATATCCCAAAAGATCAATATGCAGTGCCTACCAGAAAAGGTGGTCACAGCTTTGTTATGGATGACGGTGACATAAACGGAGTAGATCAACTGATTCGTTTACGCACTGCCAACGGTCATCAGATTTTGATGAACGATGACAAGTCTACAATTTACATTGCTCACAAAGATGGCACAAGCTGGGCAGAGATTGACGAGACTGGTATCAAAATGTATACTGCTGGCGACTATAGTGTCAGAGCAGAAGGCACATTTAACCTACACGCTGACAAAGATATCAATATTCAAAGCGGTGGCACAATCAATATGGTCAGTGAAACTGCATTTAACTTGAACAGTGCAGCAGTCAATCTTGGCGGTAGCGAGAGTTTCTTGATCTATGGCAACAAGACCAGCATTGGTTCTGGACAACTTGTTATGAGTGCAGATGGTAAACTAACAGTGAGCAGTGGTGGTGCTATGACAGTAAGTGGTAGTACTATTGATATCAATGGTGGCAGCGGTGGTAACAGTATCAGTATGCCAACGCTGGAAAAGAACAAACTTGCTGATACAACATTTGACGATAAGACAACTAAACTATGGTACAGTGTGCCACAAAGTGTTGACAGCGTTGTCACAATCTTACCAAGTCACGAACCCTGGGTCAGAACAGGCACTCCTGCTCCTACAACTAAATCTGTAAGCAGCAGTGTGTGTGCTCCTAAAACAGCCGGAGTTCCTGGCAGTTATACTTTACCAGCAGCCAATGGCAACAGCAACGATAAGGGTAAAGTCAACGGAGTTCCAACTCCGTGGTCAACTGACAAAGCATTTATTGCTAAAGTTCAGAGTGTTGCAACCAGCATAAACGCAAATTATATTGACTTGTTGGCTTGTATGGCCAACGAAACTGGGGCTACATTTGACCCTGGACTAGTAAACAGTATTGGTGCAACAGGTCTTATTCAATTCTTGTCATCGACTGCTACAGGTCTTGGCACAAGTACAGCAACATTAAAAACACTGAGCAGAGTTGATCAGATGGACTGGGTCTTGAAGTTCTTCCAAGCACAGCGACTAAATCAAAAAGCTCCTACTCCTAAACTACAAGACTTGTATTTGTGTATCTACTGGCCCGCAGCAGTTGGTAAGCCAGACAGCTACATTGTTAACCCAGCTGGTAGTAAACAAGCAACACAGAATAAATCTTTGCAGGCTGCGGATGGTAGCATTACTTGTGCCTCAGTAGGTGCAGCGGCAGCTAAATGGTTGCCGGTCATACAGCAAGCACTAGCCAATGCTGGTGTTCAAAGCCAAACTCCAGCAGCTCCAGCAGGTGCTATCACAGACGGTTCAGGTAATGCTATTAAAGATGGCAGTGGCAACCCAGTTCTGAGCGGGGCAGCAGCCACAGACATTGGTATCTCTAACGCCAGTGGACAAGAAGTTGCACAGCCAACTTGTCCAGCAGAGTATTTGGCCAAGACAACAACATACGCCCCAGCTAACAATTTTGGAGCAACTACTCCAAATCTAAGCACACAGCAGGCCAAAGCCATGATGGCAGAGTTGGGCTACTTCTTGAGTCAGTTCAACTACAGCTATACCAGCGGCGGTGGTGGTCTGATTGGTAAGTATGCAGTAGACGCACAATATCTAGCAGATGCTGGTTATATTAAACCAGATGCTGTCAAACAGTACGGCAACTCTGCTCTGAGCAATACAAACAGCTGGACTGGTCGTGACGGTATTCAGAGTCAAGACGACTTCTTTAACAGTCCAAATGTACAAGATACTATTCAGTTCAATGAGTTCACCGCCAGCTACACAGCACTAGTTGCCAACGGTGGTATTAAATCTGATGACGATGTTTGTACCGCAGCAGGTATGATGTTTGTTGTACACGAACTACGCACAGCAGCCGCAGCAAAACAATGGCGTGATAAAGGCGACGCAGCTATATCTTCTAGCAATGTGATGGACCCATCACTGACTGGTTCTGTGATGTATAATCAGGGCAGATATGCTATTGACATTCTAGCAGCAGGTGGCGCAGTAAGCAGCGTAGCACAAACTGCTGGTCTCAGCGGAGAAAACACTACAGGTATTAACCCAGATGATGTGTTTGTGTTCAGCGGTGCAAGCGGAACTCGTGCAAACTTTGATCAGTTGAATGGTACATTCAAAGATGCTATCTTAAAAATGGCAAAAGACTTCAAAGCAAAATCTGGTAGTAAAGTTACGATCACCAGTGCATATCGTAGCCCAGCAGATCAGGATGCAATCTATCAACGCTGGCTAGCAGCGGGTGGCGGACCAAACAACCCAACAGCGGGCGGCATCACAACTCCTGCTAAACCATTGAGTCAGGGTGGCAAAGGTAGCCCACATAACAGTGGCGTGGCTATCGATAGCTCACAATGCCCATTGATCAGCAGAACAGTTGATTTGCCAAGTTATGGTCTACGTTGGGGCGGTACATTTACTAAACCTGACGCAGTTCACATTCAACTAGCAAATGCATCGCAATAAATACTAGACTATGGCAATATTATATCGTGGGTTCAGTACAGTAAATCGCAGCAAGAAGTTTCGTGCTAACGATTTTGATTTGGTTAAACAAGACTTGTTGAATCATTTCAGCATACGTAAGGGCGAAAAACTGATGCAGCCAAACTTTGGTAGCATCATATGGAGCTTGTTGTTTGAACCCATGGATGATCATATCAATCAAGTGATTGTTGATGATGTAAAACGCATTGTAGGCTATGATCCTAGATTGGGTTTACAGAACATCACAGTGATTACTCAGGACTATGGGCTACAAATTGAGCTGGATTTAGTCTATATCCCAACCAATCAGGCGTCAAAAATGAGTCTGCAATTTGACTCTAACTCTAGTACTCTGAGTGCTGGCGGCACATATTAATAAACTACGCACATTTTGATTTTGATAAATACATCATAACGGATGTATTTTAAATGTCAATCACAACTCGTCAGACTAACCTACTCGTAAACCAAGACTGGACAACGGTTTACCAAACATTTAAGCAGGCCGACTTCCAAAGTTACGACTTTGAAACTCTACGCAAGACCATGATTGATTACTTGCGTACCTACTATCCAGAAGATTTCAACGATTTCACAGAAAGCAGTGAGTTCATTGCCTTAATCGATCTTATAGCATTCTTGGGTCAGAGTTTGTCGTTCCGCGCGGATATGAATGCCCGTGAAAACTTCTTTGACACAGCAGAACGCCGTGACAGCATTCTTAAACTTGCTCGTCTAATTAGTTACAACCCTAAACGTAACATTGGTGCAAGCGGATATTTAAAGTTTGACAGCGTTAGCACAACTGAAAACGTATTTGACAGTAACGGTCTTAATCTAAGCAACATCCAAATCAACTGGAATGATATGGCCAATGCTGATTGGCAAGAGCAGTTTACCACAGTACTGAACGCTGCCCTTATCAACAATCAGGCCATTGGCAAACCAGGTAATAGTAAAACAATTGCTGGTATTCAAAATGACGAATACACAATCAACTTAACCCCTGGTGTCATTCCAAGACAGACATTCAATGCCGTTGTTGAGAACAGCAGTATGCCATTTGAAGCAGTCAGTGCAACTAGTTCTGGTCAAGATTATATCTATGAACCAGATCCAATCCCAGCTGGCAAGTTCAACATCTTGTATAAAAATGACAACTTAGGTGTAAACAGTGTAAACACTGGCTACTTCTTGTTCTTCAAACAGGGCAGCTTGGCTACACAAGATTTTAATCTGACTCAGAGTTTGCCAAATCGTGTAGTCAGCGTTAACTACAACAACATCAACAACAACGATGTTTGGCTATATCAGCTAGATGTAAACGGTAACCCAGCGACAGCTTGGTCTGCTGTGCCTGCTGTGGCTGGTATTAACGTTATCTACAATCAAAGTACAAATCGTAACCTATATCAAATCAACAGTCGTACCAACGATCAGATTGATCTAGTGTTTGGTGACGGTAGCTTTGCCAACATCCCACAAAACATCTTTAGATTGTATTACAGAACTAGCAATGGCTTGCAATACAAGATTACACCTGACGAAATGCAAAGCGTTGTTCTATCGTTTGCTTATGTCAGCAGAAACAATACAGTCGAAACTCTGACAGTAACTGCAAGTCTACAGTACACAGTTACAAACTCACAAACTCGTGAAAGTATTGATGATATTCGTGCTAAAGCTCCTGCTCAGTACTACACACAAAACCGTATGGTTACAGGGGAAGATTACAATCTTTTCCCATACACTAACTTTAGCAGCATCTTAAAAGCCAAAGCAGTTAACCGCACAAGTTCAGGCACAAGTAGATTCTTGGATGTGCTTGACGTTACTGGCAAGTATAGCAGCACAAACATTTTCTGTGCTGATGGTATCTTGTACGAACAACAACCAAATGTATCTACTACATTTAGCTTTAACTCTGCTCAGGACGTTTATCAGGCAATCTATAACACAGTTGCTCCCATAGTTGCTGGCACTCCAATGTTGCAGTATTACTATGCCAACTTCCCACGCTATACAGCACCTGCAGGTACTACTTGGAGCAAGAGCAGCGCCTCTAGCAACAGCAGCACTGGTTACTTTGTAAATGGTAGCAACGTTGTACAGCAAACTGGTACAGGTGTAAGCTCGAACTTAAAATACATCACTGCTGGCGCATTGATTAAGTTTACTGCTGGCACTGGTAACTACTTTGACGCACAGAATAATATTCAAACTGGAACTCCACAATATGCAAATCAAAAGACATATTTGTGGGCCAGTGTAGTCAGTGCTAACGCTGGCTATCAGGCACAACTAAGTCAGAATATCCCAACTGGTGCAGTAGTAGCCAGTATCATTCCAGTGTTTAAAAATGCATTGCCAACTGGCGCATTTGTTGCACAACTTGTTAGACTGCTACAAAGTTATCAAAACGTTGGGGTTGGCTACAACAACAGCACGCAAAGCTGGCAAATCATCTTGCCACAGAACTTGAATTTGGGCGCATTTAGTTTAACTAATCAGGGCGATACTTCGGGTGCTGGACTTGACAGCAGCTGGATGCTGGCATTCACTTATAACGGTATTAACTACAATATTGCACAGCGTGGGCTTGAGTACATCTTCCAAAGTAACAGAGAAACTCGTTTCTACTTTGATCCAGATGTTAAAACATTTGACAGTAGTACTGGCCTAACCATCAATGATCAAATCACAGTGTTGCAAACAAACACACAATCTGACAGTGCAGCGCCACTGGGTCAAAATCAAACTTGGTACATCTATGACAGAGTTATCGATCAGGATGGCTACGTAGATAACACTCAGGTCAAAGTTACTTTCCCAGAAACTAACAATGACGATGTGCCAGATGATCCTGATCTGTTTACAAACATTGTAAACCCCACAGTGAACCCAACCTACAAGTATGTCTATTTTCAAGAACTAACTGGTACAGACAACTTCTTGACCACAGTGCCAGTGGATAACTCAACTGTGGTCAGTATCTATGCAACTCAGAGTGCAATCACTGCTAACTGGAACTTGTACTTAAACGGACAAGTATTCTACGCTACCGGCGAAAACAATTTCTATCAACTAGTAATCAGCAGCACTAACAGCAGAAGTTTGACATTGTTGTCTAACTACGTTGCACAAGTTGGTCGTCAGAATTTACAGTTCCAATATCGTCACAGCAGTCCAAACGACCGTCGTATCGATCCAGCTCCAAACAACTTGATCGACTTGTACATCTTGACTACACAGTACAGTCAGGATTACTTGGCGTGGATTCAAGACACAACTGGTACTGTTACTGAACCAAGTTTGCCAACCAACGATGATTTGAAATCAGAGTATGGTACTGGCACAACAAGTCTAGAAAACTACAAAGCAATCAGCGACACTCTGGTCTACAACACTGGCAAATATAAGCCATTGTTTGGTGCTAAAGCAGATCCAAGTCTGCAAGCAACATTCAAGGTAGTTAAGAATCCAAATGCCAACGTCAGCGACAATGACGTTATCAGTGGAGTCGTTTCTGCATTGAATACCTACTTTGATACAGCAAACTGGAGCTTTGGTGATACATTCTATTTCAGTGAATTGAGCACATACTTGCACAATGCACTAGCTCCAAACGTAGCCAGTGTTATCATTGTTCCATCAAGTACAGATATTGCATTTGGC
>Ga0007867_1000347_pt1 | contig 17237 bp, 27 predicted proteins | sample CryBogCBH25Aug08_FD_71224 | JGI IMG/M metagenome (GOLD analysis project Ga0007867, IMG submission 71224) | Freshwater microbial communities from Crystal Bog, Wisconsin, USA - CBH25Aug08 | ecosystem: Environmental > Aquatic > Freshwater > Lake | place: Crystal Bog, Wisconsin, USA | collected... | reverse complement strand
TCGTGCCGGTCGACGGTGCCTCCGCGCCGGATGTTCGGCACCTTGCGTGTCGCCACCTCGATCCACGTGTATCTCGGGAAGACGTCCGCAGCTCCATCTCCGTACGTGAGGATGATGGGGTTGGACGTCTTCCTCAGCAAGTCGATGGTGGACTGAGGGTCGTAGCCCGTCTCGTGGCTCTTCTTGCCCTTCTCCACGTAGCCGCCCGTGGTGCCCACGTAAGGCGGGTCCACGAAGAGGACGTCTCCGTCCCTGTGCTCGTACAACCCCGCATCACCGTGGATCACCTCGATGTCCCTGATCTTTTCGAGACATTTCGATGTGTTGTCCACGGGGAGCTTATTCTGCGGATAAATCCGCCATGCCGTGAGCTGTCCCGTCAGCACTCCCGTCACGTTGATCCGGACGTAGGTCTGCGGGCCGAGAGCTAGCTTCAGGAGCCGAACGTCGGGCTTCTCCTCCGTGAGCTTGAGCTTCTCCACGTCGCTGTTGAGGTCCAGCAGGTCCCCTCGAGCGCACGTCTGCAGCCACTTCCACATGGCCACCACGTCCCCGTTGGTCTCGTATCCCAGGCCGGGCAACGTTGATGCCAAAAAAGCAGAACCCGACCCAAGGTAAGGCTCAACGAGCCTCTTTGCCCCGGTCGGGTTCTGCCTGTAGCATTTCAGAAGACGACATTTGTTGCCGCTGTATCTGAATGCCTTCAGCATGTCACTTCACGTCTTTGGGAGCGTCGACTGCGCCCGCGTCGACCGAGCAGGCCGAGGCAGAGACGCTGGGAACTGCGGACACCGAGGCTGACGCCGTCACTGAGGCGGACGCTGCGACTTCAGGCGTGGCGTCGACAGCGGGAGCCGCGACGGGCGAGGGGTTGCAGGCGGACAGAGCGAGGCAGGCGACGATGATGGAAACGAACTTGAACATGTGTTACCTTGTGGTTGAGAGTGAGCCCTAACTATAACATGCTGTGTCAAAATGTTCAACGATACGGCGACTTCTCGTGGTTGAACACTTGGTCGAGGCTGAGTCCCTCAGTCTCCAGAGCGAGCACCTCGCTCCCCAGAATCTTCTTGCGCATCTCGTAGCCGGGCGGACCGAACTCTCGGACGAACTTGAAGCGCGAGGGACGCGTCTTGAGCGAGGAGTCTACCTTCGTCAGGTCGTTGACCGTCAGAGCAAAGACCACTTGCTTGTAGTCGTTGTGGATCCCGTCGAGAGAGTTGATGACTGCGTCAAACGTGAACTTGACGGTGTCGTTGATCAGGCACTTCCGCTGGTCAAAGACCGTGTCGAAGTCCTCCAGCAGCAGGATGCACCGCTTGGGGATCTTGGCGAAGAGTAACGCCAGGTCCATGTTGGTATTCTCTGGATCGAAGTAGACCACGAAGATGGGCAGGGCGTACTTCTTGGCCAGGTACTTGACGAACTGGGTCTTTCCGTTGCCTGGTGGTCCGTAGAGCAGCATGCCTGTCTTGTTGCGCGCTCCCGAGGCTACGGCGGCTACTTCTGCCTCGATGTCGTCGAACACTTCTGGTGCTGTGAAGATCTGGGCGTTGGGATCGGGCACGATGGAGCCCAACTTGCTGGGACCGAAGTTGGTCAGGATGCGGACATCGACCACGTTCTCTACCACTGCAGATGCGAGCAGCTCGAGGACCTTCCTGTGCTGCCACCTGCAGTACGTGATCGTCGACACCATCTCCTTGCCCGAGTGGCCTGCTGTCAGCAGCCGCTCGTTGAGCGTGAACAGGAAGCCCGTGCCGTTCAGCCACACGTAGGCCTCGAAGACGTCAGGCTGCTTGGGTGCCACCACGTGGTGGTTGTTGATGACGTACTTCCAACGAGCGGACGTCATGATCCGCTCCAGGATCAGGCGAGATGCCTCAGGTTCCAGGCGGTAGGACGCCAAGACGACGTATTTGATGAAGGCCCACCACGACAGGAGGGCCGTTCCGAGAGCAGCGAAGATGCCAAAGAAGGTCAGGTTGGTCATACATTTCTCTCGCCCCAGTAGCAGAACTTGGCTCCGAAGTGAGCGTAGTCCTCGATGTAACGCTGGTAAGCCAGGACAACCTCTCCCTTGTGGATGCGTTGCTCACGATGCCACTTCCACTTCCACGTAAGCGGGTTGAAGTCGGGATCCACGTCGAGGACGGCATTTCCCGTCCAGGCCATCTCCAATGCCTTGAAGGCCTGACGTGGATAGCAGAACTGCTCCCGAGCGAGACCTACGCCTCCCGGAAATGAGGGATGCCGACAAACAGCTGGGCTGCCATCAGCGAACTTGGTGTCGAAGGTGACCGGAAGGTTGTGCGAGGCGTGGAATCCGATCGTCTCGGGAAGGGTGAGTCCGTCTCCTCGGATGCCGTCCATGTACGCGATGTACTTACCCCCTGCTGCCGCGAACTTCTGCAACTCTCGGGAGGCGTGCAGGGCTGAGAGAACGTCTCCACTGCCGCAAGGCAGAAGCTCACGGGAATGCAGAGTGTTGGCGGGGGTTAGCTGAATCGTCTCGAAGGTCGGAATGACGATGAAGCCAGGTAGGTGAAACGGCTCGCGCATCATGCGCTCTAGCTCGCTCACCCAAGCAGGAGCTGCCAGGATCCACTTGGTCTTGAAGTGCTCGAATCCCACCCGGCCCAGCTTGATGAACGGATTTGACTGGCTGAGGGCGACGGGCTCTCCTTGGCCGTTGAGCTGGCTGAAGTCGATGCAGAGAGCAGTCTCATTTGCTGCGAGCGAGCAGAAGCCCGCAGCATGGCAGTCCTCACGATGCGGTCTCTCGATGTCTCCCGGTTGGTGTGGAAGAGGGTCAACCACGTCGGTGTCGACGGGATTCGCGATCCCCTCGATCAGGTCACTGACGTCCAGACCGCCGGCGTGCTGCAGGCGCTCCATGACCTCAAATGGCAGCTTCTCAAGCTGCCCTCTCAGTTCGGCCAAGAAAGTTCGAGAGTCTCTGCCCATGAGACTCACCCTACACCGTCACGAGCTCACTTTTCACTCGATGGCGTCGAGCATGTCCTGGAAGAATCGACCGTATCGCGACTGTTTGACTTCCTCAGGAGACGACCAGCCCACCTCGCCCTCCTTCGAGGACCTGGGCTTCCCGGTCCAGCTCATCGCCTTGAAATAGGTGACGAACTTGCCATTTCGCTTCGCAGTGTGAACCTGCACCAGCTCTGTGGCCGTGATTCCCGTCTCCTCCCACAGCTCACGCTTGGCGGCATCCTCTGGTTCCTCACCCTGCTCCACGCCGCCGCCCGGCATGTTGACGTCCTCGCCGTTCGTGTCGTTGGACACGGTCAGGACCAAGCCGGCAGCATTTGTCAGGTAGACCACAGCCGCCCGGGACATCGCCCTGTCTGCCTGCTTGTCCTTGTTGAGGTCGGCCTCCTCGTCCCTCAAGACGTTTCCATGCTGCTGGACGACAGACCCGTCGGGCCTGAGGTTGCTTGCAGAGTTGTTCTGCGGGGTCTTGGGGACGAAGATCGCCATTACGACTTCCTTCGATCAGGACGAGGGATGCGCTTACGAACGCTTGACCAGTTCCACCCGCCCACGGGCTCATGAACTTCAAGCAGTTTTCGGAATCGACGCATCAGTGTGGTGTCTCCTATCTTGTACTTATCCGCGAGTTCATCAAGAGGCGCTCCCGATTTGTACTCCTCGAGCGCTTGCTGCACTTTCTCATCCGGGAATCGACGAGACCCGCTGAATTTCTCTCGTGCTTCAGGATTCGACATTCGGTCACGCACGCGAGCCTTCAGTTTCTCGCGAGTCTCGTCACTGATTGAAAGAGTCTCTTTGACTCCTCTGTGAGCTGCGCCAATCTTCTCCCGGGTCTCTTCAGACATAGGAGCACGCTTTTTGCCACGGCGCGCGACCGCGCCCTTGACGACCTGATCAGCGGGCTGCACATAGCCATCTGCGATCTTCTGATCCCACGTCGACTTGCTTGAATTGCTGATAGCACGCTTGGACTCAGGCGTGTGCTGAAATCCCTTGCGATTTCCAAGTGTCTTCTTGACTTCATCAGTAAAGATGACCTTGTCTCCGCCAGATGTGCAATTGTAGCCAAACTCTGGCTCATTCGCACGCAAGCGAGCAATCCAAAAGACCTCGCGTTCATTCAGCGCGTTCTCGTCCATGATGTCATCTTCAAGAACGACATGGAGCCAATCATCTTCTCCGTGAGACATGATAGCACAGTGAAAGGGCGACTTCTTTCCGGGTCGTTTTGCACTCTTACAGTGCCCCTTCCAGCGACTTGTCATCGTGAGACGAGTCTGACCGACATAGTGCTTGTCCGTTGTCTTGTTCGTGTGACAGTAAATGAGCATGACGTAACTATACGTCATCTCTGTGTCTTTGCAGAACTTTATTTTCGAACGGGAGCAGGGCAGTTTTCGACTTGATCACATGATGTGATGTGCGAAACACATTCAGGCGAGAGCCACACTCCGACATTTTCGGTGTCTCTGCAGAACCTCTCACAGGACACGACGCAGCGCCCTGCAGCGCACGTCTGGTTGGAGTCGCAGTCCACGTCGACTGCGCACGCCTTCTTCATGTCGATGGGCTTGCCCACCTCGCATCCCAACTTCTGGAGGTTGGCACACGCCGGGGCGCACTGGTCCTGATCAGACACAGTGGGAGGCATGGGAGACACATCTGTGCCGTGCGGGCATCCCAGAAAACTCCCGATAATCGCGAGGACCGTTACTGCAGCGAATTTTCTCTTCATTTTCTAGCGTCCTTTGGCTGCATACGAAGCCAACTTCTTACGGTTCTTCAAGATCCACTTGTGCTGATCGTCTTCTGACTTCTTCGTGAAGATTCTCTTTGACTTCGGGTGTGTGAGGAAGTAGACTTCCAGCCCATGATGAGCATCTTGCACCTGCGACTCTAGATCTTTCTTATGATCTCGTCTATGACCACCAAGAAATGACACCCAGTCTTCAAGCAGGATCTCTTCGATCATCTCTCTCAGAAGTTGCGTGCTCATGACGTTGTAAGTAGGAGGTTGATAGTTGCATCGCCCATTCGCTTGAAGTCGTTGTCTGTGACTCTTACGAGACGTAGTCCATTTTCGGCAAAGTAAGCATCTTGGAGACGGTCACGAAGATACGTCTTTCGAATAGTGACGTCTGTCTTCGTCTTGTGTTCTGCAATGACTTCTAACGGACGATCGAGGCCATGCCAATAGATTCCGTCGAGCTGAATGTACGTGTCGATGCTCTTGACATAGAAGTCAATTGCCCAACCGTTCACTTTTTCTTGTCGAATGACTTGATCGTCATTGAAGTGCTTGCAAAGCATAACGAAGAGCGCATCTTCGTCCTTTGACTTGCCGAAGGTGCCGTTTCGCTTTCTTGTCTCATGAGCCCGAGCAATCGACTCAGTTGTATTCGTTTGGCGCCCGACCATGAATTTACGACTGCACGAAGTATTGCAGAATGAGTGTGCATACTTTGCAAGATGACACTGCTTGACGCTCGTCGGCTTGCCGCAATTGTCACATGCAACAACGAGGCTGGTCTTCTCGCGCTTGAGAACAGTAGCATTCTTGCATGCACGGCAGCAAAAATGTTGTGTTGCAGCGTCTCTGTTGGGCCGATCTTCAGGTACGCGATCGAAGATCTTGTCACATGCAGTTGCATCACACTTGTACGTGTGCATGACGTTGTTCTTCCTGGGCTTACGAATGCGGCCGTCAGGAAGAACAATTGCGTCAACGATGCGTGTTGATAGCAGCATATAGCTACGTATCAACCGTCATGCCGATTATTTCAGGGCCGTCGGGACCCAAAGATCATTTGCGCCAGCAGCGTCAAGATGATCGTAGTTGATGTAGTAGTAGCCCTTGTCGCCCCAATCCTCGCCCCAGCTGTTCTTGCCAATGAGCAAACGGCGTTTGTCATCATAGCCAACGAGGAGCGTTGCATGCCCGCCAGGATTCACGAGCGTTTTGGGAGGCATAGGCACCAATCCATCGGCTCCCACTCTCATAAACGAAACGTCCACGGTCATTCCGAACACGATTGGATGCTGGGACTGCAGGGCCTGCTTAATCTGGTCGATGCGGCCCTGACCGCTGCCGTCGATGCGGTAGTAGGAGCCGATCTTGTTGGCGTACGCCTCTCGGTAGGAGCCCCAGGACGGCCGGACGAAGACCTTGGAGACGTCGTAAGACCACTTGGCCTCACTGCACGTGCCCAAAGCGGACAGAGTGCCCATGGCGAGGCGAACGTAGGTGCCCTCGTCCTGGTCCTGGTCTTGGGTCATCAGACGAGCATTGTAGTAGATGAAGAGCCTCGACAGGTCGAGAAGCGGAAGGCCGCTGCGGAGCTGGAGGAACTCAAGGGAGCCCACAGTGGCGTTCGCCACACAGGATCCGAGCTGCCCCTGGTCCTCGACCGGGCTACACCACTTGCGCAGGTCCAAGACGCCGTTGACCTCCACTCCGGGATCGACGACTCCGCTTCCGATCGCAGTGAGTGCCTTGATGTTGTCGTCGAACTTCAGGTCGGTGTGGTCAACGGCGTCCTTCATGGACGCATCCGGCTGCCAGCCGTTCAGTTTGGGGATGTACTTGAGGCAGGTGGTCATGCACTAACTATACGCTGCATTGAGTCGTTGCTCTTTCCTCGAATGGATTATAGTTAGCCACATGCTGATTCGCATCTTTGACAAAGAGGTCCTCCGACGCAAAAACCAGAACTCTGCTCCCGTGCCGAAAATGCATAGAGTTGGGCTGTTCAAGTGTGACCAGTGCGGAACCGAGTATGAGGTCGACGATCGACTCAACTACGTTCTCTCGAAAGCGCATCACTTCTGCACGAGGAAGTGCCAAGGTCTAGCGAGACGATCGGGTGGGTGTCTGAACTACATCTATGACATGGCTTGGATCGCAGAAGACAGACCCGAAACTGTCGAGAAGATCAAGCAGACAAAGCTCGAAAAGTACGGGCCTCTTGGATCAGATGCACGCAAAGAGATTGCAGCAAAGAGTCTTCAGACGAAGTTCAAACTGTACGGAGGGAACACTTGGGACTCTCCCATTCTACGAGGCAAGCTTGACTATCCAGAGATGGCTCGAAAGCGTCATGAGACGATGAAGGCCTCAGGCGCCTACAAGACGTCAAAGGAGGAGGACGAGTTCTTTGAGTTCCTTCAGCAGTTTGGACGTGTTGAGAGGGGCGTCGTCGTCAACAAGGTGTGGCCCATTGACTTCTACCTACCCGACAAAGACGTGTATGTGCAATTCGATGGAGTCTATTGGCACGGTCTGGATCGACCTCTCAAAGTGATCGCCGAACACAGAACTGCTCGCGATGTCGTGATCCACAAGAAGTGGCAGACAGATCGCGAGCAGGAGAGATGGTTCAGAGAGGCAGGAAAGACATTGATCCGCGTTCCCTCTACTTCTTTTGATCGGAAGTCAAGGACTTGCCCGACCCTGACATTTTGATCTCGCCAGACGCGATCTTCTCGTTGATCTTCTTGAGCGCACCGACGACATCAATGACCTGACCTGCCGCCCGGCGAGCGTCAATTTCCATGCAGTTGTCGTAGTAAGGATCGCTGCCTGGACATCCCATCTTGATGGCGAGATAGCAAATCGCATACACAATCGGCTGAAATACGCCCAACCTCATGCACTGCGAGGCGTGCTTCAGCTCGTGGGTCAGCGTCTGCGGACGATCCGTCGGATCCTGCTTGAGGACCACGACATTACCGATGCAGTGTCCCGCCCAGCCCTTCCACAGGTTGTTGAGCCACGTGGGGGCCTTGGCCGCGTTGAGGATCCAGACGAGGCCGTCTCCCGTCACTCCGCGCCAGGTGAGCCAGCCCAACTTCCAGAAGAGGACTGCGTAGACGAGACCAAAGAACGTCACGGGGAATGCCCATGCGTATCCAGCGTATCTTGCGATCTTGTTCATGGCGGTCTTAAGTATGAGACCGCGAAGATTAGTCAAGAGACGCGCGCTAGTTTGTCCGCGAGGCTGTACATCATGGACGAGCTCTTCGGTAGACTCGGGCGCGGATGGTACGCGTCAAAGAGTCGGCACTCCAGGCAGTTGCACTCTATAGGCCACCAGGCGTCGTCCCACTCATCAAGATCGTACTCGTCGTGCCCGTAATACTGGCTGCAGTCGCACCACGTCTGAGTGCCGCACCAAGTGCAGCCATCGTTGAAAACGTCATTGCGGACGGACTTCTTTAGGGCACGTCGACACACTGCAGGCTTTCTGGCTGGGATGCCATACTTGCCCGCAGTGATGTTCTTCCCGCTGTACGGTCTCACGACACCATCCTACAGCGTCAGTCGAGACCCGCTGGCTCTGCCTCGAGATCATCGATCATCATCTGCCAGCCAGCAGCATCATGGTCCTCAGGACGAGTCCAGCGAGGGCGGATGTTGTGCTTCTCCTTGTAGATGTCAGAGTAGAGCTCATAGAGCGACTCGACGCTGTTGGGATCGTACTCCTCGGCGACGACCTGGCGGATGGTCTCCCTCAGCTGCTTGACGGTGATCTGCATGGTGCTCTCCTCGAGCTCAGAGGGGTCGACAGGTGTCTTCTTCTCGCTCGGCTGGGTAAATAGGTCGTCTCTCACAGGCCGCTCCTCGTCTTGAGGTCCCACGGGCCCCAGTGCTTGAACTTGATGAGGTTGTCCATCATCTCCTCAGGCGAGTACTCGAAGTAGTTGCCGATGTCCTCGATCCCTCCGATGGCGAAGTACACCACCTTGGGCAGCTGGAGGTTTCGACCGTTCGACCTGTCGATGATGTGATCGGTTTCAGTGTCGAGCACGAACCCGTGGCCGAAGGTGGTGCCCTCCATGGGTCCCTGTCCCGCGACCTCTGCGTGGATCAGGACGAGGCCAGAAGCATCAGCTGCCTCGCCTCCCACCTTGGAACCATCCATATAGAGACGAGACAGACCAAGAATGTACTTCCCCGCCGCCTCGTAGCAGTCACCCAGCTTCGGGTTCTTTCTCTTGCGCGCTGCCATTCGTCTACATATGCCTCAGCCCTCGAGCGCGTCGAAGGTCGTGTACAAGTTCAAAGCGACAGTATAGTTACATCTCATGGAAGGCATCAAACCGCTTCAGTGGGTAATTGACAAGATCAGAACGATGCACGGATCAGACGTGTCAATAGTCGGATCATCGTATTGTGGCACTGGGAAGTATGCCACTTTTTCAGACGTCGACTTCGGACAGTGGACTGCCAAAGTCAGTCACGTCATGAACGGAACGAAGCATCCAAAGAGAGCAAAGATTGAAAATGGAATCCGACACAGAGTTAGTCTGGGAGACGTCAAGAAGCGTCTAGCAAACGCCCACAAAGATCACGTGAGGATCGTAGATGAGTCTTATGTGTGTGTTCGTGATAGAGCAGTGTTCATTGATTCAGAACACGGTGCATTTTCGGCGACACCCAACAATGTTCTTCGAGGAAACTGTCATCCAAACTGTCACAGAGTGCGCATTGCGAAAAGTTCTGCCAATTGCTCAATTGAGCGTCACTGGAAGACTGGCAAGGAGCTTTTTTGTCAAGCTGGATATGAGGTTGCATTCGTTCGTTGGTGCAACCATCATCAGATTGACTTTGACTGGCAGATCACGCACATCCTCGACGGAAAGAAGACTTACCGCATCGATGCTCACATCCTAAGCGGTGAGCACGAGGACACTTGGGTCGAGATCAAGGGTTTCGCAAGAGAGCCTGGCATCTCCAAGTTTGAGAAATTTCGACTATCACATCCCAATGCTGAACTTTGGTCAGGAGACAAGTTGCGAGAATTGGGCATCATGGATTTTCATCCAAAGAGAGGGTCGAAAGTTCCGACAAACTTGTCCCAATACTTGGGAGCAGTGATTGATGTGAATCCATAGCTGTCGAAGGCATGCTTCACGTTTTCCCAATCGCGTGCCGGTGATGAACACGTCATGGATGCTGCCGTTTTATCATCCCAATTCGCAAACTCGATGAGACTAAGGTTGCGCAGAAACAACTCTTTCTTGCTCTCATCACACAAGAATGCCTTGAGTTGGGCATCATCACGAATCAGCACTTCGGCCTTCTTGTCACCAATACCGGGAAAACCAGGAATGTTGTCAGAAGCGTCTCCTCGAAGCGCTTTCCAGCCAACGTACCAGGGAATGTTCGTCGCCACGAACTTCTTGGACACCATGTTGTACAGCTTGATGTTGGGCCGCGTCAACAGCTGGGTGAAATCGGAGTCCGAGGACGCCACCACCCAATCGATCGCAGTGGACGACCTCATGACCAGGTTGGCGATGGTGTCATCGCCCTCGTAGTCGGGATGGTGGACCACTGACACTGGGAAGTACGCGGACAGCAGGAGCTGAATCGCAGACACCTGCGCGAAGAAGGCATCGGGCGGAGACACTCTCTGTGCCTTATACGTCGGCAGGGCATCGTGCCGGTGCTTCGGGTGACCCTCGAGAGCCACGTAGACGCGGCTGGGCTTGAACTGCTCGACCAGGGCCTTGAACCCGCGGAAGAAGTTGAAGACCACGCTGTGATCGCCCGCAGTGAATCCACTACGTGCTCGGTGGCACATGTTCATGAAGTCGAGAGCCAGAACTACCATACATTCATCCTATTCCACACAGTAGTTACTTTGCACTGATGCATTTCATCAGTGAAATGCATACTTACAGTCAAAGAGGTCAACATGGCAAAGATCGACGCTCGTGGTTTCGTAGATGATGGCAGCGACGATCTAAGCGTTCTCGGCAATGTGACTGTACTTGGAACAATGTCAGTCGCTGGTGCAGCAAACGGTCTTGGAAAGTTGACAACTGCTGGTAACGTACAGGCAGGTCAGAACTTGGGAGCGCCAAACACCTGGGTGCCGATTGCACAGTGGCTGACGTCATCTTGGTCATCAGTTGCTGTTACGACAAATGTGTCGTCATCGATGACGATCAACTCATCGGGCCTCTACATGCATGCAGTGAACATGTCATTCTCTGGGTCGGCGGGAATCTACACATTCGGAATGTTCGAAAGCGGCACCCTCGATCCAGACTGTCAGGTTCAGGAGACGCTAGCAGCAGGTCAGCCTTTTCCTACGAACGTAGTACTGGCAGATATTGACTATCACACAGCTGGCGACATAGTCGATGTACGTGTCAAGTGCACGAATGCCGGCGCAAACTTCCAGTTGAATTACGGCAACTTCATGCTGTACAAGATGTCCTAATCACGGGGTGCGGGAGTGATCATGCTCCCGCCCTATCACGGGAGGAAGCAACTTTTCACTCAGGCCATGTCCACGCCGTCCATGATGACGCCGATCATCTCGAGCACATCCTCGCGGGTCATGCCGGCTTCGTTCGCGACGTCGACCGCGGAGACTAGCATCTCGTTCACGTCGTCGAAGCTGAGAGCGGGATCGGACATGCTCCACGACTGGAAGGGACCATCGATGGTCTCGCTGATCTTCTTCTTCTCTTCCTTGATGATCTGGCGAAGCTGGCTGTGATTTTCATGTGGGTCCTTAGAACTTTCCGCGGATGTTGGCGGGCAGGTAGTCGCCGTTGATCAAGACTTCCTGGACCTCGTTGTAGGCGGCAGTCCACTTGGCCTCGAGAGCCTCAACTGCGGCGTCAACCTGGATCTCCCAGAGAGCCATCGGGTCCATTCCGGCAGCCTCGGCGACGGCCTCGACAGATGGGTCGTCCTCAGCGAGCTGCATCCAGTCGTTCTTCATCTCGTCGAGGGCATCCTGGATTCCGATTGGACCACCGTGCGAGAAGTCCGAGATGGGGTCCGAGGCCTGGATGACCTCAGAGAGGCGCGTGGGCCTCTTGGCTCCAGGCTTCTTGCTGAGTTCTTCCTTGACGAGTGTGCGAAGAGTCTGGGTATCGAGCTTCATGTCTCTAAGTATCCGTCAGCCGAGTTCATCAGGTGGCAGGTCGAAAAAAGAGTACCTAGCGACTCCCAAGGACCCGGAGATCGCTTCCATGCGGTCCCGAGTGATCGACGTGGGTGTATGGGGTCGAGTCGGAGGACCATCCCAGCTGGAAGGTACTGGTGGTGGCAACATCTGCTTCGGGAAGTGCGGGCTGGTGATGTGGTGGTCACCGCCATGCATCTCCTTCATGATGGCGTCAGCGATTAGGATCGCCTTGTGGGCGATCTCCTCGGGAGTGCCCTTGCCGCAGATGGCGGAGTTGCTGAGCACGCAGCCCAAGAGCCACTCTCGGAGCCCGAGATAGTTGTACTCGATGGGAGGTGGGCGCAAGGGACTTCAGCCGATGTCTTGCAACAGCTCAAGGGCGCTGGCGCAGTCTGTAGCCATCTTCCAGATGATGTCATACGCCTTTGTGCCGTAAGGCGCTGCCTCTGACGCGGTCTTGAGAGCAGACGTGACGGGCGTCAGGGCCTTGAGAAGAGCCGTGGCGTCGTCAAGCTTCAGCTTTCCCATCTGATCTGCCTGGTCGAGCGCTGAACGCAGGGAAACGGCAGGACCCGATGAGGGAGCTGCCGCCTCTTCCATGACTTCGTTGATGATCGACCTGAGTTGCCGCTGAGAGAGCTTCATGTCTCTAAGTAGGCAATCAGAAGATCTTGTTGATCTTGTCGATCTCGCTCGTGACCTCGTCCTTGATGGACCTCGCCATCACGGCAGGCACGTTCTGGTCGTAGACCGCCGACATGCAATCCTTGGCCGACTCCTTGAGGATGTACATGACGGCGATCTTGACGTCGTGGACTGCTCGAACGAGCTCCACCTGAAGCGTGATGGTCGACATGGCCCGCTCGTAAGTGGTCGGAATGGGTGCCTTCGACGACCGCCTGCCGAGCGCGTAGCCTGCCAAGATGCACATCGCAGCCATGACTGCGCCAACCAGCCCGAACATCACTTCTTGCCCTTCTTTCGGAGTGCGCCGATCTTGCCCCGGCCGCCCTCAGTGGTGTGGATCTCGTCCCGACGAGCTGTGCAACCGCACTTCTCGCACTTCTTCTTCTCCCCGTGCTTGCACAGCCCCTCGAGCTTGGGAGGGTCGAACTCGATGTCACGCTCGTCGTCGATGAAGTGGGTCACGAGAAGAACAGTCCATAGCCGAAGGAGACGTGAAGGTTTTCGTCTCCTGGACGGTAGCCTCGCATGCCGTTGTCGATGACTGGACCGCAAAGGTTCGGAATGTCGTCCTCGACGATCTTGCACATCTCTCGGCCCGCCCCGAGGTTGATGAACCACACGATGAGGTCGGCGAAGGCATCGGGACCTTCGACGCACGCCTCGGGATCTCCCGGCTCTCCGTCGACCTCCATCGGACAGCCGAGAGCGACCATCTCATCGTACAGCTTCCTGTCGATGGTGTTCTCCTCGTACTCGCTGCAGAGGTTTGACGGGTCGAACGTCGGATGCAGCTTCTTGGCTTTGACGTATGCCTGTCGAACCGCATACACGTCGTCGGCATCTGCCTCAACGATGTAGGGCACGCTCTGACTGTGGCCATCGTGTGACCAGTCTCCGACGTTGATCCTGAAACGAATAGTCATTTCTGCTCCTCGTTCTTGATTCTGTAGATTTTTGACCCCGAGATGTTGCATTCAAGAGCAATCTTCGAAACCTTCATGCCCAAAGACAGCAGCAGCTTAACTTTCTGCACGACGTCATCTGGTACACGCCTAACATTTGCACTGATCTTAGCTCGTGTCTCAGCTGAGACTTCATGTCCCATGAGAGACGCTCTGATTTTGAGACGAGTTTCAGGCGCAGTCACGTGTGTCTTTCCAAGATTGGCATCTCGCAATTTTTGCTTTGTTTCGTCGGACCTCTTCTTGCCCTTGAGAGACTCACTTAGCTTTCGACGAGTCTCAGCTGTTCTATTGCGAGCGTGCTCACGCAGCTTCGCTCTTGTCTCTTCAGAGAAGCCTTGCTCTTTGTGCCACTTCTTGAAGCGCTCGCTTAGACGTTGTCTCTCTTCAGGCGAAAAAACTCTGCCAGCGACTCCATCGCCGCCCGTGGTCTTGTTGCAACGGATGTCATCTTCTGACATCTTCCAATCGGGCCTGAATGTGTCGTGCGACTTGATGAGTTCAATTTCATAGTCAAGCGCAGTTCTCTCGTCACTAGTTTGAAGAACTATCTCACGCTTGAATCCAAACGTCTTTGCCACATACGAATGCCACTTATTTCGAGGCATGTACTCAATGCGTGAGATGAGTCCCTTGCCAACGTAGAAAGGTCGTGGTGTGGACTCATTTGTCCAATCAACATACACGTAAAAGTCACGCATGTCTCTTTTGCGCATACTTATACGTATCTGCCAACCCAACCCATTTACACTTTTCTTGCATTCTTCATGAACCACTTACGTGCAAACTCGACGCTTGCCTTTCGAGCTGCATTCATGTCGAGACTAGAAGCTTCGACTTCTGCGTGACACTCCTTCTCGACATCACCTGAGATCCACTTGCAGAAGTCGCCCGTCTTCTTCACGTCGAAGACGTATTCGCCAGCGTGGACAGCTCGCACGCCCTGTTCCAGTCGAGCGGGTGTGCACACGCTCTGTGCAAACTCTTGCAGTGATGCCATGACAGACGGTTCGAGCTGAGCGGGCTTGGTGTGAGCGATCACGCGATGCTTCTCGCCCTTGGCCTTGAAGCCCAGGTCGCCGAACTTCTTGTAGCCGTCGTGCGTGGAGCCGAAGGGGTAGAAGACCAGGCCCTCGCCCGTGCCCTCCACGCCGAACGTCTCCTTGACGAAGGGGTCGCACGCCTCCACGAGGCCCACGCGATCGTTGATGACCTCGATCACGGGACCCAACTCGTCGGAGCTGAGTGACCAGTCGATCTCGAACACCTCACCATCGTTGAACCAGGGAATGACGTGCAGGCCCTTCGACGGATCCTCCTCGATGAACCGGAGGTGATCGTCGATCTCAGTGGGGTCGACCACGAGCTCGTCGCCGTCTCCCCGCATCAGGCGGATAGCAAAGACCGCGAAGATCTTGTCCTTGAGCTGGCTGAGGGCGACGCCCTTCTGGATGCCAGGACCAGCCCACTCTCCGTAGACGATGACGTCTCCCGAGGGGCGCGCCAGGGTCGCAAAGTCTTCTTTCCGAGCCTCCACCCACTTGGCGAAGCCTGCGTTGTCCGAAGTGGGCGACACGATAGACGAGCGGCTCATGGCCATCACTCGGCCCTCGGGCGTAACCTTCACGCCGCCATTCGTGCCGTGCAGCTTCACCTTGGCGCGGTAGGAGACCTTGCTCTTGCCTCCCAGCAGCTCAGGGTACTTGTGGACGCTCTTTCGAACGCTGTACAGGTTCTCGATGTCAGTCCATGCGACGTGGCTCATTGTGAGATCATCCTATCCCGCGAGGGGTCACTTTTGCACTTCGTCAGTTCACTATTGTTCTTCTCGTGTTACCTCGGCCAGGAGACGTGGTGCTGTGTTTCGCCGTTGTTGTGAATGTCCATCGACCTCACTGCGAACTTTCGCTTCAACAGCTGGTTGACGGCGCCGTTGGCGAGATTATCGATGACGCACTCGTACTGGCCAGCCTGAGCCGCCTGCTTGATGGCCTCGATCGCCCCAGAGACCTGTCCCTCTGCCTGCAGGTCGAGGAAGTGGTTCGCAATCGACCGAGCGTGGTCTGCGTCGAAGAGGGGCTCTTGGGAAGCTTGATCGACCGAGACCGGTCGGCGAAGCGCACCGCAGGTGCCGCACCAGAGGTACGCTGGTGATCCAGGCTCCGGGACGTAGCCGCCGTTCTTGCAGCAACTGCACATGCTGTGATTCACTTGTCCTCCTTCTTGTAGTAGATGGGACGGATGTTGGCGCGCTCCCACCACTCGATCGCCTTGGTTCCCGCCACGAAGAGCAGGAGGATCGGAAGGCCCACGCACAGCTCGACCATCATGCTCGGGACTCTTCGAATGAACGCCATCACTTCTTCACCTCGAGATGACACTATCACATTTGCGTGATACTTTGCACATGAGTTGAATATGCCTCCCTAGTTATCGTCTCACTCGATACGTATCGTCATGAAGATCTTCTATGTCTATATCGACTATCGCACAGACGACAATCGACCCTTTTACGTCGGTAAGGGTACAGGTCGACGGTTTTCAGACGTAAAGCGCAACAAAATCCACGCGTCCATTGCGAATCGCCACGGAATGGTACGAAAGATGATCTTGGAGACGCTCGATGAGTCATATGCCTTTGACGAAGAAGTTCGACTCATCAGAGAACTTCAGACTCATGTCAAGTTCAAACAGGGTGGTGCAAACCTAACAGATGGCGGAGAGGGTAACTCCGGTTCTTGCACAGAGACAAATCGATCTGCGCAGCTACGGCCAGAAGTCGTTGCAAAGAAAAGTGCGACGCTCAAGGGTATTTGGGAAACAGAGGAGCGTCGAACGAAACAGGCAGCAGGTATGTCACGCGCTTGGCATGATTCTGACTATCGTCAACTGCAAATAGACGTACAAAAAGCTGTCTGGTCTGATCCAGAGAGGCTTGAGAAGCATCGAAATCAACAGCGACTAATCTGGAGTGATCCCAGTCTTCGGGAGAAGCTCTCCGCAAAACTCAAGGGACGCAAAGTCTCTGATGAGACGCGTGCAAAAATGAGCGAAGCAGCAAAGAAGAGACGCAAGGCGACTACTTCAGTGGTTTCACTGCCTTCCGATCAGTTCGAAGTTCGGGCTCAACCCATTCAACCTGACACAGACGAAACATGTCAGATTCCTCGCGAACAGGAAGAACTTCCCCTGAAGGAAGAGTAGGTTGACCTCCTGTCATGCGTCCACCACCCGAGACCTTTTTCCACCTTTGGAACAACACCGGAATAAATCCAGTGAATGGATTTCCATCCGGACCGACGCCACTCCCAGTTCTCATTGAGTAGATGCCCCCAAAGTTATCGACGTGAGCGCAGAAAACATCCAGATTGATGCCCTGGGAAAGCCTTAGCCGGAGATACTTCGCATTCTTCTTGGGGGCCCAGGCGATGACGTCCGGAGTTCCAGGCTTGATGTGCTGCCCGAACTTGGCCAACTCCGCAGTGAGCCCGTCGAAGTCACGGGGGATCGCCACGATCTCCACGTCCCCGACCACCTCTTTTCGCCTGCGAACTGACCCGGCGACCTCTGCCCTCACGCAGAAGGGACGGATTGCACTGACGATTTCATCTGCGATCTTCTGGGCCTCTGCGAGAGGCATCTTGCC
>Ga0007867_1000346_pt1 | contig 17248 bp, 27 predicted proteins | sample CryBogCBH25Aug08_FD_71224 | JGI IMG/M metagenome (GOLD analysis project Ga0007867, IMG submission 71224) | Freshwater microbial communities from Crystal Bog, Wisconsin, USA - CBH25Aug08 | ecosystem: Environmental > Aquatic > Freshwater > Lake | place: Crystal Bog, Wisconsin, USA | collected... | reverse complement strand
ATTCACGAGTAAGATGACAATCTGATGTCAGCTCTCTTCGAGAGCTTCACAAAAGAGATCAAAAGTGTCGCGATGCGCGACCTCAGCGGTGATCTTGACGACCTTGAGTGCTGCTTGTAGCGTCTTCAAGTCGAGCTTCTCAGCGTAAGATTCGCAAAGCTCTTTGCGATCCTGCTTCAAGAGCTCGACCTCGTTGTCGACGGCCTGAATCTTCTCCACGAACTCCTTGACGAGGGCCTTGATGGCTCCGAGCTCGTCGGGCATCATTGTGTCAGTGTTGTACTGGGCGGGTGCTTGCTTCTTCGGCATGCACACATCTTACACCGCAGTGAACTCAGAGTTCAAAGGCTCTTGATTTTTGAGGCCACAGCCCTATAGTCCTTGACGAACTGCGACTCCTCGGGGATGCCCTTGGCGACCACATCATCTGCGACCTTGTTCAGGTTCTTGACGTACAGTCCCTTGATCGCCTGGCGGGCCGAGTCCAGCAGCGCCTTCTCGGCGGACTGCTTCTCGGATGGGTCGCTCTTGGAGAGGTCTTTCAGGCCTGCCTGGACTTTGTCTTTGCCCTTTTTGACGTGATTTGTCAAGCTCTGGAGTGACTTGGCATCACTCAGGGCTGTCTGGGCCTGCTTGTAGACGTCCTTGAGGGTCGATCGGTAGATCTCTTTGGCCTGCGACTGAACTGCCTGGGCTTCTGAGTCAGATAGAGCCTTAGCGACGAGCTTCTTGTTAGACACGAGGTCCTTGAGACCCATCTTCTTGCCGCCAGAGTCGTCCTCGTTCATGGCGGACTCCCCGAAGAAGTCCATAGGCGACTTGGCCTTGCCCGACTTGACTGCCTTGCCCCTGGCACGGTCCTTCTTAGTTTTGTCGTCTTCGCCCGCCATCCAGCGTCCCGCACTGTTCAGCTTTTCGATCGCGGTGTCGATGATCGCGTCACTGGAGCCCATGGAGGCCGCAGAAAGCAAGGTCTTGGCAGCGGCAGGACCCTTGGACACGGCGAGAGCGCCCAGGCACAGCGCGGGAGATGCCATGAAAGCCAGGAAGGCCGCATCGCCTCCCAGGGCATCGTCGGTCGCCTTGTAGACGTCTCTGTACTGGTCCTTGATCTTGGCGATCTCGGCCTTCTCCTTGTCGAACAGCTCCTGGTAGTTGTAGCCGTAGGCGGGAATGACCGTCGTTAGGATGGTCTGCAGGACGACGTTGAGGCCCGTCTTGACTGACTGTCCGACGATCTTCGACTGGGCGAGAGCAGTCTTGCCCACATTCATGATGCCCTTCAGACCCAGGACGCCTGCGAAGTCACCCAAGTTCTTGGTGTACGACTGCATGCCGCCATATCCGTACGATCCGCCCATGTCTCCATCTTCGGACATGAGGCGAACGTACTCTCGCAGCAGCTGCTCGGGTGATTTGCTCATTAGATGTCCAAGTCCGGGCCGACCTTGAGCTGCGGCGGGTGGCCACCACCGTCCATTCGGAACTCCACAAGGAAGTAGACCTTCTTGCCCTTGGCGTCAGTGACCTTGTAGAAGATGGTCGTCTCCTTGTCTAGGATGGGAACTACCTTGAGCTCTCCCAGGTCATAGTGGTGGACGTCGAGTCGAACGCTGGGCTCTGTGAAGTACTTGAAGAAGAGCGTGGTCCTTCCAGACCCGCCCATGAGCTGTGACGTGACGTCGTCGATGATGGCGTCCTCGATGCCTCCCTTGCTGAGAGCTGCGAGGAACTTCTCACGACCCGGCTTCTGCGTGAAGAAGTTGCGGTATGCGTCTCGCTCCTTCTGAAAGTCCACAGCTAGCTTCTCAGCAGACTTCTTGGCAGACCCAGTCATCTTCGACTGTCCCTTCACGCCGCTTGGACGCCTCAGGAACCCAGACTTGTCGATGAACTTCATCTTGCCCGACGTGGCCATCTTCGTGCCGAACTGCTTCATGACGGCATCATACACGACCGTCGCAGCTGACGAGGGGACGTCGCCGTGGACTCTCTGGAATCCAGCAAGGCGATTGGCGTCATTGAACTTGACGTGGACGTCTGCATTCTTGCAAGGAACGTCCACCTTCTCGGTGGTTGATGCCGCGTCGGGAGTGTGAAGCGGCACGCCGGGCTTGTACTTTCGAGCCTCAGGCAGAGCGACTGCGAGGAGCTGCTCGAACATGCTCTGAAACTCCTTCTTCTCAGCGGGCGGGGCCGCGTTGTAGATGGCAGAGATTCGAGCGTCATGCACTGCGCCCTTGAAGGCATCTCCAGGACCGCCGCAGGCCTTCCATGTCGCCCACTCAGCAGCGTATCCGACGTTCTTGTTGGACAGCAACGAGGACTGGCCGCCCGCAACCTCTACCAGCAGCGATACCCACTCTCGCAACAGATCACGGCTCATGCTGACCTCATCGACTTCTAAGTATCGTCTAACGAGAGTACTTGCGGGCTCCCATGACCTGGTTTATCGCCGCAAATGCGCCCGTGAACTTGTAGGTCTTGCCCTTGAACTGAAAGACCACGCCCTCGATTGGCACAGCGTCCAGGACCAACGCCTTGAGGTCTGTGGCGTTACGGCCCCTCGAGCACTCCTCTTCCGTTCCGCAGAAAGCGAGCTGGATTGTCTCGTGAAGAAAATCAGTTCGAATTCGATGTTGCTCCGCCTTTGGATCATCCAGAAGGACGCTGGCACAATCTCTGAGGGCGGCAGCAGCCAGTGGATAGATCGCTTGTTGGATTGGTCGTAGAGCGTCCTTGATCAATGCAGGAGAATCTCTGACAAATTGGGAGATGGTCTGGTAGGCTGATTTGCTGACCATTCTTCTAATGTCCACCATCGTCGCGCCTGGATAGTTCATGACTCGGTCGTTGATCTTTCGGGCCACGTCGCCGTCGAAGTCGCACTTGTTGAGCAGGCCTCCGACGGCCTTCCAGACCTTGCCCGCCACAAGTGAGTCCAGCGTGATCTGGTGCTCTGACGCCTTGTCGAGCGCCTCCAGAGCAAGTCGATACGTCTTGACAGGGACAGTAGACAGCTGGACGGGCGTGGGTCCCAAGATTCTCCAACCGGGTGGGAATGCCCTGGGATGCGGGCCCTTGCTGTGAATCACCACCGCGTTGTGGTCGTACCGGATGACGTTGGGATTGGCAGCGTGGACGATCTCCAGTGACGTCCAGTCTGGGAAGTCTGCTCTCGAGTCAGAGATGGCTTGGGAGCCCTCCACGAATGCGGTCTCCACCGATCCGCGTCCCAGAAAGCGGGATCGGACGTCCGGCAGCGACATGCCGCCCCGCTTGAGGTCGCCCTTATTGCGTGCAAATCGCAGGTCCCCTGGATTTCCCTTGGCGAACAGGTTCACGCCGTCAAACTTCTCTTCGCAGACCAGGTCACCCTCAGCTGCGAGGGTCAGGATCTCTCTGATGTCTGCGAACGTCAGTGACAAGTCCTCGTGCACATGCGAGATGTGTCCGCCGAGAGCGCTCATTTGTTCTATTCCTTGGGTTCGAGTGGTGCCCGCTTGGCAGCGGCATTTCGGGCCGAGCGGAGCTTCGCTTTCAGGTTGTTGACGATCCTAGCGTAGTTTCCGCGTAGCTCTGATCCGCGGGGAGAGCGGTCACGCTCACGAGCCATGTGCTCGATCTTGGCCTCGAGCTCGCGGACGTGCTTGTCGTCTCCCCACGGGACCTTTCGACCACTGTCGAGGTCAGCCTCGCGCATGCGGGCCTCTACCACGAGTCGGATGTACTCAGAAAGCCTGTTCCCCATCGCCTGCTCCTAGCGCGTTCCTCATAGCTGTCACCAGGAACGACTTCACTTGGTCGTCTGACACAGGGGCATCGGCCGCGAGACCGTGCTCCTTCCGCACCATGTCCCAGAATTTCGGAGTCACATCGAGGAGGACGTCCCCCTCAGCTGTCTGCATCATGATAGAGTCTACGAAATCGGACTGCATGCGGTTCCTTTCACTTCTTTTTGGGCTGGATGGGAGAAGGACCACTGGTGTCCTCTCCGGAGGGGCGCTTCACGCCCTTGGAGGTGCTCTTGATGATGACCGGCTTGACTTCGACCTTCTTGGTGTCGCCGCCCTTCTTCATCTCGACGTCGGGAGCGTTGTCGTCAGGCTGGACTGCCTGGTCTGCCGGGATCTCACCCGTGACGATCTGGGAGATGCCCTTCAGGAAGGCCAGGAGGGCGACTCGCTCGGTCTTGGTGAGGGACTCGACGTACTGCTCGAGGGGACCCGAGATGGACGTGTCCTTGAAGGAGCGTCCGCTGCGGATGGCGTTGAGGCGGTCGATGACGTCCTTGGACGACACGGTGCCTGCCTTCATCTTCTCCAGCTCAGCAGCGACGGAGGCAGACGGCTTCTCATTGCCACCAGTTGCTGGCTCTGACGTCTCCTGGTCGCCGCTGGATGCGGCTTCATTACCGCCCTGCTCGGGAGCAGCCTTGGCGTCCTTGCCAGTGTCGTCGCCCGAATCGCCAAAGAGGTCGTCGTCCTCTTCCTCGCCCATCAGCTTCTGCTGGCGTTCCTTCTCGTCGATGGAGTTCTGGTAGAGGGAGGCCTTGATGCCCTCCTCGAAGATCGCACCGACCAGCTGCTTCAGCGTCTTGCCCGACTTGATTGTGACTTTGCTCATGGAGTTCCCCGCGTCCTAACTATGTCTGTGGGTTCAGGTATTTCAGGTCCACTCCGAGCGTGCACGTCTTCTGTGCTGTGTCGAAGTCAGTCATTCGAGTCCTGTGAACGTACCAGGGACCCACTTGCCGGTTCTCCTGCTCGCCGTGGTTGAAGTGGTAGGCAGAACACTCCATTACGCCGCCGGCGAGCCACTTCGAGCAAATCCGAAATGCCTCTGGGGTGGGAAGCCGCATGTCGATCTCGATGGCTGGGCCGAAAGAGATCCCGACCAGCGTGCCCATGACGAGGTCATCGTCTGGGTCTCCCGTCCCGAGATCAAGCTCGAGAACGCACAGAGGCATCGATCCCTCGAGTGCGGCGATCTGGTCATCGACGTCAGGGATTTGACCTTCAAGCTCGGGAGACATCATGAGGTCATCGATGTCGGTCGTTGTCATCCTTGGGACTCTAATCCGCAAGAACTCAGATTTTCAAGCCTCACTTGGACTTGTAGACCACTTCGCGGAAGATCAGGTCGGCCTCTTTGGCGTATTCCTTGTCGAGCTCAGTCACGTGTCCCGCACCCGCCTTGGTGGACAGCTCGAGGATGACTCTCTTCTCCTCCACGACGATGGTGCCGTGGTGGCCGACAGTGTCTTCGTGCTCCAGAAGCTTGTGGACGAACTCGCTGCGGGTGGCAGAGGTCTGGAAGTTGTACTCCTTGCGGAGGCGACCGTCAGATCTCATCCACTTGTTGACAGCGACCACGGGCACATCTCCACCCTCCATTGGCACCACGGGAAGGGCGCCGAATGACATCGGACGGTTGGCCTTGTTGATGAAGGCCTCGTGGAGCTGTGTGAGTTTCATAGCAGCACGACTCCTCCGACTACAGCAGCCTCTGTGAAGGAGGACCCATTTGTCCACACCTTCTTCGTCCTGTCGATGCAGCAGGAACCACCCTTGAAGGTCTGGTCTCGCTCGGCGCCCACTCTATTTGACACCACGACGTTTGCGCCCGTCTCCTCGGCCAGCTCCACCCACTGGGAGTCAGGATAGGAGTAGACAGGTCCCCAGTTGGTGATCAGTGCGATGGTGTCCACGCTGCCCTTCTTGTAGAAGCGGCTCTCTGCCTTGTAGAACTTGTAGGACTGCCTGAAGTTGTTCGAGGCGTCCCTGCAGATGAGCGTTCCCAGTCGGCCCGCCCTCGTGACCACCACGGGAGACATCTGCTCGGATGACTCCGCCCACAGCTGGTCTGAGCCGTACAGGTTCTTCTTCTGGGCATTGCCGACGAGCCCCTGAGGCCCGACGATGGCTGCTGAGTTGTAGAACCTTCCCTCGTCCAGCTCCACGTAGCCAAAGACGACGTGACAGTTGAACTGGCGTGCGATCTCGTAGAACGCCTCCGTCTGGTAACCGTCACGGGTCTGGGCGCAGTTCGCAGCCTCTCTCTTGTTCTCCAGCACGCTGCCGCCGATGCACAGCTCAGGGAGAACGATCACTGCTGCTCCCTTTCCCGCAGCCTCAAAGGCCATCTGCGTTGCAGTGGCCAGGTTGCGAGCGACGTCGTGCAGGATCGGCGCGTACTGGATTGAGGCTACGATTGCAGTGTTCATGCTTTTTCCAGGGATGCCATGATCTTCGGATACCGCTGATAGAGCACTGACATGGCCTCACCGCTCGGCTCTCGATCGTTGAAGCGCTTGGCCATCATGTCGCTGAACTTCTGGACGTTCGGCTTGCCGGCGAGGTCCTGGAAGGGACGCTGGGCGATCCAGGCTTCGATCTCCTCAGGCGCGATGAGGTTCGATCTTTCGTAAGCAGGTCCACCCGAGCTTGCTCGGTCTGCTGCCTCAAGGTCTTCTCCGCAGTCCATGCAGATCCGAGGATAGCCGCTTCCGCCCTCTGCCTCGTAATCGTTCTTGTCGGCAGACGTCAGCTTCTTGCCGCACTCCTCGCACGTCGGTCCCTTGGCGGCGACAGTCCTGCGTGGCTTGCCGGACCCAGCGAGTCCAGGAGTCATGGCCTCTCTGACGAGCTGCTTGATCAGGTGCTTGAACTTGAGGGCCTCCATCACTCCACTCCACGACCGCTGATGCTGCGGGGCAGAAGGGCGGGCACGTCATCGGCAAATTCCTCTGCCTCTGCATCCCACTCAGCTTCCTCGTCAGCCATCCAGGCATCCTCGCCTGCAGAACCGCCATCGTCCATTGCACGACCCATCGCATCCGCGATGTCGTTGTCCTCTCGAGGACCCTTCTTGGCATACGGGTTGATGCCCGGGCCCTTGCTGCCCTGGTCCATGCATCCCAACTCCTCGCGGATCATCCTCTTGAGCATGTCGATGCTCTCGTTCTTGATGCCCACCTTGACGAGCTTGCCGCCCATCACCTGGACGTTCTTGTAGCCAGACTTGCCAGCAGACGCAGCGAAGTCGGCAGCGGCAGAGTCATCCTTGAAGGAGTACTCCTGGACGCCGCCGCTCGAGGATGCGGGAGATCCGCCCTTCTGCTTCGCCATGCTGTCGAGAGACGCGATCTTGCTGTTGTCGATGTATCCGCTGCCCTCGGTGACCTTCTTCTTGTCGGTCTTCTTGTCGGACTTTTTCTCGTCCTTCTTCTTGCTCTCCCAGGGCTTCTTCTTGGCAAGCGGCTTCTTTGACGCACGTGCTTCGCCGAGCGAGAGGCTCTCCTTGACGGGAGCGTCCTTCATCGCCTTCTTGATGTACTTGGCAAGGAACACGCGGAAGGTGTCCAGGTCCGCGACGATCGTTGGGTGGTCCTTCATGAGCTTAACGTCAGCGGGCGTGAGTTGTCCGCCCGTGGCGAGAGCCTCGATGTAGTCCTGCATCGCCGTGAGGATCAGAATCTCCTGCTCCTCCTCGGGAAGGGCCTGCATGAACTGGGCCTTGGCTTGGACACGCTCGCATGCCTGCTTGGCACCTGACTCAGATGCGAATCCGAGCTCAGCAGCCATCTCCTTGAAGGATGCTCCGCCGACGTCAGTCATCATCTTGTTCTTGCGATCGCGGCCAGCCTTGGGAGCGTCGGGATCGACGGCGTCCTCGACCGAGGAGTCGTCCCAGGTCTTGAGAGCCTTCTTGAGATCTCTCTTGTTCCTCTCGACGCCCCTGTTGAACTCGCCACCATGAGCGGCGGGCTCGAGTTTCTTGACGGGAGGGAGAGCGCCAGTGACAGGGCCGGGTTCCGGCTTGCCCTTCTTCGGACCCTTCTTCGGCGTCTCGTCTGTCCAGATCTCCTCGCCGTTGGGACCCTTGGTCCAGGCCTCGGACATCATCTTGCGAACTTCGAGGCGGATAGCCTCCTCAACCTTGTCGTCTTCGCTGCTCATGGCCTTACCCTCGTCCTCGTCGTCTTTGAGATCACTCAGTGCGCCCTTGACTGCATCGTAAGCGTCGGGAGCATCGTTGTCGTTCAGGTCGTCCACCATGGACGACAGAGCTGTCTTGAACTCCGCCTTGCTGCGGGGTCGAAAATTGTCGTTGTCGGGATCAGTGACTGCCTCTGACGGGTCCACCACATCGCTGGTGTTCACGGGAGCGTCAGCGAAGACGCCCGCGTGTGGATTACCACGCATGGCCTCCCGCAGGTACTCGCGGATCGCCTTCTCTGTGACTACGACTGTGGTCATTTGTTGTCGTCTTTTCCAAACTTGGCGTCAGTGAACTTTCGAGCACCATAGAGCGCCAGGATGGGTCCCATGTAGCTTGCACAAGCCGCAACATCGAAGGGCTTGAATGTCACGGGTCCGATTTTCGTGAAGAGCGAGGTGATGTATGCGAAGGTGACCACCCAGAAGGCAACGAACACCAGGGTGACAGTCACGCTGCCGTAACCTCTTGCGTCCTTCACGAAGTACCAAGCTGGTTTGACTTCGTCAGTTGCCTTCACTTCTTCAATTGGGGTTTTGTTCTCGTCGGCCATGACGCTAACTATGCGTCGACGTCGTCAATTTCCAGTAGCTTTTGATACTGCGTAGACGGTGAGCACAGTAACGATCACGCCGCCCACAAATCCCACTCCCATCCAGACCACTCGGTTGGGAGCAGCGTCCTCAGCCTTTTTGAGATCGGTCTGGAGTCCTACGATGGTCGTCTTCTGGTCGTCGAGCTGGGCCTGGAGGATCTTCTTGTCTGCAGTGAAGTCTGCCGTCAGGTTCTTCTTGTCGAAGTCACACTTGGCAGCGTCTTCCTTCTTGGTCCTGTCAATCTCGATGCCCAGGAGTGCTGTGTGGTTCTTGATGTCCGCGATGATCGACGCGGCGGCTCCCGGGGACAGTAGGACTCCCGTGAAGGGCGCCTTGTCTCCCTTTCGGAGAGGCGCAGTGGTCATGCCGACGTCGGGCTCCGCAGAAGGCTTGGGAGGAGCCGCGACGATCGTCACAGAAGACGATGGTGCTGGCTGGACTGTGTTCTCAGCGAAAGCGACGCTGGGAAGAATGAGAGATGCGATCAGAGTAGCTGCGATCCACTTGCTTGTATTCATGTGAGTTTCCTAGTAGAATGATAGGTAAGATCATGCACTACATCTACGTCATCCAGAACACAGTCACTCTCAAATTGTACGTAGGCTTGACGTCGAACCCACATAGGCGCTGGATTAACCACAGGTCGAATGCACGAAAGGGCACAAGAAAGTCGAAGCTGTGTGATGCAATGCGATCATACGGAGAAGAGAAGTTTACATTCAAAGTAATTGAGCAACATGACTCTCCTGAAGAGTGCAGTCTAGCTGAGATCTTCTGGATTGATTTCTTCCGAAGCTGGGATTCTGCCTACGGATACAACATGAACTTTGGCGGATCTCTTGGCATTCCCACTGCTGAGACGCGTAAAAAGATGTCAGACGCCAAGAAGAACAAGCCGCCACACAACAAGGGAAAGAAGTGTTCAGAAGAAGCACTTGCGAACATTCGTGCAGGTCACAAAAAGCGCGGTGAGGAATGGCGTCAGAGCATTCGTGAGTCAAATAAGGCTCGCTCAGATGAGTGGCGTCAAAATGTTGGTCGATCTCCTAAGACAGCAGAGTGGAAATTGAAGATTAGCCAATCATTGAAAGCTGCGCATGAACGAAAGATCAGGTTGTTGGCGGAGAAAGAAGAACCACAAATCCCGTGACTGCGGCGAGCTCTCGGGCGAGCCCTTCGGGGTCATCAGAGTACTTCGTGACGATCCGCGTGATCTCTGCGCGCTTCTGGTCGTCCAGGACCTTCTTGGCGGCATCGTACTGCTTCTGGACCTCGTCCAGAGTGACTTGTAGCTGCTTCTGGGCTGCCTCGTGGGCTGCTCGCTCTTCCTCTCGAGCATCGTTGATCTTCTTGATCTCTGCGTCGTGCTGGTCTTGGATCTCCTTGAGCCTGTCGGCCCAGGTCTGTTCGCGTTTCTGGAAGAGGATGAACAGCGTGACGGCTAGGAGGAAGCCGAAGAAGATCTGCCAGTACTTCTTCACGAAGAGCCAGACTTTTTGGAGGAATATGACCATGGGTTTGCCTAGTTGAGTTTCTTGGATTTCTCTGGCGCTGCTTCGGAGGGTTCAGAAGCTGGCGTCTTGCCGATGATGTGCTCGAGAATGATGCGCTGGGACTTGTTCATCTCCACCACGAGCTCCGCGAGGGTCTGCAGGGTCTTCGCGACTGCCTGCAAGCCGAGAGCGAGCGCTCCGACCTGGTTGGCTAGGTGCTCGATGGCCTTGTCCTTAGCGTCATTCGTCTCCGACATCGTCTTTGACTCCCAGAAGTTCTGCGGGGGTCGGCTGAGGCCGAGACTCGCGTTCTAGCAGATCATACAGCTCCTCACTGTCCATGTCTCCAAGCGCCTTCTGCGTCATCTTGCGGGGGATTTTCTCGTCCTCCCTCTGGCGCTTAGCGGCCTGGGCAGCGAAGTTTCGAAAGGTCTTGTCGTCTGTCAGCAGGATCTCCACGAGCTCGAAGAAGATGTCCTGCATCGACAAGTTGTACTTGATGAGCTCTGTGCGCAGCGATAGGTGCTGCTCACGAGTCAGTTTGAGGTGGACGGACTTTCGAAGGGGATAGAGGTCGCCTCTCACGCTGGCGCTCCTGCACCTCCGGCGCCGCCCATGGGACCTGCTGCTCCAGCTCGTGGAGCCTCAAACTCCTCGGTCCGGTCCTGCTTGGACTTGCCGATCTCCATGCCGTGCTCCTCGCTGAGGTGGTCGTCGAACTGCTTGGCAGCGGACTCCTCGTAGTTCTTGACGATGAAGTTTCTCGCCCTGCGAAGGATGGTGTTCTTGACCTCGAGGATCGAGTCGTAGTTCTCGACGAGCCGCACGACCGAGGACGTGAAGGTGCTCATGTCCAGCTGGTCGGCGTCCATCTTGCCGGGCTCAGAAGTGACGTCGCCCTCCTTGTCCTCGTCTCCGGGGGCATCGGGAGCGTCCTCGTCCTCGTCCTCGCCAGCCTCGCGAAGAAGTCGGGCAATGAGTGACTTCAGGTGGCGCTTGCCCTCCTGCTTCGGCTCGTCTCCTCCGCCTCCCTTGGCCTCGCCCTCGTACTCTGCAAGGTACTTATCGACCTGAGAGTCGATGGAGTCATTCTCCTGGGTCTCTCTGTCCTCAGTGGCCTTGACAGCAGCATCTTCATCAGCCTCAAACAGTCGGTTTCGACCGTAGGAGTCGCGGACTGAGTCTCGGACGGCCTCGCGCATGTCGAAGACGTCCTTCTTGGGAAATCGTGCCATCACTTCACCGCCTGAGCGAGCTTCTCAGCTCGGTTGAACCTGTCCTCGATCACGTTCCAGTTGAACTCTCGCATCACTGCGACGAGGTAGCTCTTCTTGTCGTTGAGGTAGTCTCGCTCGTAGGCGTGCTCCCACATGTCGACCACGACGAGGGGAAAGAGTCCCATCATGACGTCGCCGCTGTGGTGGCTGACGAAGGTGTTGACGAACTTTCGCAGGTACAGGTTGTAGCCGCAGATGGCCCAACCGTTTCCCGCAGACATGGCGCATGCCATGAAGTCTTTCTGCCAGTCGTCGAAGGTTCCGAAGTCTCTCTGCAGGCGGAGGTAGGCGTTGGAGTCCATCGCGATCTCAGAGTGAGGGTCGAAGCAGTTCGAGAAGAACAGCTCGTGGAGCCACACAGCATTGAGGTTATAGGCCTCGTCCAGCTTGAGAGATCTGAAGGCAGAGTGCCTGGAGTTGACCTCATTGCGCTCGACGGTGTCCAACTCAGACGACGTCTTGTTAGAGGACTCCACGTAGCCCTTGTAGAGCTCGACGTGGGCTCCCTTGGCCTTCTGACTGAGGAACTCCGTGACCTGCTTGAAGGTCTTGGGCTCTGCGACGTAGGACTCGTTCAGTCCCTCAGTGATCTTGGGAACATCCTTACCCATTTGCTGGCGGATGCTCTTCTTCACGATCCCGTCGACGTCTACGTCGGACAGAAGTCCCTTTTTCTCATGAGAGTTCATAGTTTTGCTCCAAGTCACCCTTGTCGACCAGAAAATCCACAGACTTCGGCTTGCCACCAGCGGCGTCCGGCATGTCGAATGCTCTCAGGATGACGTCCCGAGGGCTGACAGACACCACGGTGTACAGGAGCTGCGACTTCTTGTGCCGCAGCTTCAGAGACGGGTCCATGATGGTCGTCTCCTCTCCGTCCACCTTGGCGCCCAGCGTAGCGTCGACAGCCTCGGACAGCTGTTGGACTTTTGCGTCCCACTCTTCACGCATCATCCGGATGATGTCAGCTTCTGTCAGTTTGCGCATGTTTTCGGTCTAAGTATGCCTGACGAAGGTGATTCCGCACTGCCGCAGGATCTCGAGGCCAGTAGTGTCTCGGTACTCGATCCCGTAAACGACTTTGGAGATGCCAGCGTTGACGATCAACTTGCAGCAGTCTCGACAGGGAGAGTGGGTGACGTACATCACCTTCTTCTTAGAGAAGTTGTAGTCGCTCTTGATCAGTGCATTGACTTCTGCATGGATGAAGCCGCCCTTGCCGGGCTCCTGGGACTCCCTCTCGTTGGGCAGGGTGGCGGCGTTGCCGTTGTAGCCCACCGACAGCATCCGCGTGTTGTCCTCCGACACGATGATCGCTCCGACCTGCAGCGTGGGATCGTAGGACCTCTTCGCGATGGTCTGGGCGATCTCCATCCAGGTGGCGTCCCAGGACGGCCTCAGAGAGGTCTCGTTGATGACGTCATGCCCGTACTTTCCGCAAGAGCGGCAAAACGGAAATGAGGGCTTGTCGTCTGTCCATTTCACGTTTCCGCCACAGCTCTTGCACGGATGGGGGCTCGCGACCACAGAAGCCATTAGGACCTTGTCGCACCTGAGGCAGGTGGCGACTCCCATGTTGTTGATGATGAAAGAATGCTTGCACTGGAGGATCATTCGCCGCCCTCTCGAATTCTCTCCACCAGGACGTCCTGGCTCATGATGAGGGGATGGCAGATCGCGCAACGTGGCTCGTAGAGGTCGCTGCCTCCGACCTCGATCTCGTCCTCGCTCGCCGTCTTCTTGTGGGTGTAGTAGGCGTCTCGACCGCAGGTGGTGCACACTGCTGCGCACTTGTCGATGCGGGTCGCCCAGGGCATCATCTTCTCGATCTCCTTGAAGGGCTTCGCTGTGGCTGACATGTCTAGAGATGACACCGCGATGCTGAAGCCCAACCTGTAGAGATAGATGAGGGCATCAGCGATGCCCGGAATCATGAAGGCCTCATCTACAGCGATGACGTGGGGAACCTCGTCAAACGCGGCGAGAGCGCCGTACAGGTCGCTGCCATCTGCCACGCACATCGCAGGGTGCTTCCAGCCGCTGTGCGTGACGATCTCTGACGCGCCGTAGCGGTCGTCGATCATGGGCTTGAAGGCGGCGATGCGCTTGTGCTGGTATTTGTACCTCTCCAGATCTGCGAGAAGCCTGGTGGTCTTTGATCCCCACATGGGACCGACGTAGAGCGTGAATTTGGGTGCATCCTTCACTTGACGCCTCTTAGCCAGAGAATGGGATGAGTCACACGAAACCATAGGGCGAGAAAGAACCACTTTGTGAGAGAAGAGAACTTGATGACGATCGATCCGTTGCCCATATTGATCGAGACGCCCTGTATCATTCCTGTTCGACAAACAGCTGTATATGCGTAGACAGATGTCGTGTTGCCAGCAGACTCAAGCAAGATGTCGTACTTCACTTCAGTTTCTCCCAGTTCTCATCGTACCACTTTGATGTGGCGTCAAGCCCATTCCAAAAGTCCACCTGAGGATGCCACCCGAGGTGTGCTGCGATCTTGTTGATGCTCGCGAGAGTGTGCTTCACGTCGCCAGCTCGTTCTGGAGCATTTACGTACGTGGATCCTGGATTGAGAGACAGAAGCGTGTCCCTGATCTCCTTGTTCGTGTAGGCCTTTCCCGTGCCAACATTGAACACGTCTCCGTTGAGCTTGTGGGGAGACTCGGCAGCACAGATGAGCGCTGAGGCGACGTCGGACACGTGTACCATGTCTCTCGTCTGCAAGCCGTCTCCGTCGGATCTCATGGGCACTCCTAGTTTGATCGCCGTCAGCCAGGCAGACACAGCGGTCGAGTAGGGAGAGGATCCGAGCTGGTTGGGTCCGTAGACGTTGAAGAACCTGAGGGCAGCGCAGTCCATGCTGTAGAGGTTGCTGTAGAGCTTGAGGTAGTCCTCAATGACCGCTTTGTGAAGCGCGTAGGGTGACTGAGGGTTCCTAGGAACCGCCTCTGTAGTCGGGATGACGTCCGTGGGACCGTAGACTGATGACGATGAAGCGAAGATGAATCTTGTGTGCCCGCCGCGGCAGGCGTTCATGAACTTCACGGTCTTCGTGACGTTGGTATCGTGAGTCTCGAGAGGATGCTCGACCGAGTAGGAGACACGCGGCTGAGCAGCGAGGTGGAAGACGACGTCGTAGCGCCGTAGCGCGCCTGTCTTGTCTACGAGCAAATCGTCTGCGAAGTCTCCAATGTAGAAGCGCTTGACCCCTGTCGGAACGAAGTCCTTGCGGCCCGCTGACAGATCGTCGACCACGCTGACGTTCCAGCCCTTTTCCACGCAAGAACGGGCGAGGTTGCTTCCGATGAAGCCCGCCCCGCCCGTAATCAGCACGTTCTTCGCCATGCAGCCATTCTATGGCTAGCGTGAAGGAGTGTTCAAGATCAGGAGATCTTGGCGTTGCCGTACTTGAACTGGACCTTCAGGCCCGTGATGTCATCCAGCCAAGTTCCAGGGCCAGCGGGCTTGAATCCCGATCGCTTGCACGAGGCGGCGAGCTTGCCCTGCATGTCGTCAGTCATGTCGTACTGGACTGAGTTCGATGTGGGCGTGACGCCCGACGCGCCAGCCTGCTCGAGAACGTCAACTACGAGGTTGACCATGCTCTTCATGTCGCGAGCCTTCTTCTCATCACCCGACATCTGCTTCTTCTGCGGCGTCCAGGCCTTGACGACTTCCTTTGCGAGAGCAGAGGCATCGATCGGCTTCGTCTTCCCGCGACCACGAGCGCCGGGTGCGTAGTTCCAGGAGTTCTCGAACTCGCTCACCATGTCGATGACAGCGTCGTGGACGTAGAACTCCACGACCTCCTGCCAGATGTTGGGCGTGTCAGCGTCGGGCTCACCCTTGAGCTCTGACTCGATGTTCTGCCAGGCGTCATAAAGCACCTGAGCGACTCCGCCACCCTCGCTGCCCACGTCGCCCACTTCCTCCACGAGCTCGAGAGGGGCGCCTGCCATCTCAAGCTTCTCGGCGAACTGCTTTCGAAAGTCTCCCCATGACGTGGGAGCTCCCGGGACGACCCGAGCCTCATTGATCTGCTTGCGGATAGTTCGACGAACGAGCTGGCGGAGTTCTGTGAGGTTCATTATGTGTCTAACTATTCTGTTTCTTAAGCAAGCGGCGACGAAGAGCTGCATCTCTCAACTTTTGCCTGTGTTCATCCGTGAAAGGTTTTCTCTTTTTGCCTCTCTTCGCAGCAGAAATTCTTTCACCTCGAGATTTTCGAGCTTCGTCAGTCTCTTTCTTCTTTGCTTCGCGAATCTTATGTTTCGTTTCATCAGAAACGATTCGTCCCAAGCCCGCTTTAGAAAGCTTCTCTCTGGTTTCTACAGAAACGATCTTACCTGTATGACACTCAGAAATTCTAGCCTTGTGTTCTTCACTAATTTTACGCCCCTTCAAACTTCTAGAGCGCTTCGCGAGAGTTTCCTGAGTGGGAACCTTTCCCATTTGAGACTTGGCAAGTTTCTTCTTGTGTTCTTCAGTGAGAGAACGACCCCGATGAGCATCGCCGATCTTCTTTTTCGACTCAGGTGAAAGCTCAAAGCATTCTCCGCCTGAAGTCATATTGTACCCATCACCGAAAGAGTGAAAGTGGCCAATCCAGAATACCTCGCGTTCATTGGCAAGGTGATCTTCACACTCCTCAATGACGTCGAATGTGAAATGATCTTGCCCGTATTTTTGAATCGCTGACGCAATGGCACTGCGATGACGTTGAGCATTCTCATGAAATGCATCGAAGAGATGCCCTGCCCAACGACGTGCTACATCAGCGCTTTGACCAATGTAGCACTTGCCGCTAGCTGTGTTTTGAATTCTGTAGATGAATCTCATGCATGTAGGTATGCTTCGCGACTCACTTCTTCCAGAAGCTGTAGAGGTTCTTGTCCACTTCCAGAGGCAGGTCACGCACGAGCCGCGCGGGCTCACTTCGAGCCCAGTTGAACATGTCCATCACCAGCTGGCTGAAGTTGGTTCCATCCTCGAATCCCAGGTCTCTCTTGGCCTTGCTGTGGTCGCAGTATGCCGTGTGGACCTCGTCCCGCTTCTCGACGTGCACGATCTTCGGATTGTAGCCAAAGACAGCGGAGATGTCCTTGACCCGCTCTGCGGCTCTGAGGATGGTCGTGTGGGCCTCTGCGCCGATGTTGTAGGTCTCTCCGTCGCCAAGATCCATCAATTCCTCGAACGGATCCATGTAGAAAGCAACGTCTGAGAAGGACCTGACCTGGGAGCCGTCGCCGTAGACTGTGATGTCCTTCCCGGCAATGATTTGTCGGATCCAGATGCCCAGCACGTTTCGGTACTTGTCCCAGATGTTCTGGTAGATGCCGAAGACGTTATGGGGACGTACAATTGACTGCCGCAGTCCAAAGAAGCGACTTGCGTGCTTCAGATCCATCTCCACTGCGTATTTCGCGATGCCGTAAGGGTCTTCGGGCTCTGGAGTCATCTCCTCGGTGTACGGCGGTTGGTGTCGCGAGCCGTAGACGTCCATGGAGCTCGTGAAGATGAACTTCTTGACCCCGTGGTTGATGCTGGCGTTGATCAGATTGACGCTAGCGATCACGTTGTTCTGGTAGTTGAAGTTTCGGATGAACGGGCTGAGTCCCAGAGCCGCGTAGGCCGCGAAGTGGTAGACGTAGTCGGGCTTCCGCGCCTCGAAGATGCGATTGACGTCGCTCGCGTTCTCGAGGTCTCTGATGATGAAGTCCACCCGCGGATCCACGAACTCTCGATAGCCGCCGAGCAGGTTGTCGATGCCTACGACCTTGTGGCCCTTGCTAAGCAGATGGCGGGAGAAGTGGGTTCCCAGAAGTCCGGCGGCCCCAGTGACTACGATCGTGCTCATGCTTTCTCC
>Ga0007867_1000345_pt1 | contig 17268 bp, 15 predicted proteins | sample CryBogCBH25Aug08_FD_71224 | JGI IMG/M metagenome (GOLD analysis project Ga0007867, IMG submission 71224) | Freshwater microbial communities from Crystal Bog, Wisconsin, USA - CBH25Aug08 | ecosystem: Environmental > Aquatic > Freshwater > Lake | place: Crystal Bog, Wisconsin, USA | collected... | reverse complement strand
CGAGCGCATGGGCATCAAGTCGGCTATCGCTGTCAATAAGCTGCTGGAGAAGTACGGGTTTCAGGTCTGCCGGCCAGAGGAAGAGCCGCGCTGGGAGCCAACCGAGCTTGGCATGCCCCATGCGGAATTGATTACCGCCGATCCAGTCCACGGTAAGGGGAAGGCCCGGAAGCATTGGCAGTGGTATATTTCCGTCGTCGAAGCTCTCACTGCGGCCATCGCGGCCGATACACAGGAGGGTTAAGTCATGACATGGTGCCCGACAATGGAACAACTCGACATGATTGCGGAATGCAGAAAGACGCATGGCATTCTCGCGGCCCGTCAACTCATGGAAAAGTTGGGATTCCCCATTCCTCCGGCCGAGTTGATTACGCCAGTCGCCGAGTTGGAAGCCCTCAACCGGAAGTGGGATGAGGAAGAGCGGTATTGACGAGGAGGGGGCCGGTACTATCGGCCCCCTTCCTTCCCAATCCAGCGGAGGAAGGCGCGTGATGGACCAGTCGGCCGAAATCGAGGTGCTGCGCCGCCGCAATGCCGAGCTTGAGGCCGCGCTGCGGGTCATCGTTGATACAGCGAGCTTGCACACCGGGAGGCGGCGGCGTTACGCTGACCCTGATGTGCTGGCCGAAAGGGTCATAGCCCGTGCCAAGACGCGCAAAACCAAGAACGCTTGACAGCCTGATCACGGAGTACCGCGCCAGCCAGGACTTTACCCGGTTGAGCCAAGGGTCGAAGCGCGTCTATTTGCGCGCCATGGACCTGATTGGTGGTGCCTATGGAGAAGCCGCAATCGACGCCCTGCGCCGCCGTCATGTGCTGGTGCTGCGCGACAGCCTGTCAGAGACGCCAGCCATCGCCAACCAAATGCTGGTGGCGTTCTCGGTGCTGATGAACTTCGCCATCGACCGGGAGTACCGCGGCGACAACCCCGCTTTCCGCGTCAAGAAGATGCGCGTCGGTGAGTATGAGGCATGGCCGCATGAGGCCATCGACTTCGCCCTCGATAACCTGCCAGAGGTCCATTGCCGGGCGATCCTGCTGGCGCTCTACACCGGGCAGCGGGAGGGTGACTGTATCGCTATGCAGTGGAGCAACTGGGATGGCGCCGGCATCCATTGCCTCCAGCAGAAGACCAAGGCCAAGCTCTGGATACCTTGCCACAGCAAACTTAACGCCGCCCTAGCTGAGTGGAAACGGTCGGCAACGGCGGTAACAATCCTGACTAATTCAGATGGTCTCCCATGGGCTGGGAAAAGTTTCCCGACCGGGTTCAGCAGGGAGATGAAGAAGCATAAGTTTCTCGCGCAGTACCAATTCCACGGGCTGCGGAAGTCGGCGGCGGCGTTCCTGGCCGAGGCCGGATGTTCGACGCTGGAGATCATGAGCATCACCGGGCACCGAACGCTGGCGATGGTGGAGCACTACACCAAGCAGGCCGACCAGCGGAGCCGGGCATCTGCCGCCATTCTCAAGCTGGAACGCAACCGGAATTGACCGGGAACGGCGTTCCGCAGACAGGGTACATGACCACCCTGTAACCCATTGGCGGAACAGGAATCGGAAGTGCTCGACGAGCAGTAAATTTATCTTATGCGCCAACGGGTTAGCTTTTCACCCAACGCAAAAAAAGCCCCGCCCCAGCCAGGACGGACCTGACCGGAGCGGGGCCTATCTGCACGGACATGCCGGGCAGGGTATGCGCTACTTCTTTGCCGACTCCTGGCAAGCGCGAATCGCGTCCCGCATCCGCAGCCAGTCTGTGCTCATCCAGGCCGTTGCCGAGTCGGGCCGAATGGCTTTCAGTTCTGCCGACAACCTCGCCCGCATGTCCGGAGAGACCGTGGAGAGCGGCGGGCAGGACGTGACGTTGATCTCGTCGGTGCAGCACCCGCTTAGAGCGAGGGCCAGACCGAGGACGATGAGGAGGCGCATCTCACGCCTCCCCAACGACTTGCCAATCGTTGGCAAGCACGTCCGTCTGGCTGGCGAGCCAGGGGACAAAGCCGTTGTCGGCGGTCTTCATGCCGATCCAGGGGAGCAGCGTCGCGTCGCCGGCCACGGGCTTGGCCTGGGCGTCGGTGATCCCCATGGCGGAGTAGGGCTCCACAAACTTGAGCCACATTCCTTTGCCGTTCCAGCCGGCTCGGGCGACCCTGTTCCCGGCTTTCAGCGCCTCAAGGGCGTGGCCAAACGACAGCGCGTCGAGCGGCTGGTAGGCAGCCTCGAACTCGCTGGCGGGAGACCAACTCTCGTAGCCGTCGCGGTAGCGGACGCCGTAGCCCGGCTTGCCGTCTTTTTCCTGGGGCCAAGCTGCGATGCGCTTGGTGCCGTAATAGTTCTGCATCTCACACCTTCCTATTCGGGTCGTCGAGCGCCTCGGCGACGCCGCTGACTGTGGTCGGGGTTTGGGTCACCGCCTCCAGGATCGCCTTCTCGGTTTTGAGCGCCTGGGTGTTGGTCTCGGTGATGACCTCCTTGCGGCCGGACGACCTTCCGGTGATAAACACGAAGGCCACGCCCGCGATAGCGCCGATGGCGCCAAGGATCGGGCCGATGATGCCTGACAGATCGAAATTGAACATGGGGGTCACTCCTTCGTGGGCTGACCACCGCGCAGCAGCGCTCCGATGATGCCGGTGATGGTGGCGAGGCCGCAAATCCACGGCGTCCAGGTCGGAGGCGCCTGGGTGGCGTAAGCCGCCAGAGCGCCAGTGATCGAGGCCCAGGTGCTGGCATCACGCAGCGCCGGGCCGATTTTGGTGTGGATCAGGTCCATCACACGCCCTCCTGCGCCGGAGGAGCGGCAGTGGCTGGCGCCTCGACCGGGGTAGCCGGTTCTGGAGCGGGAGTAGGCGGCAGTGCTGCCACGATCTTGGCCTCCAGCGCCGTCACAGCGGCTTTCAGGTCGTCGATGGCGGTGTTGGCTACCGCCACAGCCTCGGGCGTGAGGACGGCCACCAGCACAGCGCCGATCGCAGTCACGAGGACGTCGAGGTTCCAGCCGCCACCATGGAACCAGCCCAGGGTGACGAAAACGATGATCGCGGCGGCGTAGATGAGCACAGCGCCGGACGTCGGCTCGCGAAGGCGAGCCGTGAGGTAAGTCCACATGTCAGGATTTCCTTGTCGGAGGGTGGTAGGATTACGGCATCCAAACCCCAGTCTGGGGCTCGTTGATGCGGTGCTGATAGGACCAGACCGCGAGCATGGTGCCCCGGCCGAATTTACCGTCCGGAGTCGCTTTGACGATGCTCTGGACGTTCTGGACGGCCGCTCCGCTGCGCCCGACATAGAGCGCGCCCGGCGGCAGCAGGCCGATGCTGTCGAGTCCCTGCGCGAACAGTGCGGCCTCACAGAGCCGCCGGCCGGGCAGGTTGCTGGTGGTGGGGACGCCGTTGTTCCAGAGCCGCACCATGGCAGCCAGGAGGTTGATGATGGCGACCCAGTGATCGGGCCCGGAGAGAAGGACATCGTGGATCGCCAGCATCTCAGATCGGCGCGGACCCTGGAGCGAGCCGCCCCGGTTGAACACCAGCGACACCAGAGCGCCGAAGCTGTCAGCCGGTAGCGCCTCGGAGCCGGGGAAGGTGGAGAGGGTGGTCTCGGCATAGACCTCCATCTCGGCAGCGAACACGGCGTCCGATGCCTCCTGGCTGATGACGATGTCAGCGACACTCGGCTGGGCCAGGGCCGCTGCGTCGCCGGTCAGGCCCTTCACGGCGTCGAGGCGGCGGAAGTCTGCATCGGTTATAAACGGCTTCCAGCGCGTCATTGCCGCCGGATCGGCGCCGATGTCGGAGCCGTACCCGAGGGTAATGCCGGAGTCCCCACCGGGCCACTCGGGGTGGCGCGGCGGCGGATCGCCTTCAAACGACTTGATGAGTGCGAGGGCGGCGGGAGAGATCGTGGTCATGCGTCCTCACTGGGTGGGAACGATTTCGGGATTGAAGGCGGGCGTCGGTGCGCATCACTCACTGAGGGGGCGCATCCGGGTCAAAGCTGACCCAGCTCACTGACGGCTCGTCCCACCGCCAGGCGCCCTGGGTCGGCATGGCGACCGGTGCGATCCATTGACAGGTCGCGGTATCCAGCACCCAGGATGGATACGGTTGCGGGGGAATGAATACATCCCGAACCGGGTCGTATGAGAACCCGATGCCGGCATAACACCCCCGAAAATTTCCGTTATAACTCGTCTGCACCCAGTTGGGGTGTCCGGTAAGGTCAAACAGAAATGCGACACCGAGCGTTTCGTCTTCGTCTCCTGACGCGTTCTGAATAACGCCATTATTAACAACCAACACCTCGGTTACGACATTGTTCTGACCAATACGAGCAAAGTGTGCCATTTGCGCTATCCTTATACAGTAAATGATCCAGCGCCGGTCCAGGTGTAGATGCGGTTGCCGCCGGAGTAAGTGATGGTGGGACTTCCAGTTACACTGGAGAATGGAGCATAAGTCGCGGCGTAAGCGATGATGCAGACACCAGAGCCACCGGAGGCACCTAGCGCCCCGCCGGTCTTGTTTATGCGCCCACCGCCCGCACCGCCGCCTCGGTTAGCGAGGCCGGATGTAGCCAAGGGGTCATCACCATTTCCAGTGTCGTATTGAAGGCTTCCCGATCCTGCATCTGGACCGCCGCCGGGGGAAGGATAGCCGCCGTGTGACCCGTTCCCGACGCATCCGCCGCCAGAACCATAGAACTGAGCCGTTCCGCTGATGCTGGAAGATAGTCCCGGCCCACCGAGGCCCGCGAGATACTGCCCCGGACAGGCGATCCCGGCGCGGCCAGCGCCACCGCCGCCGCCAGACCCCTGGCCCGTGACTCCGGCCCCGCCGGCTGTCCCCTGACCGACCGTTCCGGTTCCTGCGGTATTGTTCGTGTCCGATCCGCCGCCTCCGGAGCCGCCGTTTCCCGCCGTAATGGCGCCTGCACCGCCACCCGTGGCGCCCCGCCCGCCGCCAACAGCGGTCAAGCCAAACACGGTGCTGTTAGACCCGTTCGATTGGTTTCCGGGGGCGGCAGTTCCGCCGTTTCCGCCGCCGCCGACAGTGATCGGATAGTTGGTTCCCTGCGTGACGGCCTGTGTTCCCGTCAGGACACCCCCACCGCCGCCGCCGCCACCCGAGTACCAGCAACCGCCGCCGCCAGCAGCGAGCAGATAATTGACCGAGGAGACCTTGGTGCCCACAGGGGCCAACGGCCAACTGTTGGCACCCGCGAATTGCTGCGCGTCGGCCAGGGACCAGATGCCAGGAGCGGTCAGCGCCGTTGCCGGCATCAGCGCTCCCACGAAGGAGCCGTTTCGTCTCCGGTTGGCCATTAGCTGATCACCTCCCCGGACGCGACGGCATCAAGGACGCCGGCCGTGGCCGCCGTGAGCGTGATGCTGTCGCCTTCCACCAAGTAAAGCTGCTTATTCAGCAGATCGAGCGTCGAGAACGCCGGTATCGAGACGCTGGTAGCGATCGCATAGGGGTTGGTCCCCTTGACGTACGACGCCGTCACCGCAATCGCCGACGCGGTCTGGTTGGCGATCATCACGACATTTGCCTTGACGAGGGCGTTACTACCGGCGGAGTTACTCAGGACGGAGATCGCCGCCGTGGTCAGGTGAGCGACAGTCGTCGTGCCGATGATCGACGTCGGGGCGTTCAGATTTGGTGCGGTCACTGGTCATCCTCCAAAAACGATAGCCGCTGCCATCGGGGACATCGTGGTTGCCGGGGTTGCCCATGTCCCATCCTCGCGCAGAAACCGGGTCGTCCCTGCGCTGGCACCCGGATCAGGCACAGCCCCGGGTGCATGCGAGGCGCCAGAAGCCTTGAAGGGGGTCAGGGTCGGCGACAGCGCGGCGATCTGCGCCGTGCTCATGGCGCCCTGGAGCGCGGTGAACGACGGCTGAGAACTGGTGCTGCCGGTGGGACTGATCGAATCAACCCACTGGTTTGACACCTTCGCTATAGCCGCCGAACTCATGTAGCCGAGGGCCAATGCGGCGCTGTTGGTCGCGCTAACAGCAGCCACTTGCGAGGACGTGGCATAGTTCAAAGACGCCGTCGCATAGGTGCCTGCCGTGATTGCAGAAGTCTGCGCCGAGGTGTTCGCCTGAATGGCGGCGGTGGCGTAAGTGCCGGCCGTGATGGCGTATGCCTGTGCGCTGGTGTTGGCGTTAATCGCCGCCGTCGCATAAGTCCCTGCCGTGATTGCAGAAGTCTGCGCCGAGGTGTTCGCCTGAATGGCGGCGGTGGCGTAAGTGCCGGCCGTGATGGCATATGCCTGAACGGACGTAAGAGCAGACACCGCAGTCGTCGCCGACACCTGGGACAGTGTCATGGCCGACTGCGACGTGGTCATGTAGCCCGAGGTGGAAAGCGCCATCGCCTGCGACGTTACCGCCGCCGCAACAGACGTGATCGCCGAACCTTGGGCGGTCGTGGCCGCCGCTACCGCCGTTATGGCAGACCCCTGCGCCGTGCTGGCTGCCGCGACCGCGGTAATAGCAGACGCCGCCGCCGTTGATGCGCTCGCTACCGCCGACGTCACGCTGGCGTTGAGAGCCACCATGTTGAACATCAGCACCCAATCGCCGGCCGCCAGATCGGTGGCCCAGGTGCCGGAGGTGTTGGCGATGGCGCAGGTGTAATAGTTGCCGGTCGAGCCATCGACTACGATGTCGGAGAATCTGTAAGCCGTGCCCGTCAGCCAGGTGCCGCGGTAAGACCCGGCCCGAGCCGCCACCTGCTGCAGTTCAAGGCAGACAGTATCAATCGCCTGTTCAACGCTCTGCGGATAGAAGTCGCCCTGGTTGCTGATGCTGGTGCCCTGCGTCAGCGGCAGAATGCGCTGGATCGTCAGCGTGCCGTTGGAATGGCTGGAGCCGGCCGACCACGTCACCGTTCCGCCCACGCCCCAAATCTGCCCGGACGATGCCGCGTTCAGCGACACAGATAGGCCGACGACGACAGCAGCGTTGCTACTCCAGCCGTGCTGGTGTAAGTGCATTTGATGTAGCTTGCGCTCACGCCGACGAACGAAAACGTAAACGTGGTGCCGCCAGTGCAGGCCAATACGGTCTGACTGGCCGAAGACGAGATCGTCATCGGTTGTTATCCTTCAGGGATGGGAGGGGTCTATGAAAGAGTGGCAAAAGATAACGGCGGATGATGCGAAGGAAATACGCTCATTCGACAGGACTTTAATATCATTCTTCTTTTTATCATCGTTGGCTGGTATGATTTTGGCCTACACCATTCGCAGCAACGAATTATTTACTCTAATGGCATTTTATTTATGTATAGTTATGTACTACGTGGCGCGTCAAATAGATGCCCTTCGTAATGCGCTCGGTTTGAATCAGTGATCTTTCGGCGTGCCAAAGAATGCACCCTTTAGGAAGTCAAGGCTGACCGATACGGGGCCGTCGCCTTGCGGGGAAGTGCGTCCGCGGGCGATGTCCCAAAGATACTGCACAGCGACAGCAGGCTGACCGAGCGGCAGGCCGAGCAAGAAACCGGGCGTCTCAATGGCGTGCCGCAGCCACTTTTCGGACGGCTCAATCTCAGACATGCCAGTGGCATGCGCGATGGCTTGCCAGTCGTCCCCCAGGTTGTTGAGGAATCCCTCAATGGAAGACTCCGCTGGGGTCAGGGCAAGGTGTTGGCTAAAGTGATTTCCGGGAGATATTTTCGAAAGCGCAAATTTGGCGGCGTCTCGCAGGATTGGAACATCGCCAGCAATTTGTCCTGCAATCGCCTTAGCCATCCATGTGCCGTATCCTTCCTCTTCCGATGGCTTTTCGCCCGCAACAAGCGCCTCGATGCAGGCCGGGATTATCAGGTAGCCAATGGAGTTGGAGAGCACGCGGAGGAAGTCTGCACCAGCGCCCTGGAAGTCGTGGTCGGCAAGTTTCCTAACTCCCGTTTCCGTCCGCACCGTCATATCGCGGAGGCGGTTATAATTGTGATTGAAGAACCCGTAGAACATCGTGAAGAGCTTTAGGCCCTCTTGCCCTTTTGCGTGCTGAACAGCAGACTGGTCGAGAGCGCCCTGCGCGCCGTGAGCATTCCGCACAAGACGGTCGGCCTGGTTGACAGCAGCCTCTTCACTAGCGCCTTCGGCAAGCGCCTTGCGGTAGGCACCGAGCCAAACAAACTTGGCAGATGCCAGGTCTGCCCAGGCGACAGGGAGATGCCCTATGTGCATCATCTTGGCCTGCCAGCCGTGCTTGCCCTCGATTGCCTGTAGCGTCTCCCGAACGTCGCGGTCAATCGTCGCCATGCGATGGCGCAGTTCACCGGACTTTTCCATAATCATTTCATTGACGGACGCCTCGCCCGTCTTGGAACCGCCGAACAGTTCAGCGACTGCCTTCCCAGACCAAACCGGGCCAAGCTCCGAAACGGACATTGCCAGTGCCGAACCGCCATGCTTCAAGATTGTGGACAGGCGAAAGCCGATGCCCATCTGAACAACGCGGGAGCGAATGCCTCGGAATATGTTGTTGGCGAAGTTCAGTCTGGAATCACTTTTGACAACGTCATTGGCGACCGACTGGAGCCACGGCCTCATCAGCATGGCGTACTGAGCGCCCCAATCGTTGCGGATGGCTTCCTGAACATCCGAGTGCTGGAGGAGGCGGTCGGCGTCAACAATGGCCTCGCGCCAGTGCAGGTCATGGGCATGGCGCCGGAGCAGGTAGGGTATGTTGTCCAAGGCCACCATCAGCGGCATGGTGGTATACTGCACGCGCTCCTTCGTATGCCCCTTGCTGGTGCCTGGGCGAAAAGCCGGATTCTCAAACAGTTTCGCGGCGTCAAGGGCGTCGTTGTGCTGCGCTTTTTCAGATAGCTCCGGGTCAAACGTCACCGGGAAATACCCGCCGCGTAGTATGCCATGCGGCGTGACAACGGGCTGGGCCTTGATGAGAGACAGCCCCACGCCGGTCATCCGGCGCTGTAGGGCATCCATCTCAGGAGCCATGGTCTCAAACAAGTCCCAGACGCCTTGGATGAAGTCCCACTCGTGCGGAGTCAGTTCCTTATGAAGAACGCGCATGAACCGGGCCTGCGCCGCGGCCAAGTGCTCTTCCTTACTCGACACCGCCCAGCGGAACCCCAGTACGAGTTTCTCAAAGTTGTCCTTGTTTCCGACGTTCAAGGCGGCGGCAATAAGCTGCGCCCGTGTCTGAAACGGATTCTGATCACCGCGCTTTGTGTGGTAGGCAAGCTCGGGATATTTCCCGAGGTCGACCGGAGAGGTTAGGCTCTTATCCCAGCCATCCGGCATATCGTCGCCAAGCTTCTTTAACCGCTGGGCAAGATCGGCGATGCGGTCGTTCTCAGCATGCTGGCACTCCTTGAGCCGGTCGAAGAGCCGCAGGAAAGGCCCGTCCTTTTCGCTCTGATCCATCCATTGAAAAAGCTGCTCCATCTTGAGGAGCGCAGCATCCAAGCCCCTGCCGGTCAATCCAGCCCTGTAGATATACCCCTTTAAGCCAGGCAGATTCTCAGGATGAGTATGCTCGGGCAGCGGCTTGCCACGATTGATCCCCGAGGCCCGCGACATCTCGCCGGCAACCTTCGCCAGGTCGACAAGCCGGCCGTTGTCCATAACCGACTGTTCCCGCCGGCCGACGTGGGCGATAGATGTAATGGCGTCCTTGAGGTCAACGAACTCGTCGACCGTCATCTCAGAGAGCGGCTTGTGCTGCGTCTTGTCGAATAGCCAAGGCGCAATCGCGAACTCAGAACCCTGGCCGAGTTTAGCGTTGGCCCAGCCTTCGAGGCTGACGTTGCCAAGGGCGCGCTTTAGTTCATCCGGGTTCCGCTTGACCCTAAACCCAAAGCCGCTCAGAAGGTCGTGGATGCGGTCGGCATACTCGGGGGCGATGGTATCAAGGCGGGTCTTGCCGGCCATCCTGGACATCGTCCTGCGGCCCGTATCGAAGGCTTTGGCGACCTCCATACTTTGCTTGGCAAACAGCATGGCAATCTGCTGCTTCTGCTTCTGCCGGAACGCCTCCGCATAATTCTTTTTGAGCAACGCCTGCTCGGCAGCGCGGGACGCTTTACGCTCGGCGGTAATCCATTTCTGGGTGTCGGCGCCGCTGCTGATCTTCTCGTTACCCATCTCCCTGCGGACCCACTCATGCAACTGGGCCAGGTTGAAGGGCGGTTCGGCACCAGTCTTGGCAGCCAGGGCTTTCAGCTCGGCAGAGACGATGTCGATGGCAGCCTTGTTGTGGACCGCCTCAAGAGCCTCGCGTTCAATCGAGCCATCATTGAGCGGGTCGCCGTAGCGATCTGTCATGCGCCGGTTGACCTCATCGTCCACCAGCTTCTTACGGAAGGCGTCCCACGACAGGGTCTTGCCCTTGCCATCCGATGCGGCCCGGCGCTGGGCCTCCAGGTCCATCATGGCCTTGACCAGGGCATCTCCAGAACGATAGCCGAGGATGCCAGCCAGGAGTTCAGGATCAATGCCGCCCTTGGCGACCGCAATCCCGTACGGCAGCATCTTCACCGCCTCAGTGGTGCCGTGCATGTCAGCGATGGCGCCGCGCGAAAGCTTCCAGAGTTTTGACCCCACCGGCATCGGGCCGCCATTCGGATTGCGTCCTTCCTGGAGATAGCCGAGGGCTGCCAGGTCAGGCCGCTTCATCAGGTCGACCTCGACATCAGGCCGCATGGCGTCGCTCTCGGTCTTCCAATCTGCCGTCCGTTCCCGGCGCAGCTTGGCCGTCACCGCCGCCATCACCCGCTCATCTGAGGCGTCCTGCGCCTGCTCGATCAGTCGAAGGTAGGCGTGGAGCTGGTCATCGGTCATACCCAGGTCACGCGCGCGTTCCACCAGGGGGCCGCGCTCTCCGCGAAGCATTGGGTTGACGCCAGACTTTTCCTGCGCCCGCGCAATCGCCTCATCGGACGCATACATGCGAGCCATGACGCCGCGGACTTCGTCAGTCATCTGCACCTTGAGGTTGGCCAGAACCTTGTAGATTTTGGTCAGCCACTTTTTGAACTGGCGGAATGCAGGGACCAGCTCCTTGGACGGCGCCTTGCCTTCCATGTGGTAGGCTTCGTTCATCCTGGCCAGTTGCTCGTGCTGGTCGCGGGTGATCGAGGCCCGGTCCTTTGCGCCGATGTGCGCCAGAATTGCCGCCGCGTCAGCCTTCACCTGTGCCGAGGCATCGGGGTGTTCGGCGTCCCGCAGCATGATGTCAAAGAACCAATGCCCCATCTCATGCAAGAAGGTCGAGGCATCGGCGCGCTGCGTCAGGGTGATGGCGCGGTCGATAAAGTTGATCCAGCCTCGCGCCCGGCTGCGGTCGTCGTCCTGCCCTGCGCGGGCGAGGATGTCATCAAGGACGCTGCGGCCTGATCCTCCTGCCCCGATGTCGCCGGGTCCAGCGCCGCCGGGTTGCTCAGAGGGCCGGCCTGTGCCGGCTGCGCCATCTCGCGCAGCAGATTCAGCCCGTTGTCTATCGGCGATTTCGCTAAGGAGTCGGCGGACTTCGGCTTGCTGTTCAGGGGTGCCGGATTTTTCGTTTTTTGCGTCCTCGATGGCATTCAGGGCTTCCTTCAATTCGTCGGTGGTGTAGCCAAGCCGTTCCGCCGCACCCTTAGCCTCGGTCTGGAACTGCTCCGTCGCGTCGTAAATTACCCGACCATCGTCATCCTTGACGCCAGCAAGGAGTTGCCCTACAGTGATTGTGCCCGCCGACGGCTTATTGGCTTGTTCCTCTTCATTGAGGACTCTCTGATCTGAGGTACCGGCGGGCGCCCCCCTCTTCTCTATCGCCAGATCATGGAACCGCCGCAGGTCAACATGCTCAAATCCGAGCACGTTGTCGTGAAGTCGCCGTACAGTAATTAAAGCAAGATAAACACGGCCGTCTATGTTTAGCGCGGCAGCAAGCCTTTGCACACCGGCATACGTCTTCTTTTTTTTGAGAGCCTCACGCTCTGGTCCAAATGGGACAGCTTTGCGAATAAGGTTTGGCAACTCAACAATAGCTTCAAGGCGCTCGACCTGCCGGCGGTCACTTCCACGTCTGTCTTCTTCTTTTCCTACAGCGTGTTTCAATCCGGTTGACGTGACTTCGACAGACAATCCAGTATGCTCGTTCGTATAAGGGCCGCCGTCAGCAATCTCCGTTATTCTATCTTTTGGAAATGCGTCGCGAGCTTCCGCATAACTCATCCCCGAAAACAGTCGCGCTACGGGAACAACAGAAACGGGATGACCACTAGGCAACATTTGGAAGAGTGACTGATGCAGGTCTTGGTATCCAGTCTTCCGCAGATGCTCAGCCACCGCCGCCTTAATGGTCTCGTTATCGAGTTTGTTCACATCAAGTCCGGCCTCGCCGAGTATATGGTCGAGGTCGTTCACCGCGTCACGGAACGCAGCTTTCTGATGGTCCTTCGCCTCCTCGACGTAGCGCGGCTTGCCAGCCAGCTCTTCCCGGATGGCGTCATAGAGATGGTCGATGGAATGCTCGGAGATATAGCCAGCATGATGCGCCGCTTTCGCCACCATGTCGGGCATGAACTTATGTTCGCCCGAGTATCCGGTCGGCTCCCGGTACAGCCCAGGCTGGTCTGACGGCGCGTTCCGATCCTTGAACACCAGGCCAGGACGCCGCTTGTGCAGGTCCATTGCCCGCAGTTCGCCGCCCTTGTCGATGATCCCACCGCGGTCTGCGATGAACTGGAGCAGCGACTTGCCGTAAATATCCTCGTATTTCGGGATGTTCCGATTGCGCAAGGCGTTAATCAGCACATCGGTCGGATCGTGCTCAAGGGTGCCCGGATTGAACGAGCGGATGTCATATCCCTGCGATTCGTAGGCGTGCCAGGCATCCGTGTAGAGATGGGGATTGCGGGCAGCGTGGGTTTCAAAGAACGCCGCAGCGGAGGCCGCGCCGATCTCAGCCTCATGCTCACTACGGCCAGCCGCCTTGACCTTGTTGTAAATATCCAGGGCAACCCGCGCCCGCGGATCAAGGTCAGGCTGCTCTCCGTGCCCCAGCGACGCCTTGGCCGCCTGCAAAGCCTCAAGCGCCTCACGGGTCTGCTTGGCGCTCTGCTTGAGGTCATCCGACCGCTGACGCAGTGTGCGGCTCTCAGGATTGGCCGGGTCGAAGTCGAGGTCAGGGCGCAGGACATCGGCAATCTTGGTGCCGGCGATATGCGTGGCATAATCCGCGGTCGGGATGTGGACGTTGCCGCCAGTCAATTCAGCCTGGCGCAACTGGTGCGGCATATCCTCGACGAAATGGAAGAGCGGGTCGTCGTCACGGGAGATCGAATACGGGTCGATTCCATAGCTCTGGTAAAGCTCGCGAACCCTGTCGCCGGAGATGCCGAGCACCGGGGTTGACTCACCGCCAGTGATGGATTGCAGGTAACTCAGGAAAGCGTCAGGCGACCGCTTGCGCAGCTTGCTCTGGGATATCCCATCTTCCAGCGCGCGGAAGTTATCAACGTCCCGCTGGGCATCTCGGATGGCGCGGATGTCGCCAATGTGGCCGATTGTCGAGATGCCGGCGTGCATAGCACCGAACATCAGCAGGCCGTCTTCAATGGCAGACGACATGCGGTCGACGTACTGCTGCTGCATCTCAGGGCTACTGATAACCGTATCCCAATTGCCTGGGTCGATCTCGCGCGCCAGAGTCTCTGCAGAAAGCTGCGCGGCCTCGGTGGCAGCGTTAAACGCCGCGCCATGAAGGGCGCCCTTGCCGGTTTCCTTGAGTATTTCGCCAACGGTTGCGGCAATGGTCGGCTTTGCCATGGCCTGGGTGACGGCGTCCCCGAGCATCTTGCTCGCGGCCTCTACTGCGGCCTCGCCGCCAGCTTTCAGCGAGCCAATGGCACCAAGAGGCGCAGCAATTGCCATGGCAAAGTATTTGCCGAACTGCTTGGAGCCTTCCGCCATGGCGTTGCCGGCAGCGTCGCGCGCAGAATCGAGCGCCATGTAGACCGAGCCGCCGACCGTCTTGGCGAAGTCCGAGGCCATGCCAACGACAGTGCCGCGGCTATACCCCGCGATGGCGCCAGGGGCAACGCCAGCCGGGCCACCAAATGCAAAGCCGGCCATACCGCCAATGCCGGCGCCGATAAGCTGCTCAGTAGTCGCGTGCGCTACGTTGTCAGCAAGAGAGCCAACGCCACCCCCGATGAAGTGCCCAACACCCCCAGGCTGCTTTGCCCACTCTTCCTGCTGCTTCTGGCGCTGGGCGATATCGGCTGCCAGGTCTGGATCGTCGCCGCCAGAGGCGCGGATGGTCGAAAGCTTCTCAGCGTCTCGCGCCAACTGGGCTGACTGCTGGGCCTCGGAAATCCCGTGCATGAAGCCGTTGTCGTTAAGCGCCTTCCAAATCCTGCCAACCGACGCCAGGGGGTCGAAGTCATCGTGCGCCAACGGCGCCATCTCGAAGTTGTCGACCAGCCAGTTCTGTAGCTCCGGCGATTTGCTGACGGTCTGCGCAGCCTTCTGCGCCCGCGCCCGCTCGTCCATGTTCTTCTGGTCGAGGGCTACCACCCCCGGAGGGACATCGAGCTGCTTGCCAATCTGGTGAGCCTGGGCGGCCTGTTCAGGATTGGTGCCGACTGATGTTGACGCAATGGCCTGGGCGGCAACACTTTTCGACTTCTTGTAGTCATCCCAGAACGAGCCGGAATCGTTGGCCGCCGCTGCCGGCGCGCTTTGGTCCACCTTCTTCTTATAAGAGGACCAGAAATCATCAGCGACGGGGGCAGAGGGAGGAGGGGTAGGGGACTGATCTGCCTTCTGCTTGTAGGCCGTCCAGAAGTCATCAGTTGTGTCACCAGGCGCACCAGAGACAACAGGCGCCTGAGTCTGATCGACAGAAACTGGATCGGTCATTTTATCTTCCCGTCATGACGCTGTTTCGCAATATAGGCGTCTTCCAGTTCTCTATCATTCTTTGGGGGCCTACCAACCTTGCTAGTAAACTCAGCAAGAAACGCATCATGCTCGCCATGCGGAATCACATAGAACTTTTCCGGTGATGCTTGGAACGCCTTTACTGTACTATCCCATATCCAGCCTGAGTCTTTCTGGTATCCCTGGATCAGCAGGTCTTTCGCCATCGACCGGATATCGTCGTCGACCATCTTCTTGCCGGGGTTGGTCTTCCTCCAATCGTCCATTGCCGACAGCAGGCGACCGGCGAACTGGTCATAGACGACGGCCTTCTCGCCCGGCTTGGTTGGGATTGTGATGCCGGCGGCAAGCAGAGGCGCCTTAGCAACAGAGAGCGCGTGGCTCTGTGTGATGCTGCGCTCTTGGTCGGAAACATCTTTCCGTAGCTTGGACGCCTGAATGCCTGTCAGCTCATGCCATTCGGAGAGTGGTATCTTTCCGAGGTGTTGATTGAGGTCAATATTAGCAAACTCCTCATCGGCTGACTGTCTCTTGAGATCGTAATATAGCCGCTGGTTATCGGCCGACATAGGCGGGTCGATTTCGCCGCGCTGCACCTTGCCGACATGATCCAATGCCTCTTGCTTCTGCTGACCAGACAGGCGCGCGTCATTCCTGATTGCGTCGGTGTTGAACTGACCCTTGAACGCTTGGTCAATGTAATAGCTTGTCACCTGCTTTGCGGTATCTTCCCGTGCCTGCTTTGCCATGTTGTAGGCATGAATGACGTTGTTCTCGTAGTTCTCTTGGGCCTTGAAGTTTCCCGCGAACCGTTGGCGCCCTTCGGCAATGATGTCGGCCAGGGGACGGGGTTGGCCTTGTTGTTGGACTTGCTGCGGGGCATATTGCTTTGCCTGCTCTTGATGGAGCGTCTCGGCATAGGCATCGGCCTGGGCAGGGGTCTTAAAGATGCCGAGGTGCTGGCCCGTTTTTTCGTAAAGAGCCTTCGCCTCTTGGTCAGAAAGAATCTTTCCGTCTGGGCTGACAGTCGGGATCAATACCTCGCCCTTGTCTGTGCCGATAGACATTGACCTCACGGTGCTGATGGAACCGTCAGCATTCTTCACCACGGGGCGGCTGTTTAGGTCGATGTTTCCTTTGGTGACTAGACCATCAGGAGAGTTAGCTCCAGCGACGAACGACGGCTTGCCTGCCTGGCCAAAAAGACCTTCCGCGATTTTCGCCCGTCGCGCAGCATCACCTTCCGCATCTTTCGGCCGCTCATACTGGCGCGAGACAACGCCCGCAGCCTCGCCTGCCGTCTTGGCGCTCCGCAGGGCATCTCCAGCAGCCTTCTCCTTCCCCTGCGTCATCTCATAGTGCATGAACTCCATCTGCTCTTGAGGCGTGGACGACCTGATGTCGTGCCCAGCCCAGGCTTGGAAGTCTGCTTGACGATCAGGGTGCCATTGCGCGAGGCCGTAAGCCTTGCCGCCGTCGCTGGTGCCGAGGGTGTGGTTGCCGCCACTCTCTGCATGAATGTTGGCTGCAATGCCGGTGGCCTGTTCCGGAGACCATCCCTTGCTGATGAAGAAGTCGCGGGCCTGGGTGGCGCTAACACTGCCCGCAGATGGTAGCCCCAAAGCCCCGGCGCGCCCGTCGCTCTGCCCGTACTGTGTAGAGGAACCCATCGCGACCTTTTCCTCAAGCTCGGGAAGTCTTGAGCCAAGGAACCCCCTATTCTTATCCAGAAGCGCCGCCGCCCTGGTCGGGTCTTTCACCGCCATGAACTCGATGCGCTTGGCCGTGAAGTCCCGGTCAGCATCAGCTATCGCCTGAGTCACGAGCGCCGAATTGTTGCCGTTGCCTTCAATCTGGAGCTTTTTAACTGCGGCGTCGCGGTAATCATGTTGTAGGTCTTCGCATAGTTTATCGTCCATGTAGTGCAGGCCGAGTTCGTTGGCGGTATGGTCGGCCATCCCTGCAACGACGGACTTGTAATAGTTCTGCGCCTGACCCTCGGCATGTGAGCCAATCTCAAGACTGAACCGCTCCAAGCGGGATTGAATCTTATCGGTAAAGTATTTGCGCTGCTGGACGGTAAGCCCCTGACTGTACTGATCTACCGTCGCCTGCATTTTTGCCTGAATACCCGCCCGAGCATTCAGCGCATCCTGACCAGTTAGGCCCATATATCCCATATCGTATTTCGGATTGCCGTCTGGCCCTTTAACTATCTGACCGTTGGCATCCGTCAACGGCTTTGTCGGGTCGCCATAGATAACCTTGTTCAGATCGCCATATATCTTCGTTCGCATATCATCCGTGACCACTTGGTCATGTAGGTCTTGGACGTGCGTCGCCGTA
>Ga0007867_1000338_pt1 | contig 17403 bp, 14 predicted proteins | sample CryBogCBH25Aug08_FD_71224 | JGI IMG/M metagenome (GOLD analysis project Ga0007867, IMG submission 71224) | Freshwater microbial communities from Crystal Bog, Wisconsin, USA - CBH25Aug08 | ecosystem: Environmental > Aquatic > Freshwater > Lake | place: Crystal Bog, Wisconsin, USA | collected... | reverse complement strand
CCCATCGAGCGGTCTCTCAAGGTGGTCAGTAACATGATCTCTTCTGTCAAGAGGGGCGTCGCCATCAAGAACAGGCAGTCATGCCAGTGGTGCGAGTTTCGTGGTACAATCAACTGCACGTAGTCGACTCCAGACGTATTTACAGATCATGACTACCTCGTAGAGTTCGTTCTCGATGAGGAGCTATCAGAAAAAGAAGGCTTGCTGCACTGTATGTGGCGAGCCTTTCTTGTATGATTTTCGTCCTGATCGAGGTGAGAGAAAATTCTGCGGTCGTTCATGCGCAGCGAAGTGGCATGTGAAGAATGGAACGTACGATTCTTGTCTCACACATGACAAGAAGAAGACTGGATCGTGGGTTCCTTGCACGATTTGTCAAACTCTTGTCTATCAGCCTCCGCGCTTAAACATCAATGACAAGCGTGTGTGCAGTCGAGAGTGTCTGAAGAAATTCCACAGCCAGAATTCTACTGGTCCAAACAACCCGATGTTTGGAAAGCACCTGACTGCTGAGCAAAAGAGTACACAGCTGTCTACGCTCCGTGAAAATCATGGAGTGACGAATGCATTCATGCTTGCAAGACATCGAACTGTGTCAAAGGCTCAAAAGCACATTTGCGACGTTCTGAGTTCAAGTTTTCCGCAAGGAGAGTTTGCCACAGAGAGACTCTTCAAGAGCGGTTCGTACAAATACCACATCGATGTGCTTAGCGAACCGTTGAAGACTGTCATTGAGTTCAATGGTGACTTCTGGCACTGCAATCCTCTCTTCTACAGCGGCTCTTTCTTTCACCCGAAAAAGAAGATGACAGCAGAAGAGATCTGGCGCGCTGATTCTGAGCGTATGAACGCACTGCAGAATGCAGGGTACCATACCATAGTAGTGTGGGAGAACGACTACCGAGCGAACATGTCGGGTACACTACAGACGTTGATTGACGACGTCAACAAGAGGTGCTTAAGTGGCGGATAAGAAAACGATTTTGATGTTGTCGGATCATCCTCTGTCAACCAGCGGCGTTGGCACACAAGCTCGCTGGTTGATCCACGGGCTAATCAACACGGGCAAGTACTCGTTCCGCTGCTTTGGCGGCGCTATCAAACATGACAACTACGACAACGTGGTGGTCAATGACGACTTCGTCATCAAGCCGACGAACGGCTTCGGCGACAAGAACCTCCTGAGAAAGACGCTGGCTCAGGTTCGGCCTGACGCCATCATGCTCTTCACGGATCCGAGGTTCTTCATCTGGCTATGGGAGATGGCGGACGAGATCCACCAGATCTGCCCCATCACCTACTGGCACCTCTGGGACAACCCGCCCTGGCCGGAGTTCAATCGACCCCTCTACGAGTCGACTGACCTGATCAACTGCATCAACTATCCGACCTACGAGATGGTGCACGAGCGCTTCCCCGAGAAGACGAACTACATCCCCCACGCCGTGCCGAGAGACCTCTACTCTCCCATGACTCCCGAGGAGGCCAAGCAGTTCAAGGGACAGCTCCTCGGCCCGGGTCGGCTCGACCACTTCACAGCTCTCTACGTCTCCCGCAATGCTCGCCGAAAGATGACTTCGGACATCCTGCTGTCCTGGAAGATGTTCCTCGAACAACTGAAGGCGAAGCACGGCCACTCCAAGGCGACCCTCCTCCTGCACGCGGACCCGCTCGACCCAGAGGGATCCAACCTCTACGCCGTCATCGAGATGATGGGCATCAAGGACAACGTGGTCTTCTCCAAGGACCGCGTCGGCTTCAACGAGATGAAGGTCCTCTACAACGCGGTCGATGTCACCATCAACCGGTCGTGCAACGAAGGCTTCGGCCTGTCAGTTCTCGAATCCATGATGTGCGGAAAGCCCGTCATCGCTCTGAAGACCGGCGGCCTGACGCGCCAGGTGGAGAACTTCGAGACGGGCGAGCACCACGGCATCGCTCTGGAGCCTGAGGTCAGGTGTATGGTGGGCAACCAGCTCGTTCCGTACATCTACGAGGACTTCGTGTCGCATGAGACTGTCGCCAAGGCGTTCATGGACACATACGAGATGGGCCACGAGAAGCGGTCCGAGCTGGGCCAGAAGGCGATGAAGTATGCCCGCCAGCACTACAACATGGACGCCATCGTCAAGCAGTGGGACGAGACCCTGACAGACACGCTGACCAAGTGGGATGCCAGACAGGGCGGCTCCTGGTCCAAGGAGGAGCTATGATCGACTTCGACTTCGACAAAGACACCAAGAAGAAGACGGTCCTCCTCAGGGGACCCGTCCTCACGCAGAGCGGCTACGGAGTGCACGCCCGACAGATCGCCCTGTGGCTGAAGTCCAAGGACGTGGATGTCAAAGTCCAGGCCCTGCCGTGGGGTGACACGCCCTGGCACGTTGACCGAAATGCCCAGGACGGCCTGATCGGCTGGCTCATGGACAGGACAGTGGAGCCCTCTGGGAGGTATGACGCCACCTACCAGCTCCAGCTACCGAACGAGTGGGACACGTCGTTCTCAGAGACGAACGTCGGAATCTCTGCTGTGGTAGAGACCGACGTCTGCCATCCCATGTGGGTGCAGGCGTGCAACAAGATGACGCACGTGATCGTGCCGTCGAAGCACTCTGAGGCGACTCTTCGAAAGACGGGCACCGTGTCCGTCCCGCTGTCCGTAGTGCCGGAGTCCTACAACCCCTCGGTCGTGGATCCGAAGCACACCCGAGTGACCGACCTGGAGTTCTCCACGCCGTTCAACTTCCTGATCGTCGGGCAGCTCACTGGCAACAACCCAGAGAATGACCGGAAAAACATCTTCTATACCATCAAGTGGTTTTGTGAGACATTTTCTGGCGACAAGAAGGTGGGCCTGGTCGTCAAGACCAACATGGGACGGGCCACTCCCATCGATCGCATGATCGTCCGACAGACTCTCGCTGGAATCCTCAGAGAAGCCCGCCCGGGCGTGTTTCCCAAGGTCCACCTGATCCACGGCGACCTGGATGATGCGGAGATGGCGTCGCTGTACGTCCACCCGCAGATCAAGGCCCTTCTCACCCTCACACGCGGCGAGGGTTACGGCCTTCCCATTCTGGAGGCAGCAGCAAGCGGCCTTCCAGTGATCGCCACGGGATGGTCGGGGCACATGGACTTCATGAGCCACGGTCGCTTCATCGACATCGGGTATCGAGTGGACGACGTCCACGCCTCGAGAGTCGACGGCAACATCTTCGTTCCCGGATCGAAGTGGGCCCATCCGAATGAGCTCGACTTCAAGAAGAAGATTGCCAAGTTCCGAGAGGCAAGCACAGTCCCGACTCAGTGGGCAAAGCAGCTCCGAGAAAAAGTGCTGCCCCTCTACTCCCAGGACAAGATCCAGCAATTGTATGACGAGGCCCTCGGGCACACCCTATGATCTTCGTTGCCATCCTTCTTGTGATCGTGATCATGCTCCTGCTCTGGGCTCTGTTCAAGAGCTTGAAGCGAAACATGGCACTTCTCGACCTGCTTGACGTGGTGGCCTCTCAGGTCGAGGAGTCACTAGACGTGCTCGATGAGCAGTACCAGAAGATCGATCGAGCATCCAGAACTGAGCTATTCTCTGATGAGCCCATCGTCAAAGAACTGGTCAGGGACATGGCAGTAGCCAAGGACGCAGTGCGAGCAGTCGCCGCTAAGCTGTACAATTCGATGGAAAATACTGCTGATGACCATGATGACGAGGAAGAATGAAGCCCAGAACAAAGTCAAAGAAGTCCGGCACGTCAGACATGGTGACCAGTGTCATCCTTGCGGTGTCAGCATCGATCACAGGCTCGACGGAGTTTCCCGGTCCCTTGAAGGTAGATCCCGCCACCGAGATCTCTGCTAGGGGCAACAAGTACTACTTCGACGCGTCCACACAGGACGCGATTGTGTCCTTTCAGAAGGAAGTGGACCGGAAGAAGCGTGAGGTCCTGTACGTCAAGAGGATCCTGCCAGCCTTTGAGAAGCTGGTCGAGAACCTCATCAACATCTACAAGTTCACGTCACTGTACGACACGTACGACGACCTGAAGAATGACTGTGTCAACTTTCTGTTCGAGACAATCCCGAAGTTTGACGAGAACAGAGGCACTCGAGCCTTCGCGTACTTCAACATCGTCGCCAAGCACTGGCTCCTGATCAAGACCAAGCAGAAGGCCCAGAAGATCAAGCGAAACGTGTCTCTCGATGATCCCGGCAGCCTGACGATGCACGAGCACGTCCTGATCGAGGAGTACAACCTTCTTCCGTCCCAGGACGACATGCTCGACGAGACCAAGTCCATGGAGACCACTCTCGAGATGCTGTACGAGATCAGGACCAAGGCCAAGACGGAGAATGAGCTGGTCTGCATCAACTCCATCATCACCATCTTCGAGAACATCGACGAGATCGACCTCCTCAACAAGGGCGCTATCCTCCTGTACATGAGGGAGCTAAGCGGTCTGAGCCCAAAGCAGCTCACGACCACGATGCACGCGATCAAGAAATACTACAAGAAATCCATTCTCGAGTCTCGAAAGGGCTGATACTTGCATCATGGCCAATGAGTTCACCATCGAAGACAAGGTTCGGGACTTCACAGACCTCCTCGAGCAGATCGACAACGTCTCTGACAAGAAGAAGAAGCTGTGGAGAGAGATCTACGAGAACGCGGTCACGGACCGGCAGAACGCGTACCTTCTGTTCACCCAGCTTCTCACGATTACTGGTGACAAGAGCACAGAGCACGCCATCCACGGCAAGTCGCTAGCCACGTACATCGAGCGCATGAGCCGAGCGAACGACCAGATCATCAGGCTCGCAGAGCTCGTGGCCAAGTCTGAGGGTGTCGGCACGGAGATCGACGCCGAGGAGATGTACAAGAAGCTGAGCGAGAAGTGAGATGAAGAACAGGTCCTACGAGAACGCCCAGAACGCTGCGCAGTTCGCGGAAGGAAAGCTGGACTCATCAACCATCCAGACCTTCGTTCCTCCCTCGACGTTCGTCCGTATGGTCATTCTGGAAGTGGTGTCCGATCCGAACGTCGCTCTAGACGACGCCAAGGTAGCATTCTGGGCCGCGACCCTGAAGGTCTCCAACATCAGGTATGCGAAGATCCTGCCACGGAACACGGTGATCGCTCAGCCCATCAAGAGCGACTCGCCTCCCATGTTTCTGTTCCCGTTCTTTCCATCCCATCTTGCTATGCCGAGCAAGGCAGGCGAGTTCATCTGGGCGATGTTCGAGAATCCGAACAGCGATGAGACCGACATGGCATACTGGTTCTGCAAGATCACAGAGCCCCACAATGTCGACGACGTCAACCACACTCACGCTCCCAGGGTCCATGAGCCCACGCTGTCTCCGGGCGCAAAGGACATCCATGACTCTGCTGGATCGCCAGACGTGTGGAATGAGATGCGTAACGGTCCCGTCAGCTTCCTCGGAAAGGATCGGACCACGGTTGCCTCGGAGTTCTACGCGTACGGCCCGCTAGGATCCTCAGGATCTGTCGGCGCCGAGGACGCATTTGAAAAGCTCGTGACCGAGACAGATGCCGCCAAGATCACACAGTACGAGTCGGTGCCCAGGTTCCGAAAGAGACCGGGAGACGTCGTCCTAGAGGGCACTAACAACAGTCTCATTGTCCTGGGAACAGACCGATCAGGTCCAGTCGCCAACTACAAGACCGACGCCAACAGCAACAAGATCCCAGAGCCCACGCTAGACGACCTCCACGGAAGCGCTGGCACCATCGACGCAGTCGTGGGAAGAGGACAGACCGCCAAGACGGGTGGCAAGCCGACTTCCACCACGGGAATCTTCACTGCGAAGGGCAAGACCAAGGGCAGCGAGGTCAAGAAGGAGATCAGCAAGGCCAAGGACGATCTGGCGGGCGGAGAGGGAGATCCCGACTTCAAGAATGACCGCAGCCGCATCTTGATTTCCCAGCGCACCAAGGTCGACAAGAACTTCGGAATCGACACCCTGAGCGCAGAGTTCAGCTCTGGCACGGGCAACAACACTATCCAGGACTCCTCTGATGGCGACGCAGCCATTGTCATCAAGACCGACAAGATTCGGCTCATCGCGCGCTCTGACGTGGAGATCATCGTCACGAACTTCGACAAGGCGAAGGCCGTGGACGGCGCCAACATCAAGAACGAGAGAACTAGCACCGACGACTATGCGGCGATCGTCATCAAGGCAAACGGCGACATCGTGTTCAGACCCTCTGCCACAGGCTACGTCCTGCTGGGAGGCGATGACGCTGACAAGGGAATCCTGTGCAGCGACCTTCCCATCAAGGCAGCGAACGGCATCGTTTCCGACCCGACCCCCATCACTACGACCATGGGCGGCCAGTTCGGCGGATCAGCTCCCGCAGGCCCGACGAGCACCAAGGGCGCTCTCGCCCCTGGACAAGGTAAGTGGGCGTCGAAAGTCAAAATAAAATGATCTCCAACATACTTAGACTATGCTAGCCGATAAGCAAATCTACGTTGTCAGAAACCACATCAACAACAAAGTCTACGTCGGTCAGAGCATAGACTTCGAGTCGCGCTGGAAGGAGCATCTTTCTACTGCATATGATGGTGATAAGCGCCCACTGTATGCAGCAATTCGAAAGTACGGTGCTGACTCTTTTTCAATCGCGCTCCTTGAAACTTGCTCTGACCAAGAAGCAGACGACAAGGAGAGATTTTGGGTCACATTCTTCGAATCTTTCAACAATGCCCGTGGTTACAATTTGACTGAGGGTGGACGCCGAGGGTTTACCCGACCAGATCTTTCTGCGAGGCACATTAGCGATGAACACAAGATTCGAATTTCAGAAGCCAATCGAGGTCGACCATGTTGGCTTCGCGGCGGTCATCACGATGAAGCAACGAAGACAAAAATTGGTGACGCTCTTAGGGGTCGAGCCAAAGGTCCCATGTCAGAAGAGCATCGGACCAATTTGAGCAATTCCCTCAAGGGAAGAACCGCGTGGAACAAAGACATTCCGCCTGGAATGGATCCGCAATGCGGAAGAAAACTCAGCGAAGAAACTCGAAGCAAAATGCGAGGTCGAAAGTGCTCTGATGCGACGAAGTCTGCAATGTCAGAATCACAAAAACTGCTCGTCGATCAAAGACATCAGGCTATCGTTGCACTAGCCTCGACGGGCATGGGCTGCAAAGACATCGCCATTCAAGTAGGCAAAGATGAACGATACGTTGCTCGAGCAATAGAACGTGCTCGTGCAAGAGGAAAACTCTAGTCATGGCGACAGGTCCCGGAACTCTCGTCGACGCCGGCTTCATCGACGAGGCTGGGAAGATCACGCCTGAGTCCAAGTACAAGTTCATTCAGGACGTCAAGAAGGAGCTGGAGCTTGGATCCATGGGAGCCCTGTTTCCATGCGGGGCTAAGTTTGGTCCTTATCCGAACGCCAAGGACCTGCCGCTTGAGGACGAGAAGAAGTTCCCCGACTTCCACAAGACTGCCTTCGACACGTACGAGAAGATTGCCCAGTCTCTCAACCTGCCCGGCAACTTCGCGATCCTTCCGATCTGCGACCCGCTGGCTTTGGCCGCCAAGCTCAAGATTCCCATCAACGGCACCATCAGCTTCCCCAAGGGCGAGTTCGCCCAGTTCATGTCTCCCGCTCTGCCTGTCCTGGCAGCCAAGTTCGGCTTCAAGACTCCCACGGACATCGCGGACTTCTCCAAGAAGCTAGCGGGACTCATTCCTGTTCCTCCCAAGCCCGAATTCCCAATTCCCCCAGACATGCCAGTTCCTGGCGTGACAGTCGACTTTGACAAGCAGATGGCTGCCATCAACGTGTACAAGGGATTGCCCCTTCTGTTCCCGTCAGTCATCGTGAAGTTTGCGGATCCGGGTCTACTTCTGAAGTTCGCAAAGGGAGACATCCCAGGAGTTCTGGGAGATCTGTGCACTGCCGTCCACAAGCTGTTCGAGCCGACTTCCAAGGGACCTCCAGGCAGCAACCTGCTACAGCTGGCATTCACCAACGTCATGGCCCGCTGGACGACTGCCATGATCGGCTCGACTGCCATTGGAGAGACTGTGGGAACATCGCCGCAAGGCATGGCTGCTCAACCCGGAATCTTTATTGGCACAAAGGATCCCATTCCCGATGCTCCTCCTGCTCCGCCTCCTGCGGTGTCTGTCAAGACCTCGTCCAACTTCATCAAGCACTTCATGATGATGCACGAGGGCAGAAAGGCGAAGGTCTACTTGGACTCCGCTGGCAAGCCCATCGCCACCATCGGCATCGGACACGCCATCGCCCAGATCACCAAGGACACGCTCGGAAAGTGGCCCAAGCCCACAGACCCACCCCTCACGATCGCTCAGATCGACGCTTTGTTCGAGGCCAACGTCACGTACTTCGCGGCCCAGATCAACAAGCACATCACAGTAGACCTCAACCAGAACCAGTACGATGCGATCATGGACCTCCTGTGGAACACGGGAGAGAGCCCGATCACGCACGGCAAGCTGAAGGACTTCCTCAATAACAAGCAATTCGTGGAGGCAGCGGATCTGATCGGCAGCAACCAGTGGGCTGTCAAGCAGGGTCTCACAGAGGTCAGTCCATATCTCAAGCGTCTGAGGGTCTTCGAGGCAGAGTTGTTCAGGACAGACCCATCCACAGACGTAGAGATCACGCTGAACGACTTCTACCTCAAGGGCGGCGACGGTATCGTCAAGATTTGGCACGTGCCGACGAACGCTCCCTTGGGCGGCAACTGGGACTATTACGACCCAAACGAAAACGTTCCGCCCGGTCCGTGAGTCTCATAGTTAGAAGTCGAACATGGCCACATTCAGTTTCAAGAGCGTCGGCAAGACTCAGGAGCAGATCGACCTAGAGAAGGTCCTGAAGACCAAGACGCCGTACGGCATCAAGACGCCGCTCGCCCTTGGGACGACTGAGGGCATTCTTGCCATGAACTACAGCCTCGAGGACCAGTTCGCTGACAACCTCAGGAACCTGCTGCAGACCAACTGGGGCGAGAGGGTGGGACTGTACAAGTTCGGAGCGAACCTGAAGCCCCTAACGACAGAGCTGTCCTCCGACGAGAACTTTGACAGTGAGGCCATCCAGAGAATCAAGGACGCCGTCGGCACGTGGATGCCTTTCATCGATCTCGAGGGGTTCGGATCTGTCATCGACAGGAACGAGAACAAGAACACCGCGGTCATCAAGATCAACATCACGTATAACATCCCCGCGCTGAACGTCACTGGAAAGAGCCTGCAGATAGTCTTGTACGCGATCTGATGGTTCCTCTACTTATGCACCGAGGTTGAAGGTCCCAGATGGCTCTATCGAACAACAGCACCGCGCTCAAGAACGTCCGGCAGCGCAACTACCTCGCGAGAGACTTCGACGGCTTTCGTCAGGTCATTCTGGACTACGCCCGTCGCTACTATCCGGACAGAATCGCGGACTTCTCTGAGTCGTCGATGGGCGGAGTGCTGCTGGACATGGCAGCTTACGTGGGCGACAACATGTCGTTCTACCTTGACCACCAGTACAACGAGCTGTTCAGCGACACTGTGGTGGAGACACAGAATGTCGAGCGCACCATCCGAAATGCCGGCATCAAGATCGAGGGCTCCTCACCCTCTGTCGCCACAGAGGACTTCTACGTCGAGGTCCCTGTCCTCAATGACGGAAAGCTGACTCCCGACCCGACTCTCCTTCCCACGCTCAAGGCTGGCGGCATTCTTCGAGCAGACAACGGCACAGAGTTCGTGATGCTCGAGGACGTGCAGTTCTGGCAGATCGATCCTGACACCGGAGACGTGACGGTTCCGCTAGATGTCACTGTCACCAACGGCCGACGGTCATTGGGAACGATCATCACGAAGATCCTGAAGAAGTCGGGCCTTCTGGCGTCTGGAAAGCAGACGACGGAGACCTTTGACATTGGTGAGTTCGTGGCTTTCCGTAGTTTGGTCCTAGCCCAGCCAAACATCACCCAGGTCATTAGCGTGGTCGATGGCCTGGGAAACACCTACTATGAGGTCGACAACCTGACGCACGATGTTGTGTACAAGAACGTCCTTAACACGGCAGCTGACAACTCTCTCGTCAAGGACTCGCTGAAGGTCATTCCTGCGCCATACCGCTTCATGAGAAATGTCTCGCTGAGTGACCGGTCGACGACCCTTGTGTTCGGTGGAGGCACTGCAGACAGCCTCGAGGACGATGTGATCCCTGATCCGTCGGAGTTCGCGATCTCGTTCCCGTACTCCCGAACGTTCTCTAGAATTCCCATCAACCCTCAGAAGCTCCTGCAGACCGCCACTCTCGGTGTGGCATCCGCGAACACCACGCTGACGGTGACCTACCGCTACGGCGGTGGCCTCTCCCACAATGTTGAGCCCAACAACATTCGAAACGTCGTGTCCATCACTGCAGAGTTCCCCGAGAACCCCTCGGCAGCCAGCCAGCAGCAGGTGAAGAACAGCCTAGAGACCTCGAACGCTGACCGTGCCGCCGGCGGCGAGGACCCGATGACCGCCGACGAGATGCTGGCCCTCGTCCCCGCTGTCAAGAACTCCCAGGAGCGAATCGTCACGAAGGAGGACATGCTAGCACGCGTGTACTCCATGCCCAGTAACTTCGGTCGAGTGTTCCGAGCAGCTGTCTCCAAGAACCCCAACAACCCGCTGGCGTCTCAGCTCTTCATCGTGTCGAGAAACTCCGACGGGCAGCTCATCCCATCCCCAGACGCGCTCAAGATCAACCTGAAGAGGTACCTGAGCTCCTATCGAATGATCTCGGACGCAGTGGACGTTCTGGACGCGGCAGTCATCGACCTCGAGCTCTTCTTCCAGATCGTCGCAGACCCGTCTCTCAACAAAACGATCCTCCTGCAGAACATCATCAAGGACCTCAAGGCGCAGTTCGACGTCAAGAAGTTCAACATCAACCAACCCATCGTCATCTCTGACGTGGTCTCTACCATCTTCTCGCAGCCGGGCGTCATCGCTGTGGACTCCATCAAGTTCAACAACCTCCGGGGCACGATCAAGAACAGAGAGTACTCGCCCATGGTGTTCGACGTCTTCCTCAACACCAAGAACCAGATCATCTACCCGCCCACTGGCGGCATCTTCGAAGTGAAATACCCAGATGTGAACTTGGTCGGAAGATGCATTTCAAATGTATAGTTACGACATGAGAAAATACACGCACAAGACGCGCCCTAAGCACGTCGACGTCAGCAAATATGCTGAGAGAATCAAGCAGCTATTTGATGAGGGATTGAGTGCTTCCAAGATTGCAAAGACGATTCGTTCGTCACTTGCACAGACAGAATGCATCAGCGGTTTCAAAGTGTCGAATTTCATGAAGTCCGTCGGTCTTCAACGGACCCATTCTGAGACTCTCAAGCTGGTAAAGCGAGAACGTGCATGTGTGTGCCGAAGTTGCCAAAAGCCATTCATTGGAAGCACCTACAATGACGCCTACTGCAAAATTTGTGCACCAACCTTGACTGATCACCTTCGAATCAATCACTACTCGTTGGCGAAACCAGAGTTTGACAAGATCCTAGAAAAGCAGTGCGATGCCTGCGCAATTTGCAAGATCAAATTCGCAGACATCCAGCCACATCCAAACAAGTCTTCATCTGCTGTCGTTGATCACAATCACAAGACAGGTGAAGTACGTGGTCTTCTATGCTCAAAGTGCAACATCGCGCTCGGACACATCGAAAAGAAGGGTGACGAGTGGCTTTCAGCCGCTCTATCATACGCAGGTCAACGAAATGTTTAGATCCCTCCCTGCTGACAAGGACGCCTACATCACTGATAAGGTGATCAAGGGCACTCGAAAGACGTCTGCCAACGTGGGCGCTGCTGCAACGCTTGACCTCTTCAAGCTGTACGGCATGACCACGAGCGGCTCCACTCCCAACACCGAGCTGTCGAGAGCTCTAATCCACTTCGATCTCTCTCAGCTGAGAAGCCTGATCGCTGCAGGCCAGGTGGACGTCGGAAGTCCCAGCTTCTGGTGCAAACTGCGCATGAGAGACGTCTACGGTGGTCAGACGACTCCCACAGAGTTCACTGTCACGGTCAATCCGCTGTCTACGTCCTTCTACGAAGGCTACGGCAAGGACGTCGTCTACTTCTCAAACGGAGATGCCGCATGCTGGCTGTCGTCATCTCGCGGAGTTCTTTGGGCGACACCAGGCTGCGGCAACCCGACATCAGACTTCATCGGATCGCTCAGTTCATCGCAGTACTTCAGGGTGGGTGACGAGGATCTCTCAGTGGACGTCACGACGATGGTGTCCTCTGCTCTCGCTGGCGCAATCCCAGATGCTGGCTTTCGTGTTGCTCTGTCGAGCAGTCACGAGACTGACACCCAAACCTACTTCGTCAAACGATTCGGAAGTCGAACGGTCTACGACGAACGCAAGAGGCCCTCTCTCGAATTTGGATACGATGACTCTGTCGTCGATGACTCCCAGAACATGTACTTCGACGTATCCTGTAGCATAAGCGCCTACAACTACGTCGGCGGCGTGGCAACCAACTTCTACAGTGGCGCACCTCTGACGGGAAGCAACTGCGTTGCAGTCCGACTTGAGACTCCCGTCTCAGGTGGAGTGTTCTCAGCAGTGTTCTCTGGGTCTCAGGTGAAGACGGGCATCTACACGACGTCGGTCACTCTGCCCTCAGCCCCAGTCACCACAGAGATTGCCCACTCTGGCACTCTGAACTTCACTCCGATCTGGCTGGCTCCCGACCTAGTCACCGCGCTGTTCACTGGGAGCTCTCTGCCCGTGAGGCTGTCCGACAGGGGAACCTCAGCGAGAAGCCTACAGAACCTCATCGTCAGCGTGACGAACGCCCGTGAGTCCTACTATCCTGACTCCGACATCGTATTCAACGTGAACATCTTCGACCAGTCGTCTCCGATGGTCACCGTCGTCAAGGTCCCATCGACGATCCCGGGCATCGTCATGAAGAGCGTGTTCTACAGGATCAGGGATGTTGCGACGAACGCGGTCATTGTGCCGTTCGATGACGTGACCAACTCCACAAAGGTATCCAGCGATGCGACGAGCATGTTCTTCGTCGCTAGCACCAGCCCGCTCACTCACGGCAGGACATACGAGATTGACATCATGATCAAGTCATTCAGCGAGTCAAGAGTCTTCCTGAGTGCCTCCCCGCCGTTTAGAGTCGAAGACAGTCCAACTTCGTAAGGTGAAAGATGACGACGAGACAAAACTCGCCTTACGTTCCCTCCTTCCTGAGGTCCGCTAGGTCAGATTCACGACCAGTTCAGCTTACGTTCGCCGACGCGGACATGTCGAACACCAATTTTGGCGATCCCGGATCGTTCAAGTATGACCCACTGGACTTCCCGCTCAAGAGCACCCAGCAGATCATTCTGGACTGGTCGAAGTTCGAGAACCACACATTCTTCTCCTCGGCTGAAGTCAAGGTCAACGAGGCATTCAACGTCATCGTCAACAACTTCCCCTTCGACGGCACGAAGAAGGAAGTGGAGGCATTTCTTGAGGGTCTGACGGGCTTCGAGAGGTGGGTCTTCGACTCATTCCCGCAGTGGTCGGGAGCCCTTCACTTCTCCGGGTCGTGGATCTCTGTCACGGACAAGTCGGGATTCCTGTTCCCAGAGTTGTCCAAGAACTCGGAGGGCAAGTCAGTCATCAACCCGCCGGCTACGTCGTCTCTGTCCATCGAGGCCCAGGTCTTTCTTCCCACCCAGGCAAACGGGATCCAGACCATCTTCCAGAAGGCGTCTTCTACCAGCGCTGGTTTTTCTCTCTTTTTGGAGGCGACCAGTTCTACCTCCGCAGCTCGAGCAATATTCTGCGTGTCTTCTGGATCGCTCAGAAGCCAAACAGAGGCCTGGGTGCCCAAGGGCCAGTACAGCCAGATCTGCACGATCCTCGAGCGGCTGGACTCTGGAACTGACTCACTGCAGCTGTTCGTGAACAGCGTTCTCGCGGCCACGTCCTCCAAGACCATGTCGTTTGGCCACCTCGACGCTGATGATGCCCCTCTCGTAATTGGAAGCGGGTCATCGTTCCTCGCTGAGAGCGGCCTGATCACGCCCACGCAGACGCTCAGCGGAACGATCGACGAGTTCCGGGTGTTCCACAATGTCCGTGACCTGTCCAAGCAGAAAGTCCAGGGCACGAAAGGACTGTACGCCCAGCCCGACCTCCGTCTCTACTACAGGTTCAACGAGCCGCCTCCTCCCCTGACGTTGGGATCGCCCACTGATCCCGTCAATGCCGTCGTCCTCGACAGCAGCGGAAACTCGCTGCATGCGACGATCCAGAACTTCACGGGCAGCCTGCGAGTGAATGCAGCTCTCGATGCCCTCAATCCGGTCATCAACGAGAGGCCGGAGTTCAAGACGGTCCTCTTTCCCGCGAACAACAGTGTCCTGTCTCTCAACTCCGTCCTGTTGGCGTCTGCTTCGGTCTACGACAGGAGCAATCCCAACCTGATCACGCGTCTCATCCCTCCGCACTACCTGCTGGAGGGAGCCGATCAGGACGGCTTTGAGAACCCAGAGGGAACGATCGGCGATCCCTACGGCGGGTCAGGAATCCCGGGACAGGGCGAGATGGGATCTGCGCAGATCATCCTGTCGTTCCTGTACATCTGGGCGAAGTTCTTCGACGAGACGAAGATCTACCTGGACTCCTTCTCCACCCTCAAGTCGGTGGACTACCACCTCACCGGATCTGTCCCGGACAACTTCCTCGTGAGCATGATGAGGGACACGGGCTTCTACCTACCGCCCTTCTTCAATCATTCCACCACGGCACAGTACTCCGAGGGCGAGGAGATCACGTCAGATGACTCTGTCGAGAATCCGCTGAAGAAGATTCAGGCACTTCTGCTCAGGCGCGTCCTGGTCAACATGCCCGACATCATTCGCTCAAAGGGAACTCAGCACAGCATCAGGTCCTTCTTGCGGTCCGTCGGAATCGACCCAGACAATAGCGTCAGGATCAGAGAGTACGGCGGCCCGACCGTCAAGGCTCTGGCATCCTCTCGAGACAAGAAGATGGAACCGTCCACTATGGTCGACTTCCAGGAGTCTTCTCTCGTCGTGACTCCCTACCTAGTCGCTCAGAGGACTGAGCCGGGTTGGCCGTATCCATCCGCCACTCCCATCTACGGTTCTCTTCCGGGATCAGAGAACAGCGACTGGTTCCTGACATCTGGATCATGGACTTTCGAGAGCCTCGTCAAGTTCCCACCACAGAAGGTCGTGGGAGGGACGCAGTCTCTCCTGCGCCTTGAGGTCACGGGAGCGGCCGCCACGGCGCCGATGGTTATCACCAACATCATCGCCACTCAGAAGACAAGAACGGACCCTGCTAGGATCAAGGCCTACATCCATCCGGGCGTCTATCCCTGGGATCCGATGCTGACTCTCAGCATGGACCTGCGAGGCGATGGAATGTTCGACGGCGAGAAATGGAACGTGTCTCTTGCCTGCGCCCGAAACGACGAGATCGGTACGGACGTGTCGTCGTCTTACACCCTGCGTGCTGGCAAGTCATCCTGGGGAGACATCGAGGAGGCCTACCAGACGTCCTCGTACTTCTATGAGGTCTCTGATGCAGCCTTTCCGTACAACGCCTTCAGGTATCCGTTCGTCGACTTCAATGACCTCGGTGTCTTTGCGGCAGTAGGAACCAATCAAATCATCGATTCTGGCGTCGGAGAGCCCTACCTCGGTGACACTCTTACAGTGCCATCTGAGGCGCGCACCACGCAGTTCGATGGCTGGTCATCCAACCTTCGATTCTGGACGAAGTCCACTACAGAGACCGAGTGGAAGGAGCGTGTCAGAAACTACAGGTCGTTGGGCGTGAGCGACTCTAAGCTCAACTACAACTTCGTCACCAATCTGACTGGGTCGTTCGAGCGCCTCCGCATGGACACGCTCGCCAAGCAGGACAACAACTACTCTGACCCAGCAGGCAACATCACGCTCTTGGACTTCAGCCTCAACAACATGCATGCAATGGGAACGGGCTTCCTCACAGGCACCAGAGTGACTGCGGCTGACATCTTCAGCTACGGTTTTCTGTCTCCCCACTTCGACGAGGCTGCGACTGACGACAAGATCAGGATCAGGAGCCTCGATGACTCGACTCTTCGAGCAGAAAATCCGTGGGCAACAGGGACACCCTCGTGGGCCTACAGGTCGCTCTTCATCCAAGAGGAGCCGCAGGACGACGTCAGACTGTCCATCGAGTTCTCTCTCGTGGATGCCCTTGACCGCGACATCGTCAACATGTTCTCGACATTCGATGAGTTGGGTGATGCCCTCGGTGATCCATCGCTCATGTTTGCGACAGACTATCCGGCGCTAGAGGTTATGCGAGATGTCTACTTCAACCGACTGTCGGAGAAGATGAACTTCAGAAGCTTCCTGGACTTCTACAGGTGGTTCGACGCGTCGATCTCTACGTTCGTGGAGCAACTCCTGCCGTCGAAGACGAAATATAAGGGAACCAATTTCGTCGTTGAATCACATATACTCGAGCGTCACAAGAACTCTTACAACCACAGCGAAAACTACATGGGTGACAAGAGAGTCATCAACGATGCTCTGCTCGTCCAGCAGCTAACTACTGTCGTCAAGAAGTACTGAGGATCAACGTGGCGGAGACTTCCAAGAAGATCGACTACATCAACATCGACGACTCCTCGGGCTTCTACTACTCTACGCCCAAGCAGGTTGCTCTGAGGGACCGCCCGTTCCCTGACACGTCTGCAGCTATGCAGGTCAGTGGAACTCAGTCTGCGGTCGGCATGTTCTCTATGACCACCCTGCCCAAGAGCAAGGACCAGTCGAACTACCACGCCTACATGGCTTCTGGGTCGGTCGATGTCTACCGACAGGGCATCGAGATCACCGAGCAGAAGTACTGGGCAGCGGGCCTGGTCAAGATCTCTGCTGGCACACCGGGACACCTCGTGGAGCCGCTATGCCACGGCGTGAGCCAGCTCAACATCTCCGAGCACGACTGGTTCCTGGAGGTCGAGCCGTTCGACCCAGTGGCCTTCCTGCAAGTCCAAGACGCAGGCGGAGCGATTGAGACACTGTTCACCTTCCCCATCGTCACGTCTGACAATGCTCAGAAGGAGAACTACATCTTCAATGGGATCATCGAGCCCCTGCCCATCAGGCCCATCATCTCCATGTTCTCCATCAACGCTCCCTTCGAGCCGCAGGGAGTCCGAGCAGATGCTGGAAACGGCAACTCTGACGACAGATTGGCGACGGACCAAGTCCTGACAGTAGACGTCTACGAGCCCGCGAGGCCAAACGCTGCCTTCTTCCTGGACGCTGGAGACTCAGTGGACATCAG
>Ga0007867_1000336_pt1 | contig 17429 bp, 33 predicted proteins | sample CryBogCBH25Aug08_FD_71224 | JGI IMG/M metagenome (GOLD analysis project Ga0007867, IMG submission 71224) | Freshwater microbial communities from Crystal Bog, Wisconsin, USA - CBH25Aug08 | ecosystem: Environmental > Aquatic > Freshwater > Lake | place: Crystal Bog, Wisconsin, USA | collected... | reverse complement strand
AAAACTGGCGGACTCGCTTCGGGCCTTGTTCAATTGTTACGGGGTTCACGAAATCACCTTCTGCCTAGGGGTTACGTAAGTGTGACGCAGGCGGAAAACTGGCGGACTCGCTTCGGGCCTCTATGGGATCCACGGGACTCTTTAAACTCTGGCGGACTCGCTTCGGGCCTCTATGGGATCCACGGGACTCTTTAAACTCTGGCGGACTCGCTTCGAACCTCTATGGGATCCACGGGACTCTTTAAACTCTGGCGGACTCGCTTCGAACCTCTATGGGATCCACGGGACTCTTTAAACTCTGGCGGACTCGCTTCGAACCTCTATGGGATCCATTTCACCGTATTACCTGACGCACGAAGTACCTGAAGATTTGATCCCCCGAAATTGATAAGGATACCATTCTCGATTCCTGTCAACCGCATGTACCGGGCCAATTGTTGTTTATGCTCTTCATTAAGTTCATGTACACGTTTAAGTTCCACTATGAGAGAATCATCAATCACCAAATCCATCCTGAGATCAGTCACCAACTTGTCCTTGTAAAACACAGGAACATAACGCTCACTTTCAAATTTTACTTTATAATGTTCAAGTCCTATCTTGAAAGCATGATGATAGTGACGCTCCAATGACCCAGGTGGCATAATATCGAAAATCTCACGTGCGATGGTCAACACAACGGAGCACATATCTTCATCCATATGTTTGGGCTCTATGATATTATTTCTCTGTTGGGATTTGATCACAAACGAACGACGACGATTCAGGTCACTCATCCTTTCTTCTCTCTTCTTCTCTCTTCTTTAGTAAAGAGTGTTTTCATTCAAATATTCACGCATTAGTTGTCTTCTTATGCTCCTGCCACGCCGCTGCACCCTGCTTGATCGCCTCCTTCCCCTTGATCCCCGGATTATCCACCCGCCACTGCTTCAGAAAGTCCAAGTACTTGGACGGCTTCTTAGCCTTCTTTACATCACGAGACTCCGTCTCGGTCTCCTCCCCCATCTCCGTCACGATCTTCTTCGCCTTCTTGCTCTTCTTTGTTGAAGAAGGAACGAGGAGGTTCACCTTGATCCGAGGGGTCACCTCATTTGACCCCTCGCTCTCCTCCTCATCACGAGTCTTCGACTCGGTCTTCTTCTCCTCCTTCTTCTTGCTCTTCTTTGTTGAAGCGTAAAAGGCATCCACAAAGTCCTTCATCGTCCCATACTGATCCTTCTGGTCCTCCCACGCCTCGATCAGAGCGATCATGGACTTCTTGGACATCTTTAACTTTTGGCTCTTTATCTCGAGAAGGGTCGAGCGTGTTCACTTCATTGAAGTTTTTTTAAAAGGGGGGTAATATGTACTACAAACAAACGGAATCATACGACCCAAACGACTATTGGTATTTCTTGATACTCGTTCCACTTGGTGTATGTCTTCTTCTTTCATGTTGTTGCTGTAAACAAGAGAGACCAACTCCAACAATGACAACGACTCAACAACCTCTTCCTCAAACAACGGTAATTGTAATAGAAAGTCCTGGTTCCGAATTATCGATTGGTTACTCCTCAACTGGACTACGTTCCCTATAACTATTAGAAATTTCCCACTCAGTCTCGAGAGCCTCTATATCCGTATAGTAATTACCAAAATACACCTTCTTCAAGAACTCCTCCTTCTTCTCCTTCAACATCCCAGACCAAAAGAAACGCGAAAGATCCTCAAAAGATCCCATAGAAGAATAATCAGCATAAATAATGTCACCCCTAAAGTCCATTATAGAGCGAAAAGTAAGCTCCCAATCCTTGTAGTATTTGTGATTATACGAGTACCAATGAGCATTAAACTCAGTTAATGTTGACTGATCATCCGAGTTGTAGCTCCCATTACCCTTCTTGAATGGAATCGCGGACCCCCATCCCTCAACCACATTCCGGAACTCGGTCATCTCTGGAGTGTTTGGGTACATACTCAAGGTACGCTGGAGCATTTTATAATACCAATTCATATAATTGTTCCTTGAACCTGTTCACACCACTTAAAAAATTCAATTATTAAATAATAAATGGCAAAGGGTGTTGTTGAGAAGGTGCCAGACAAGCTCACCGATTCCGAGAGGAAGAAGATCAAGCAAGCCAACAAAGCAAAGGCGAACCCAAAGTTGACTGCTGAAAAACAAAAGAAAAAGGCGGAAAAAAGTAGGGAAGATGAAAAGAAAATAGAAGACAACAATAAATGAACAACATAACCAGTCTTCTTGGACCTCATTCAAACAACTGGGCATTTACAGGAAGTGTAGCAATGGCTATCCATGGCAATAGACTTGGTGTAAAAACCAGAACCCCTCAAAACATAAACATTGCAGTCAACCCAAATAAGATGATGAATTTTTATTTAAGATTAAGAGGTGACAAATGGTTACCAACAGGTCCACCAAGTGGAGATAGAATTCATCTCATAAAAAATGGTAAAAATCTTGATATTTTAGCAGCTGGGAAACTTGCGCCAAAACTAATTCATAGAAGAAAGTACAAAGGTCACCCACCAGTCATGAGTATTGAGGCGCTATTAAAGAGACAGATAAACATGAACAATTCAAACAAAAGAACCAAGAACATCAAGACATTGACAAATTTGAGCAGACGACCGGGGGGTAAAAACAACACCAACAATTTCAATAGTCCAGTTCGATCACCAAAACGTACGAACAATAACGCTAGTTACAGAACTCCTTGATTCTAGCTATATCCATCAAAAAGTATTCCCAATTTGTGTGTTTATGAAATCCAGTGGCGAGCAGCATCTTCAAATATTGTTTGCACTTCTCATTCATCTATCTAATAAGCAGCTTTAATTCACTCATCGTAGATGATGGCTTTAAAATCTTGTTACAAACAGTTTTCAGATATTGATCCATCTGATTTTCAAGTGTCTTATCATCAATTGCATCTGCAAGTTGCTTCCACTGTTTTGGTCCCATTGTAATCAACAATTCTTCAGCAGATTCTTCAATTGAATCAAGAAGATACTGAATAATTTTTGGTTGGAGGACATCAGACATTTCCATTTATCCAACTCTGTGAATTGTCTTCTAACCGGTTCACATCACACGAGTAAAGCTTTGGCTACCGTTCTCCGCAAATCGGTTGGCTGTAATTCAATTGCTTCTCGGACCCCTTTAATATCAAGTTTATTTCCATTGTTTATACTATCCTCTCTTCTCTCGATATCATCCATTGCAATTTCAGCCTTGGATTCATCGAGTTTTCCATATTTTTTCTCAGATTGTGCCGTCATATTGAATGTGGGAATCACCTTGTCAATCTCGGGTGCCTCATCCTTATAAAACGTATCGATTGCCAATTGGACCCCTTCGTTCTTCGTCATCTTCTTGACCCCATCCTCAACCTTCACAAGAACCTCATTCTTATTGGTGTTTGGTATGACTATGTTACAATATTCCGGATGTTCAGGGTTACAATGTAGTAACTTGTATATCCCAACAACCAAACGGTCCTCATCATTCCCCGACATCATGTATTTATCATGAGCCTCTTCTATTCTTCTATGGAAATCAGTATTCTTGAGTATATCCAGTATCGTCTCCTTGCCCACATTGCATATGATGAAATTGTTATAATTTACTACTTGACTATTTTTGTGAATATGTTCCATATGATAATCCAAATCTCTATACCTATTTTTGTTTAATGTAAAATCTTTATTACAAAAAGGACATATTGCAGATTTATCATTTTTCTTACGACCCATATTTTTACTTCTCCTGAAGAAAATAAGTTACGAAATTTCGTGTGTTATTTTTTCTTATTGTGTAAATGTTACATAGATACCGATAATGCTATTTCGTGATTTATATTTCGTGATTTATTATTTTTGTTACCTAATTATTACGTAAATAAATCACGAAAATAACTCACGAAGGGGGAGACCCCCTAAAATATTTTCTCCTTGAAAAATTTTTCTTATTTGAAGAGAGAAGAGAGTGTGTTGAGTGGTCTCAAAAATAAGTTGCCAATTTTTGACAATTTATTTTCACCAAGTGTCTAATTGTTACCAAATTAACCATGTGATTATTTGGCAACTTATTATTTTGCTACGAAATTTCGTGTGTTAAATTTACCAAGTGTCTATTTGTTACACAGGCGTCGACAGTGCTATTTCGTGATTTATTTTTGTTACGTAAATAAGTCCTCGAATAAGTCCTCGGGGGAGGAGACCTCCCTGGAAAATTTTTCTTATTTGAAGAAATAAATCCTCGTATTTTGTGGAGTTATTTTAACCAAATGTCTATTTGTTACCAAAATAAGCATGTGATTTTTAGAGGACTTATTTTTGGTACACCTTTCGATTTCCCCTCATTGTATACTGACCACCCCTTGGACCATAATACAACTTCTCCGACGGGGACGGAACCCTGATCCTCGCATAAACAGCCCACATCTTCTTTGCTTTTGGAAGGTTGGTTCGAATGTTCACAGAGTTTGGTGCCAACTTTCTTATTATATGAATCATAGGTGGAGTGGGTGCTCTATTCTTGAACACCTTTGGCTCATTCACGTGAACCGCCTTTACCAAAACACCCCTCTTCATCACCTTTGCAGCGTTCAAAACCACCTGTGTCAACTTCTTTCCGATTCCTCTCCCCTTTGGTTCAGCATACACAACCCCATTGTTTGTTATATTTCCCACCTTTCCAAGTTTATTTGGTGAACCCACCAAGCCAACCGGAAACCTCCCATTCCCATTTGACGAATGGTAAAACACATACAACTTACCATCCCGGTGACCCACTGAAAACTCTGGTTTATTTTTAGTCACCTCTTTAAGTGCTTCTTCAAGCTTGTTCATTTTTTATTATTGTACAACAATAAAAGATGGTGGTTCCATATCTCAGACAAACTGAGAGTACGTGTTATTTCTATACCATAATAAACTCCATGGCTACAACAAAGTATGGGAAACGTCTTCTCCTTTCCAAGATGAAGGCATTTTACAAGAAACTTTCCCCGCAAATGAAGGTGATGTTCAAAGACACAAAACTGTGTTTCAGAAAATCGCATCTCCCAGAAATCAAACGGTTCATTTTTTACAAGATGATTTATAACCTGTGGACTGAGAAGATCAAAAAGAAAAAGATGGGAAAGTCTGCACTTCTTTACAAAAATCTTGAGTTGAACGCAAAAGGTCACTCCATTCACAGAGGTCATGACATAAATAAAGCGCGTTCAGACATATTAAAGAGTCTCGGAATCAGTTTTGCAACCGAGTATGTACACGATAAACAACCACCAAAAATAACCTCCAGAACCAACCTCGTAGTTGTCACAAACCGAAATATTTTATACAACTTGGCAAGTTCCAACTCTGATAAAAATCCAATTTTACCAACCAAGCTTCCTGGACATCCCGATTTCGAACTCGATCACGCACTCATTGTTCTTGATGGACACGTTGTGTCATCGGTCACCAAGGAGTTGACCAACAAAACCATAAAACATGTCATAACAGGAATTCGCCTGGCAAATGATGGGTACACGATCATAGACCCACATGGGTACAACGTTCCCTGTGATTGGAGAAATCCAAAGAATTTCGTCAAAATATTCAAAAAGAAATGGCCATGGCATTCATATACCGACTATTATAGATGGGATGAGGGGTGGAGATACCACTCGGCTGTGTATATAAGAAAGGAGAAACTCCCAGCTTTCGCGGTGGTGAAAAATCTTGGTGCAAAGACTGTTGCAAGAACAGCCACTGCAAACCTTGGTGTAAACAAAAAGGGTCGTCAAATTCTGAGAGGACCCATGGGTGGTAAGTATGTGATGCTTGGAATTTCAAAGCAATATATTGGACACAAGAAGTCCTAGTCCAACTCATTCGAGTTGTCCAACTCATTTGAGTTGTTTCCTCTCCTCTGCAAGAGGATCAAGGCGAGTGCAAAGAACCAAAATGGACGACCATTAAGAGGTGCTCGTAACTCCATTTCTTAATTAAACATTCTTTTTTTTAACCTACAAGCGAAAAAAACCTGATTGTCTCAGTGTGATAAAATGATGGACGCAATGAATCATATAGAAGGCTTTACCTTAGAACTTGTTTAAACTGAACGGGATCTCCCTTTGAGTCTTCTTGTATTGTGTTTTGGGTCCAAAAACAAATAAGCAGCTGGAGTACCTCTCTTATTGAGTGTCTTGCTTCCGGCTTTTTGATGATGATGCTTTATAGAAAGCACCATATAATTGTGTAATGCATTGGCCATATTTCTACCAACAACTGCGTCGTAGCGCCCTCTTGGTCTATGTGGTGATGGTGGTGTTGAATACTGTCCTCTATTTTTGAGTAATCTTAAAACCTGATTCATTACATTTTGTTGATGAAGAAATTTCTTTGTATTCACCTTTTTTGTATACTTTGGTGAAAACATACCCCTATTTTTAGGATTTTTTTTGGCGATGGGTCTTGCAAGAACCAAAAAGTGTTTTGAGCTGATCATTTATTATTAGTTAATATTAAATGTCTCTGGAAAACATAGAAGGTTTTGAATTAGAACTTGTTGAATTTTCCAACTTTGGTCACGCATTCGTGACTGGTACTCTGAAAAGTTCTCCGGGGACCCATATGGATATAAAATACTATGATGGAGATTATAACATAGTATTTTACACATACAAGTGTTGTTTCAAAGTTCATCTCACCATAAAACGCACAGAGGAGATTAATAAAATCATAAATCAGATAATGAAAAATATTCAAGGCTTGAAACACATACATTGTCCCCTGTAAACGTTTTGCATTACTTCAGCCATGAGTTTTTCAACACGCGTTTTATTATAGTATCCAAAATGATTCATAGCTTCTTCAGCAAAATACATTCCAATAAAACTCCCAATAATAGGATACACGAAATCAATGATGCAACTCAGACTCAAACGAGTCATCAAATTCCAAGAATTTGCCATTTACACATTAGCCTTGTTCTTTTTTAACACAAGATGAAACTCAGGTGACACATCTTGATCTTTCAAATTCGTGGATCCATAATTGCATGAGCGTATTTATATAAATAAGCTCCTCGTGACCTCGGTATCCATCAATAGAGTTCCAAACCACATTTATTTTATTTTTATATATTAAATGTCCACCACCCAAAAGGAACTCCTTTACAGCGCTCAGTCCGCACTGCTCTTTGTAGTATTCTCCAGCCCAATGACGTATAAACTCATACGTAAGGTCCTGGGTCCAGTCATTGCCAGTGTGGAGGGATTCCCTCACCCAACCGGCATCGCCCTTCACGCAATTCTCTTTGGGCTCACAGTCTTTCTGCTCATGAAGCTAAACACAAAGGGAAAGTAGGAATTTTTTGATTTTTTGAATTTATTCCAGGCAACAGCACGCTTCATATCAGGAACTCCAATCTCACCTTTCCACTCTGTGATAAACTCCTTGTAAAGCTGTCCGTCGCTCATTTTTCATTCTGTCCATCTTCACAAAGTTGTTTTTTAACCTGTTCACATCACCCTGTAAAAATCTTCTTGAATGGACTTTTATCAAAAGGTAAACTGAGCCATTCATGCGTTTTCTTTAGAAAATTATGCGCCACTCTTTCCGACTCGAAAATTCTCAAAACATGTTCTGGAAACTCACTTCTTTCCGATATCCTCTTACAAATCTCGAATATATTATGCATTCCAGATTTGTCATTGGTGACATTTTTCGTGAGGGGTTTCAAACTCGGCATCAACCAAGCGAGAGACCAGGTGGCACAGAATGAATCATCCACATGGTGTTGAGTGTGATACTCCTCCACGCGAACCGGATTCTTGGTAAATTTTTCTATATGCCCAATAACCTTTTTATTCGCCCATGCCCCATACGTACCTTCCGAAGGAGCTGGATCAAATACTATTGTCTTATTTGCATTCTTTTTGTATGCGATGAAATGTCCCTGATCTCCAATATTTTTATCAGAAATGTATATGGTTCCCGCAGATTCTGGTGACTTTTTACTGGAGCCAAACCCAGTTCTAGAATTGCACGTGTAATCAGCTTTACCAGTGAGTGCAATTCTAAAATCTGCATCATTCATAACATGGTCCCACCGTTCCTTCCACGTGCTGACAACTGAAAAACTGATATCCATTGATTTTATAATTATGTAATTTTTTAAACGGTAGAAAGCTTCGTAGCAAACTCTGGTATCGTGTCCCCCTCCTTACTAAAAAACCCAATCTTCCCATCCAGCAAGTTGATCACCACACTATCAAACTCCATCATCGGAGAAAACTTGTTCGTCAACATCTGAATCGTCTTGTACACAATTGCATTCTGAGCAGAGGCAGTCATCGTCTCGTAAGTGAACATGGTGGAGAAGGTGTTTGTCATCTTGGACAATTCAACGAATTGGAGATACAAAACAATGTTTTGGCTTCACGAACCTGTACACATCACTTCTTTGATTTTCTATAAGAACTAATAGTCCCGTTGATACTTCCTGTGACCTGTCTAATCCTTCCTTCAATTATATCCAATTCAGATAGCAACTTTTCAAGGAGTTGAACTTTACGTTTCTTCTCGTTTAAAAGAACTTTGAGCTTCTCCTGCTTATTGATGATACCCAGTATCATTGATTTTGGCTGAGGCTTGGGGTACAGTGGGGGGCGACCTTGTGGACTCATTTACTTATTTCCAATATTTTATTCTAAAATATTTACCATCCTTTGTAACAATATATTTCCCATATGTTGATTGCTCAATCATCACATCCTGTTCTTTCAAAAAAGTCCTCGTTGTAAACAACAATTTGCCAAATATGTTTACAAAGAGAAAATTGTAGTTCCCTTTCAACTTACGAATAACATCACAATGTTGATCATAAAACCAAATATGATCCTCAAACACTAAAGCATACGCATATAGTTTTCCCTTGAATAAAACACCATCCAAGTATAATTTATCTGGAAGCTTTTTACAATATTCCCATGTTAGTTGAAGGTGCTTTCGGTTAATTCTCTTCATACCCAAAAAGTCTGAATGCGATTCACTTTAAAAATATTCAAAAACGCACGGAACCAAGACGACTCAATGAGTCGGTTGTTCATCTAACTAACCAACACTTCTAATTTTTAATATCATAATCCATCCTATAAACCACCCCATCCTCCGTGTAGAGCAACTCACACCCATGAATATTCATGTACCCTGTGCTATACCCTGGATGAATCTTCAGATCCTTCAAGATTGCATCGGTTCCCCAATATGGATGCTGAAGGATACTTGGCTCCTTTATCCCATGTGCCATGGATACAAACTCTGAGATGTCTCCATTCAAATCAACCACTGGAATAATATGAGATCCTGGCATCAAAACCAAATCACACACAGTATTCACGTATATGGGATGTGGCTTATACTTTTTGCAAGGAAAGAACCATTCTTGATCCTTAGAAAGTCTCATTGGGTGCCACTCAGTCACCAGTACTCCCGGTGCAGTCTCACACATATCAATGATGGCATCGATGTGAAAACGCACCACCTTCCTGACGACACACCCGCCAAGTAAAACATCACCAGCTTTCAATTGATATATAGGAAGTGTAGTGGACCCATCTTTTAAAACAATTATTGTATCCTCATCCAGACAACCGATGCCACACTTTGGCCCCTTGTACTCCTTGACGCGCCCACAGTCACATTGACCTGCTGCGTAACCGCCAAGTAAACAATCTGGAACCCAATTTGGGCCAGCTTTCCGGTACCGTTCATATGCAATTCTCGTTTGCTCATCTTGACCCCAAAGATCATTCTTGTCGATGTACCTCTCAATAATCGGCTTGTCCATCTTGTCCATTCCTTTTATTTTTAACACGAATCATTTGATTCGGTCTTGAACCTATCCACGCCACCTATTAATATTATTTAGCACATTCTGTTTGGACACTGGTATATTCCCACCATAATGAACCCATTGTTTTCTGTGCTTAACATATGGTGAACCATTCCCAAAATTTTGATGCTTGACCCAAAATATCAACTGACTCAAAGTGATATTCTTGTACTTGTTGTTCGCAGCCTGTCTTGAAATATTTCGAGCTGCCAAATAATTTGAAACTCTATTCAAAAGTCTCTGTCGAGCCGCCTTGCTGGCATTTGAAGTGTAGTGCCTTCTCTTCTCGTACCCAGCAGTTGTGTGGTGCTTCTTTTTGCGAGTCTTCATCTGACTCATTAAAGGACTTATAGGAATCCCTTTAATAACCCCATAAACAGGCTTGCGTTTTCCCTTGTGATTTAATGTGAAGGTGTTTTTTCTCTTGTTTGCAAACAACACGGTGGCTCTATTGATGGGTAAATAATATTCCCAATTTTTTCTTTTGTACACAGCTGGGCCAACAACTCTATTAATGATGTTCATTTACATTTATCAACGAGAAAAAAACGACTACGGAGTAGTCGGTTGTCTACCAGTAGTCGGTTGTCTACCAGTAGTCGGTTGTCTAGCTCAGTTCCACTACTATATCCGGCTCTTCATCATCCCAATTTATATAAAAGTAAAGCTCCAATTTATCCAAGTCAAATTTTACATTTTGATAATATATATCTCCATACATGACATCTTCGTAAATAGTATTACTCGGGCCATGATCCCAAGGGTCACGATCACGATACTCATAAGTGAACAGATTATTACCAAAGGTGTGTGTCATTTTTGAGTTGGCTGTGAATGTTATTCACGTGTCCAACTGTTCAAATACTCTGAGATGCCCACTCAAATGCAGCAGGAGAATCCTCTCCATCAAAGTGACGCGTTCGAGTGATTCCAAGGTCATTGGCACACTCCAGATCCGCGCCAATATAAATCAGCTCCATCTTTGAAGCCTTGATCATATCCTTGATTGCCCCCTTTGTGTACTTCCTGCTCGCATTTTCAAAACCATCCGTCAAAATGACAAACTTTGTCTCAACCTCACCACCATACTTGAGGAGAATCTCACCCATGGAATCAAACAATGCAGTGTTTCCCTGTGTGACATAATCATCAGTGGTCAAATCCTTGACATCAGAGACTTTCAGATTATCATAAAAACATTCACACTTGTCACTGAACATGTAGAGTGAAAAGAGTGAATCTGGTTTATTCTTCTTGAGGTCCTTGAGGAAAGAGTTGAATCCTCCAACTGTATCATCTACACGCTCAAACATCGAACCAGACTTGTCAAGGAGAAAGACGGTTGCGGACGTTGCCATTTTTACTTACCATTTAGACGCGTTTTGTTTTTAAATCTTTGTAAATAACAAATGAAGTTGGTGAATAAAATTAAAATTCAACAAACCATCAACAAAGCTAAAAATGAGTACAAAAAAGCTGCAGCTAAATTTTATCCAGCCTTGAAAGAGTACGCAACGAGCAGAAAAACTGCAAGAGATTTTAATAAAGTGAAAGCCATCGAACGGGAACGTAAAAGAGCTAAAACCGTTATGATGAATGCACGTAAAAAGCTCGCTGCTCAAAAAATTCAAAATGCATTCAAAAAGTATTTGAATAAGAAACACCCAGTATCAAGAATAGTTTTAAAAGGTTGGTCAGGTCTGAGACCAAGAATAGTACAGATAAAATCCAATATGGAGAATGCAATATTAATGGAACCATTCAAAAATGGTAATATTGGATACGAAGTAAACTTGGGTCACGGACGCAAGAGTTATTATAATAAAAATTCATTTGAAAAATGGTACAAAAATCCATTACTCAATAATGAACCACGTGGAAGTTTTAGACCAACGCATCTAAATGTACCTTATGGTAGAAATGTGTCGACAAGACAAATCGTTACAAAAAGACACATTCACCCTGTTTTATTTGTTAATAAAAACTCTAAAAATAGTAATACTAATAGACGAATTGCTTTTTTGCGTCATAGACCACTATGAAGCACGCTAGCATTCCTTTTTCATTTACTTTATCCGAATATTTTATTAATCACATTATTAGGAAGCTTTGACCTTTTAGCAACCAATTTTTGTGCCATTTTCTTTATATTGTTTCTCTCAGTTGCTGTGAGGTGATTTTGAAGCGTCTTTATTTGTTTGGGATACAAGACTCGCTTTGCAACTTCGTGATAAATCTTTTTAGCCTTCATAAAATTTTTCAAAGCCTTGTTATAACGCGCATCAGACGTAAACAATTCAGTTCTACCCCTAAGACCCATAACAACATTATATTGAAGGTTATCATGGTTAATTTGAACTCTTGTGTATTTTCTCTGAGCTTCTCTAAATGCTTTAAATGCATGACTTACCCTATTTAAATTAGCATGGGTTACTTGTTTCTTGAAAATACGTGGTTTACCCACAGACCCATTTGGAGTCCTGTTGAACAGTTTTGAAGCGTTTATGTTCACAGACTTTTGAGATGGCTTCATTGAATGACGATTCATTTTAATCTTTACAAATATTAAAAAGGAAAATGAAGAGACATCCTAGACACATACAACCAACTTCTTCGAAGTTGTCCTGGCCCCAGAGATACTTTTCAGGTTTGAGTCCCTCCATGAAAGTCAAACGTGAAAAGGAACTCCTCAAAAGAAGGAAAACTCCATATTCCAAATTGAAACTTGGAGCCTCTGACGCAGTTGCAAAAAAATCAAAATCAAAGTGGACCCTTTTGTTTCACAAGACGTATCCAGGACTCTCCTCCAACCGCTCTTTAATTGCAAGGAGAACAGGAATACCAAAGTCAACTTTAAATACTGTATATGATAGAGGTCTTAAAGCATGGAAGACTGGTGGGAGTCGTCCAGGTGCCACTGCAATCCAATGGGGAACTGCTAGGATGTACAAATATGTTTTGGTCACCAAGAGAAAAGCTCCACCTGCTTGGTACAAGACAAGGTTTGATCCAAATAATAGTCTGCGTCACTAGAAAAAGAATCCCAGCAACACCAGTTATAGAGATTTTAAGAGAAATCTTCAAGGAGCAAATAAAATAGTTATAATTAATAAAAATGGGTTCAAGGTTAAGGCAATTTACAACAGCTCTTAGTAATGTGAATACTAAACTTTTCGGTGGTTTGAAAACACGAGTTGCGGGAATAAACAACCCAAATGTATCTAAAAAAGAATTACACAGACTTGCGGATCTCTTACGTGCTATTACAGCAGCAAGAATTAGACAACGAACACAACAAAGAGAAGAAAGAGAAAAAATACAGGCTATGTCTAATTTAGCACATCTTCAATCTATAAATGTTAGAAATTTAAATAATAATAGAAAACAAATACATCTTAAAAAAATTACAAAGCTTAAAAAACGGCTTAATAGAACTTACCGTCTAACCAATGAAAATAGAAGAAAACTTGAAGAGATCAAAAAAAGAAACATAGCAAAACGAATTCAAAGAAAATTTAGAGAGAAACATCCCAAATATTCAGTTCCTACTTTACAGTCTTTGGCACTAAAAAAACTTACACCTAGACAACAAAATAAACTTGCATTAATGAATTTAGTTCTCCCCAAAAATTATCAAACATCTTTTCAAAGAGCAACAGAAGGAAAATAATAGTCTGCGCCAATAATAAATGCCAACAACTCGTTCCGTTAATCTGAGTAAACCTGAAATTACCAATGCACTCCTCAATAAACTAAATGCAGCGAATCTAGCCAGATTGCGTACCACAAGCAAAGCAATGAAGACTGCAATTGATTCCAGAAAAAATTTACGCGCTAAGATTACAAAATTAAGACCACGTCAAGAACAACTCAGAACTTTATTGGGACGTCCCCAAAACAGAAATTTTAGACCTATTGGAATGAAACATAAAAATTTTAGAATCGGAAAAATTACAGCCAAGTATTTTCAAAGATACAATGCAAGACCAAATCCAAATAGGGGATGGTATCCTAGACATGTTGAGGTTTACAAAATGCCAGCTGGTCAAAATGTAAACTTGCCAATGTATGGTCAAATATTTCATGCAAGAGATGCTTATCAAGAAGCACAACGTATGAAAAGGAACAAAAAGACAAATTTAAGAAAAAATGGTAACCTTATTTATTTCCGAACCGCTAATTATAGACATGGATCTTGGGTATTTAATAAGAGACGAAGTGAAGTGAGATATATACCAAATAGCCCAGAGGAAGGTGGTGGTAGGGGGTATCATTATGGTGTAAAATTATCAAACATCTTTTCAAAGAGCAACAGAAGGAAAATAAAAGCTCTTTAATTATAAATGAATTCAAATGCACTCCTCAATAAACTAAATGCAGCGAATCTGGTTAGACTTCAAGCCACCAGTAAAGCATTGAAGACTGTAATCAATTCTAGAAAAAATTTAGTAAATAAAATGAAAGCTTTAAAGAGAAAACAGGAACAAGCTAAAAGTGCAATCACTCGTTTGAGAACCGGTTCTTTGAAAACAGGAAAAATTGCAAGCAAATACTTTGGTCATTATGGTGGAAGGCAAGAAGGTATGAATTGGAAAGAGATGGCTCATTTCAGATTACCAGCGGGTCAATTTGTTAGTGTACCAAGAAATCAGACCCGTGCTCTCAATAATTATAGAAATTTGAGTAAAATAAAAAAAATGAAAAAACCAGAGATTACAAAACGTGATAGCATCATTTACTTTGAACCTTATGAATTCAATACAAGAAAAATGGAATTGGTGCGATATGGAGGTAAAGTATATCAAGGGGTTAAGAAATCCAACATCTTTTCAAAGAGCAACAGAAAAAGAATAAAAGCACTCTAAAAATAATGAACAAAGAGTGGTCAGAGTGCTACGAGTATTTCAAGAATAGAAAGTTTATTGAGAAACCTCCTAAAACTTTGGTTAATTTAAAGCAGACAACCATTATAATACCAAATGCCAATGCCAACTGTTCTATGTATCCTAAATCCGTGTCTCATCTTCAAAAAGATTCAGAGGAATCTGAAGAACCGGAAACGGGACGGACTTCAACGACTACGGGAAACTCATGTGGTCAAAGAGACTTCGAAGAAGACAATTGTCGTCCCAGAGATTCTGTTTGAAGATGATTTTCTCAGGGAGAGGAAAAACTATTACAATATTTTTGACGATGAGGAAGACTACTAAAGATTTTATTTGTATGTTTAAGCGTTGTGAAATGTTGAATTTTTTATGAAGAAGGTTCCGGGTCCAAATCCACGACTCAGTGAGTCGGTGTACACCAAGGGAAAAGAGACGATTCTCAAAGTGAACAAGGAACGACTCAATGAGTCGGTTCAAAATACGTCAAGACGGAGATTATTAAACTCTAGAGCTAAACGCCTCTTACAAATCTCATCACGCGGGTCAACGAGTCGCATCCTGTCCCTCACTCCCCTCCACCTCTTTTGAATGGTGGTTGCTGCCAATATATTCAGCCGCCATTCAAAATAGACGAGATCTAGTTCCGCAGTGAGCTGTTGGGACCTCTCCTCCATGCTCATTTGAATAATACGCTGCTCCACGAGTCCACCTTGTCTATACACAAGTTGAGTTCTTGGTGTCCGGTACCATGCAATCGCACCTTTAATACTCCCGATGGTTGATTTCATCTCAACAATCGAAGCATGTTCCATATCAACTGAGCAAGTTGAATAAGTGCCGAAGTGAACAAGAATGCAATCACAAAGACAGCCATAAATTGAAAACTTTTTACAGTTTTCATTGGACCTGTTCACGTGACTCCAACTTCTAGAAGGCCTCATCCTCCATTCGAGCTAGATACATCTCATTCCTCTGTTCCCAGTGAGCATATTCCCTCTCAATATCATCCCCAAACTCAGAATCCCTATTCATATTATTAATAAAGTCATCCTTCTCCTCATTGGTCAATGACTGCCAAAACATTATGCACAACTCCTCAGTGGAGAATTGCTCACTCCCCTCAAAAAAGAAACGCGTCTGTGACCATCTTTCAATCGCTTCTCTTGTGATTTCCCACCGGTCCCGGTAGTCACCCCAAGAACTCCAAGAGTTGGCGTACAGATTCAAATGACCTATGCGAGTCTCAATATCATCCTTTAAATGATTTGAAATACGCCTCACTTGAGTAAGCTTATTGCAAATCATATATGAACACTCAAGAGGAAGGTTTTTCCACACTGGGTCCATTCTGTCCAACTTTGTCCAGTTGCCCAACTGTAAACAGTTGTTCCCGAGCTTGAGCACGCATCTCCAGAATTTCTCCAAGTGTTGGAATCTTTTCGTGCTTCTTAATCTTGACAATCATATCCTCACGGGTAGGGAGAATCAACTGTGCCATTTCGTCACAATTCTTCGAATTGGTCCCAGACCTGTTCACGCAGCATTATCAAATGTTGTAAAATACCAAAGCATTGCACCCAAATTCAATTGAGTTTGTTCCCTTATAATCTCATCAATTCTCTTTTCACTCTTGTGGAGCTCCATCAAGTAATTTGAAATCTCAATGTACTCCTGATCAGTAATTGTTTCCTTTGCATCATCAACAATCTCAAGAATCTTCTTAAGCAACTCAAGTCTCTTCTGACTCATGCTACTGAATATAGATTAAAACATTTTGGAAACGCGTTTCAGTTGTTCCATATATATTAAAGTACCATCTGTAAAGTGTCTTGTTGTCAAGTGTTATGTTTTTGAGAGATCCATTCATTGGGTCATACAACTTTGTTCTCGTAACTGCTATGGAGTGTCCTTTATTCTGATAAATAGAACCACCATTTATCATTGCGTGACTAAACTTGTACCTTTTTCCAAGAACCAAAAGCTCTTTGGGTGCCAGAGTAAGATTTGCATATGGGAAGGAACATGCAATTATTTGAGGAGGTTCAAGAACCGGTGACTTGTTCATCTTTACAGGTTTTGAGTGTATAAACTCACCAGTACTGCGTATTCTTGAATTGATCCAAGCATACTCACCTGGAAAGGTCAAATCCAAAAAACGCCCAAGATCCAATCCGGTTCCATAATTCGTCTTGTTATTTTTGGTTCTCAATCCACTATTTTTGATAACCTTATTCTGATTGAAATTTGCACCCTGTCCATGACGGTACACATATTCCCAAAACATTGCGGATCCAACTCTGGGACAAGACTTTAAAGGAACCTCTTTATGGCTTTTGAATTGTTTCGCCTTTTTCATCAGAAGAATTCTGGCACTTCGGCTCATGTAAAATCCATTGAGTATTGAATGAAACCAGCACGTTTCCCCTTTTTGCCTCGTTGTCATTATTAATATTTCTTTATTTTAAATGAGCGTTCGGAAAACTGGGTTGGAGAAGGTATCGAAAGCTTTACAACATGCAAAGAAACCAGACATTTACGTAATCAGTGGTCACGGAAATTTTGAGAAGAATAAAATCAAACTGGGTGCAGGGCAATATGTTATTAATCTTGCATCAACTGGGTGTGGTATTAGAGCAGGTGATACACCATCA
>Ga0007867_1000328_pt1 | contig 17714 bp, 19 predicted proteins | sample CryBogCBH25Aug08_FD_71224 | JGI IMG/M metagenome (GOLD analysis project Ga0007867, IMG submission 71224) | Freshwater microbial communities from Crystal Bog, Wisconsin, USA - CBH25Aug08 | ecosystem: Environmental > Aquatic > Freshwater > Lake | place: Crystal Bog, Wisconsin, USA | collected... | reverse complement strand
CGAACGGGCACGTCACTCGCCGACCTCCTCGGCGGCTTGTTCTTCTACGCAGCCCTTTCAACGGCGCTCCACGCTCGCGAGCGCACCGGTGAGGGCACACACGTCGACGTCGCCATGTTCGACGCGACGGTGGCGTTCCTCGAACAGGGGCTGGTTGAGTACCTCGGTACCGGACGCACCCCTCACCGTGTGGGTAATCGACACCCGTTCATTGCCCCCTTTGACGTCTTTGAAACCTCGGACGGCCACGTCACCATTTGTTGCGGCAACAACCACCTCTTCGAACTGCTGTGCGGAGTTCTCGGTAAGCCCGAGATGGCCACGGATCACCGCTTCAGTACCAATGAGCACCGAGAAATATACGAACGCGAACTTCGCGAAGAGCTCGAAGAAGTGTTGATGACGCGTCCGACCGAGTATTGGTTAGAGGTCATCCACGACGCGGGTGTTCCGGTCGGACCCATCCTCAATGTGGCCGAAGCCGCTCATCATCCACAAACCGCCGCACGCAACATGATCATCACCGCCGGTGCGACCCGAATGGCCGGAACTCCGATCAAGCTCAGTACATATGAAGATGTGAGCGTGCGTCCCGCAGCACCGAGCCTCGATGAACATGGTCCGGCCCTGCGAGCCGAGTTCGCGCCACCGGCGCATCCCGATACGACGCGCTGATTTACTTCGTGGTTGCGATCAGTGCCTTGTACGTCGTATCGGCGGCGAGCAGGGCGGGATACAAGTTCACATTGGTGATCTGCTGTTGAGCCGCCAACGTGGTCCCGCGCGATACCGCGGCAAAGCCCGCGGCCACCTTTCGCAGCGACGCGACGAAATGATCGCGCGCGGCGACCTGCGATCCTGAGAACAGTTTCGACGCGGCGAGAGTGTCAGCGAGTGCGGATACCGAGCTTCCGGAGGATGACGCCGAGAGGCTCACGCACTCGGCGTACCCACACAGCGAGCCCGTATTAAAAGCGGTCGCCGCCGCATTCATCGACTTCCACGTCGCCGCCGCTACGTCGTACGCGGCGGAGTGCGTGATCGTCGTAGTGGTTGTTGTCGTCGGGGTCGACGAACCACAAGCGGCCAACAACAGAGACGACGCGGCCAGAGCGGACACCGCCAGGGCCTTCGCTAGTCGAGATGATCGTCGGGTCGTCGGCGTGCCAGGGTTCACGGAATCAAATCTACGCGACCTCGCTCGCGATCCGCCGTCAGCGGGGACGCGACGGTGGTCGACGTCAGGGTCGTGCGAGCGGTTGATGCCCCCAGCGACTGATGCTGTCGTATTTCCGGTTTCCGTCCCACGGGTCGTACACCTTCTTTGTCCCGTGCCCCACCTCGAGGAGAAATCCCGCAGTAGTCGTGACGTAAAAACTAAAGGCGCCTTCGTTATCGTGCACGCCCAACCCGTTCGCAAATTCCATTCCGGCGGCCCACGCACGATCAAAGGCGTAGCCGACGTCATCTCGATCGTTCACCTCCACTTGAAAATGATGGAGAACCTTTCCGAGATCGAAGGGAACTTTGGCCAGAGCAATGGAATGATGCCTCGAGTTGCAGTGGTAAAAACGCACTTCCAGCTCGATACCGTCCATGATTTCTGCCTCGATCCAGTCCGATTGCACCATTGACAGACCTTCGAGAAGAAAGCGCTCGGATTCGGCAAAGTCCAACACGGCGAGGGCCGTGTGTCCGACACCCACGCCGGCCGTTTGGAAACCACCGGTAACGAGAGGCGACGAAAACGCCGTATCCGACGGCCTCAAATCGAGCGCCAACTCAAAAGTGAGCCCCCAGGGCGTCGAGCCGACGCGCACCTGTCGCGCACCTCGCAGTGACGCCTCTTCAGCAGTACCTTCACGCAATGGGAAGCCGGTGGCACCAAGACGACGGGTGACCTCCTCGAACGCCTCCTCGTTCACCGCGACGAAACCGAGGGCGCTGCAGTCATTGCGTTCACCACCACGAACAAAAACACGCCGATCGACGTCGTCGTTGCGGTAAGCCCATACCCCCTCACCGGGGTCGGATCCCGGTAATAGACCTGCGACCGACGTCAGCGTGGCGCCGAGCGCCGTCGGATCGGACACCGTGAACTCCACGTAGCCAAATTCAATGTTGTGACTCACGTCTCTTCCTTTCACGAAACGGATCACCGGTCGACCGGGACCCTTTGGGCGTTCTTAGAACGCGAGGGGCGCGGCGCCCGGCACGCAACGGTTCTTCAATGTACCTATGACCTCGGCTCCCGTCACGATGTCGTCGCCAGCGACCAGAAATTGTCCGCGAGCTGCGCCAATGCCCGAGGGCGTGCCAGTAAAGATGAGATCCCCCGGATACAAGGTGCAGATCGACGAGAGATACGCCACGAGAACCGGGATCGAAAAAATCAATTCGGTTGTTCGTGCGTCTTGCATGCGCTCACCGTTGACCTCGCACCACAGTCCGATGTCGTCGGGATTCGCAAAACTGTCGAGTGACACCAACGCGGGGCCCGTAGGGCCGTACGCGGGAAAACTCTTGCCCAGGCCGAATTGCGGCGGAGCTCCTGTGAATTGCACGACTCGGTCCGAGATGTCTTGACCGAGAGTGAGACCCGCCACCACGCTCCACGCCTCATCGACCGACACGTGCGAACACTGCGTGCCGATCACGGCCACAATTTCTGCTTCCCAGTCGACGGCCGATCCGCTGAGCGGGACATCCGCCGTCGGACCGACGACGCAACTCGCGAACTTCGCGAACGTCAATGGCGCCGGAGGAACTTCCATCCCACTTTCGCCCGCGTGTTCGCGATAGTTCAACCCAATCGCGAACACTTGTCGCGGTGCCGGCACGGGTGCGTCCAACACCACGGACGAGACGGTTCCTCCCGCATCCGACGTCGCACAGAGATCGTTCCACGCGTGCAACTCATTGAAGCGCGCCACCGCGGTCAGCGGATCACCTAACGCGACATCTCCGGACAGCGTCGCGAGATCAAACCACTCGCCGTTGTGCTCGAGGGCGGAACGCCCGTGGATGGTGATGAGTCGAAACATGCTGTCTCCCCTTTACGCGGCACCGGCACCGAGACGCCGAGCCACTGTTGGTAATAGTTCCAGAGCATTCGTGCGCTCAATAGCCGCTAGTTCATCGACGCTGTACGCGGACGCCGCCAAGCCGTCAACAGTCATTCCCGTCACGATCTCGGGGGCGAAGGGATAGTCGCTGCCGAAGAGGACATGGTCCGCTCCCACGAGTTGTGACAGGGATGACAGCGCGTGTGGATTCGCGGACAGGGCGGTGTCGAAGTACATCGACTTGAGGTACGTCGATCCCCCTTGAGGCGCGCGAGCGGCGAGGTCGTCATCCGTGAACCACAGCAAGTCGAAGCGAGCGACGAGATAGGGCACCGTTCCCCCCGCGTGGCTCAATATGTACTTCACTCGAGGAAACTTTTCCACTGCACCGGTGTACGCGAGGTTGAACGCCGCACGCGTGGTGTCGAAGGTGAATTCCATCGCAAAGGTCGGAATGCTCACTTGGATGTCGCCGTTAAACACGGGTTCGACGGGGTGCACGAAAACGGTGGTCCCACGACGATCGAGTTCGGCGAGCAGGTCATCGAACCTCGGGTCGCCCAAGTAACTCCCGTCGCTGTGCGATGACAAGAGAACGATGCCGTCGGCTCCCAGTTCGTCGAGTGCGTAGACCGCTTCGGCGATCGCGCCGTCGACGTCGGGGAGTGGAACGGTGGCGAAGAATCCGAACCGCGTCGGATGAGTCCGAACGAGTTCCGCCGACTCCTCGTTGCACCGTCGTGCCAGGAGGCGAGCCGCCGCGTCGTCACCGAAGTGGGTTCCGGGTGTTGACAGGGAGAGAACGGACACCTCGATGCCGTGCCGGTCCATGACCCCGAGCGACAGATCACCACTCCACGGTGGTAGTTCACGGCCCCCCGCTTCACCAATGGACATGGCCCGCAATGTGTCGCGGTAGTGATCCTGGATGTGATGATGGTGCACATCGATCCGGTGTGGTTGATTCGACACGACTACTCCCCCTCTTACGGAATTACTTACGACTCGTTGCCGCGATCGTCGGAGATTCGCCCACTGCGGTGGACTGCTGCGACCACAATGCCTTGTTCAACAAGCGAGTGAGTTCGTGCACCTCGCCTTGGGTCAATGATCCCCACTGCTCACGGTGCAGATCCTTTATCTGAGCTGCGAGCGCCTCAAAGACCGCTCGACCTCGAGTCGTCGCGCGCACCAGGACGACGCGACGGTCGTGTGGTGACGGCTTTCTCGTCACCAGTCCATGTGCAACGAGGCGGTCCACGAGTCGCGTGGCGTCCGCGGCTCGATTCAATAGGCCGTCGGCCAAGGACCCCATGGGAACTCCCTCGGCCTCATCGCTCAGGCACAGGACCCACAAAACGGAGTACTGAGGATGAGATATCCCTTTGCTGCGGCACAGCTCGTCAATTTGCTCCGTGAAGTGATTTCCCACGACGTACAACGTGATGAACGCCTCGCGACCGAGCCGGTCTCGTCGATCTTCCGTAGGTGGCTTCACCATGTTCGCTCCTTGTTTCCCGTCGTCGCTATCAGCTAGTCGATCACGACGACAGGGGCTGGGCGAGGACACTCTGGAAGACCGCGACGAGTTCCGCGGCAGCGTCCGTAGATTCCGCGTGTGCTCGCCACGTGACGAAGCGATCGGGCCGCACCAGAACGCACCCGTGCGACGTGATGCCTCGGTAACGCTGCCAGGTGGACTGGACATCGAAATAGTCGCCGTCCACTTGACCGATCGCGACGACGTCGAGTGGAATGCCTCCCTCGCGCGCCACGCGTTGTCCCGCGTCGCGCCATCCTTGGGCGTCTTCGCCGACAATCAAGAGGAAACGACCGGGTCGCACCAGGTGCAGAGTGGACACACGTTCACCGCTGGCGCCTTCAACCCAAGCGTGCGGCAGGGGGTGACCCGGTCGAGTGGACGGCTCGTAAATACGCACGTGGTCGGCGGTCTCGGTGTCGGGAGTGCCGTCGGACACGATCGCGTCGGACACGTACCGGTAGCCGTACTCGACATTGAGTTTGCGAAACTCCATGGATTGACGGGCGATGGCCCGACGAACGCCATATCGGTATTCCTCATCTGCCGGGTCCGTGCTCCACAGGCGACGAACGATGTCCCATCCTTCCTCTGGGCTGAGTTCAGGAGCCGTCAAGCCCAAGGCTTCACCCGTCATGATGTGATTGAGAGCACTATCCAAGGAGTTATTCACGTTCCACTGCACCGACGATCGTCGTTCGGGCTCGTAGCTGTCCAATAAAGCGTCGCCCGCCTTCCCGTCGAGGACCAGTTTGAGCTTCCAGCACAAATTGTGAACATCCTGCGTCGCGCTCGTCAGTCCGAGTCCACCCGTCGGGGGATGACGGTGGGCCGCGTCCCCCAGCAGGAACGTGCGGCCAACGCGCAACCTCGAGGCCACGACCCCCATAAGTTCCCAGCGCGTGATCATGTGGATATCGAGGGGATGGTCGCCAATGCCGAGCGCTCGTCGCATATCGGCCTCTACTTGGGCGTCATCAAGGCTCCGTGGATCTTCGTTCGTGTAGTTCAGGTGAAACACCCATTCCTCGGACTCCGGCCCCCATCGCGTGGGTCCCATGGGCACCAACGTTGCCATCTTCCCCATGTGAGGAAGCCACGTCCAGCGAATGAGGACGTCGGGATCTTTTGCCCACTGCGATAGATCCGCGGTCATATGCATCGAGACCATTTGACCCACATCACGCAGACCCTCCATCATGACGCCGAGTTGGGGGCCGACAAATCGACCGCCGTCGCAGGCCAGTACGTAGCGCGCGCGAACCGTGTAGTCCGTCTCTCCCGCGATGTCGCGGACGCGAACGGTCACACCGTTCTCGTCGGGCGAATACTCCGTCACCTCGTGACCGAAGCGCACGCGACCCGGAGCCAGCGATTCCGCGTGCTCCTTCATCAATGGTTCCAAGCGGATCTGCGGCAAGTTCGCTGAACACAGGGGACTGGCGGACTCCCAATCCAGGTCGGCTCCACCGGCACCCCACGCGTCAAGGCGGGCCATCAACCTACCGGCGTCGGGATAACCCGCAAAACCCGCGTAGAAGGCCGTCTTCGCCATGTGGTGACGCGGAGTGCCGATGTTGTAGATCGCCTCTGCGACCCCCGCATCGTCGAGGATTTCCATGCTTCGTTGGTTGAGGAGGTGAGCCTTGGGTAGTCGCGAGGTGGTTGGTAACGCACTTACGAGTAGTGAATCAACGCCCAAACCCGACAAGAGCATCGACGCCGTCAGACCCGCACCTCCCCCACCCACGATGAGAACGGGAACTTCTAGATCCGCCATGTCGCCTCCGCGATAAGTTCTACGTTAGAACATTATTTGTTATAACACAGAAAATTTGGAGATTCGAAAAAACCGTCTCGGTGAGAGCGCTCACCCGTATGCTCCTCACAAGATCGATGCCGCTCCCATCAACGTCGCGCCCTCGGGAGGACGAGATGGTGAACTGCTTCGAGATCATCCGAATCACCATGAAAGGAAACTCATGACTATTGCCCTCGTGATTGTGGCGAGCCTTCTCGGAGTCGCCGCGGCGGCTTCCGGCCTCGGCAAGCTCGCCAAGAAGCCCGCTGTCGTCGAGCAACTAACGGGCCTCGGCGTCGCGGCGTCGGCCATCCCCGTTCTCGGTCTTATTGAACTTGCGGGAACCATCGGCTTGATTGTCGGCATCTGGGTTGCTCCGCTCGGTAGTGCAGCGGCCATTGGGTTTGTGCTCTATTTCCTCGGGGCCGTGCTCGCGCACGTCCGTCACCACGACAAGGCGAAAGATCTCGCCCCCGCGGCAGTTCTTTTCGTGGTCTCCATCGCGACGATGTTGCTGGAATTTCACCGATAGGTGAAAGAATCTCTCCGGACGAAGAGAGGGGCCATATGGCTGACGACGCCAACCCGATGACCGACTTCAATCAACGGATCATCGACGAATTTCGAGCCAATGGCGGTGTGGTGGGCGACCCCTTCACCGGTGCCACGGTGGTACTTCTCACGACGAAAGGCGCGAAGTCGGGTGCCACCAGAGTGAACCCCCTCGTCGCCCTCGTCGAGGACGAGACGGTGTACGTCTTTGCCTCTAAGGGTGGTGCGCCCACGAATCCCGATTGGTATTACAACCTGATCGCTCAACCCGAAGTACACCTCGAGATTGGAACGGAGTCGTATGACGCCGTCGCGAGCGAAGTCACCGGCCCTGAGAGAGATGAGATCTACGAACGCCAGGTTGCCGTGCAGCCCGGTTTTGGCGCCTACCGCGATCAGACGACGCGCGTCATTCCCGTTATTGCTCTTCGCCGACGTTAGGCGCGACTACTTGAGCAAGTGCTTCGCCACGACGACACGCTGGACCTGATTGGTACCCTCGTAGATCTGCGTGATTTTCGCGTCGCGCATGTAGCGCTCGACGGGGAATTCCTTGGTAAAGCCGTAGCCACCGAGGAGTTGCACCGCGTCAGTCGTCACGGACATGGCCGTATCGCTCGCGAACGACTTCGCCGCTGCGCCAAGGTAGGTAAGCGTGCCTTCCGGGTCACCTTCGTCGATTTGTGCACACGCGCGGTAGACGAGAGTGCGAGCTGCTTCAGTGCGAATCGCCATGTCGGCGAGCATGAAGCGAAGTCCTTGCAGGTTTGCGATCGGTCCACCAAAAGCCTTGCGCTGCTTCATGTATCCACCCGCGTAGTCAATGGCCGCCTGCGCGATGCCCACAGCTTGGGCTCCGATGGTCGGACGGGAACGATCCAAGGTGTGCATCGCGATCTTGAAGCCCTCGCCCTCCTCGCCAATACGGTGCGTTCCGGGAACACGGACTTCGTTGAAAACAACTTCACCCGTCGGTGAAGCACGAAGACCCATTTTGTCTTCGTGCTTCGGAAACTCCACGCCCCAGTCCTTCTCGACGAGGAACGCGGTCACTCCCTTGGCGCCCTTGGCTGGGTCAACGGTCGCAAAGACCGTGTAGGTGTCCGAGATGCCGGCGTTGGTAATCCAGTACTTCGAACCGGTGAGAATGTAGTCATCGCCGTCACGCACGGCACGGCAACGCATCGAGGCGACGTCACTACCCGCGTCCGCTTCGGAGAGGCAATACGACGCTTGGATGTCGCCCGCGGCGACCTTCGGAAGATAGTGACGCTTGATGTCCTCGGACGCGAAGTTCATCACCGGGAGCATGCCCAACTTTGAAATGAGCATGGTCACGGACGTCGACGCGCACCCGCGAGCAATTTCCTCGGCCATGATCGCCTGCGTCACCATGTCCGCACCGGCGCCGCCGTACTCCTCGGGGATGCCGAGCGAGGAAAGCTCGAGCTCTTGGCAGGCCTTGTAGCTCTCCCACGGGAACTCCTGGGTGCGGTCGTATTCAGCCGCGTGCGGGGCCACTCGCTCGTCGACGAAGGACCGCATCATGTCGCGGAATTGACGCTGTTCGGGTGTGAGGTCGAAACTCATGGTTCCACCGTCTCTTTCTGATTACTTACGAAAAATGAATGAGCGGAGTCACGTGACCGGGCTCCTGCTGCAGAGCGGCGACGGGAATTGCGTCAGCAAAAGCGCGCTGCAAGAAGTAACTGTGCCCGAGACCCGCAAAACGGCGAACTCGGTCGGCGACCACGTCAGTGGCAGCCTCCACACCCACACCGAAGAGTTCGCACGCCACCGTCACGTCGCTCTTCGTCGGACCTCGTCCTACCAGGCCCGCGCGCTTGGCGGCCACGATGGCGAGAGCGACTTCAACGTCGTGATGACTTTCTCCCGCACTCAGCGTCACGTGATGAAGGGCGCGCTCGGCCAACGTCAGGGCAAATCCCGCGTCGGGACCGGGCGTTCCTCGTCCGTCTCCCCCACCCGAGCCCGGCGCTCCGAGGAGACCTGGTTTCTTGGCTCGGCCGATTTCCGGGGTTTCGGTCGGCATCGTGGGGCGCACGGTGCTGGCCGCTGATACGGGCACGAAAGAAGGCTGCGTCACACTTGGAGATTACTCCCCTCGTGAGGACCGCTGGCTAAACCCGCGTCAACCAAATCTCGTATTCGGGCAACTCGCCGCGCACGGCGGCGAAGTACGCCGTCTGAATTTGCTTGGTGATAGGTCCCGGCTTGCCGTCGGACACGAGACGCTCGTCAACGGACTGAATCGGAACCACCTCGGCCGCGGTGCCGGTCAAGAATGCCTCGTCCGCGATGTAGAGGTCGGTGCGGATCATTGCTTCAAATCGCACTTCGAGACCCAGGTTGCGGGCGATGGTCGTGACCGAATCCTGCGTGACTCCCGGCAGGGCACCGGCTTCGGACGACGGCGGGGTCACGATGACACCGTTGCGGACAATGAACAGGTTCTCTCCCGTGCACTCCGAAATCTGTCCGTCGGGTCCGAGCATGATGGCCTCGTCGTATCCCGACTTCAGCGCTTCGATCTTCGCGAGACCGGAGTTCAGGTACATGCCGGTGGCCTTCGCGGCCGTGGGCATCGCGTTCGGGTCGTGACGACGCCACGAGGAGATCTTCATGCGCACGCCGTTATTGATGCCGTCGTCGCCGAGGTACGCACCCCACGGCCAACACGCCATGGCGACGTTCACGGGCGCGGGCAGCGGATTCACGCCCATCTCGCCGTAGCCGAGGTACACCAGAGGTCTCAGGTAGCAACCATTGTCCATTTCGTTGATACGCACCGTCTCCACCGCGGCCTGCACGAGTTCATCAACGGAGAAGGGGACGTCGATCATCAGGATCTTGCACGAGTTGACCAAGCGCACCATGTGTTCGCGAAGTCGAAAGATCGCCGGGCCGGACGCCGTGGGATACGCGCGAATACCTTCGAAGGCTCCGGTCCCGTAGTGCAGGCCGTGGGTGAGGACGTGAATGGTGGCCTTTTCCCAGTCGACGAACTCGCCGTCCATCCAGATCTTCTTGGTCGGGGTAATGGGCATCTACAACCTCTTCAATAGTTCGTCCGTGACGCCACTCGTGCTGAGCACGGAGACGTCTGCGTCAAATTCTGCCACTGCGGTCTCCAGTCGGCGGGCCGCAGTCATTTCCCCTAGGTGTTCCAGCATCAGAGCGGTTGACGAAATAGCGGCGAGCGGATTGGCTTTCCCCGTACCGGCGATGTCGTGGGCCGCGCCGTGCACGGGCTCAAACAGCGACGGACCCGTACGTGCGGGATTGAGATTGCCGGAGGCGGCGTAGCCAATCCCACCACTGACAGCTCCCGCCAAGTCACTCAAGATGTCGCCAAAGAGGTTGTCGGTAACGATGATCCCGTAGCGCGCCGGGTCATCGACCAAGTAGATGCAGGCCGCGTCCACGTGGTTGTAGTCCGTGGCGACGTCGGGGTAGTCGGCAGCCACGTGGTGCACGACTCGCTGCCACAGATCACCGGCGTAGGTGAGCACATTGGTCTTGTGCACCAAGGTGACCTTGGGGCGCTCCAGAGCGACGGCGCGCTCGAACGCGTAGCGCACACATCGTTCGACGCCAAAGCGCGTATTGACGGAGCCTTGCGTAGCGATTTCGTGGATCGTGCCGTGGCGCAACACTCCGCCTTCGCCGGCGTAGGGGCCTTCAGTGTTCTCCCGCACAATCGCGAAGGAGCAACCTTCGGCGAGAGAACCGGGAACGCCATGAAACGGGCGGTAGTTGATGTAGAGGTCCAGTCCGAAACGCATGCGAAGGAGAAGGCCCCTCTCCAAAGTGCCGCCGGGAATGCGCGTGTCACCGAGTGCGGGACCGATGGCGCCGAGCAGGATGGCGTCAAAGGAACGCAACTCCTCGAGGGTCGCGTCGTCGAGCACGAAACCGTCGCGGAGGTAGCGCGCGGCACCTAAGTCAAACGCGGTAGGCGAAATGGAGACGCCGAGGGCATCGATAACGCGCAGCGATTCAGCCACGACTTCCGGTCCAATCCCGTCTCCGCCAATCACCGCGATGCGGTGGAGATCCTTTTCCGCCATGTCTCGTCCCTTCCTCCTACAGTCTCGTTGCCCCTTACGAGCAAAGGCAAACCCGTAGGGCGCCACGGGGGTGCAACGGTAGAATGATCCACTACCGCGACGAAGGAATGTTCGTGTCCAACGATCTGCACCGCATCACCCAAGAGACTCTCGACAAGCTCCAGGACGAGTTCCATCACCTCACTACCGTCGGTCGCACCGACATCGCTCGGGTCATTGAATCGGCCCGCCTGCTCGGCGATTTGTCCGAAAATGGCGACTACCACGCCGCCAAGGACGCTCAGGGCAAGATGGAATCTCGAATCCGTCAAATCGATCAGATCCTTCGCAACCACGAAATTGTCGAACGCGACGAAGACTCCACCGAGGTCCGCCACGCCTCCATTGTCTCGGTCGTCTACGAAGGCGACGACGAGAGCGACGCGCAAGAGTTTTTCATTGGCTCCATCGAAGAAAAGCCCGATGGACTTCTCGTCGCGTCGCCGACCTCTCCCCTCGGCGCTGCTCTCCTCGGACACGAAGTCGGCGACACCGTGGACTACGAGGCCCCCTCAGGTGTCTTGCGCGTCACCATCGTGGGCTTGAGGTAACACGTGTCGGGTCGCACGCTGTTTGAAAAAGTGTGGGACGACCACGTCGTGGCCTCCCCCGAGGGTGAAGCCACCATCCTCTACGTCGACCTCCACCTCATCCACGAGGTGACCAGTCCGCAGGCATTTGACGGCCTCCGGCTCCACGGACGCCCCGTTCGGCGACCGGACCGCACACTGGCGACAGCCGACCACAATGTCCCGACTGAACCCTTGTCGGTTCCGGTATTAGATCCGGTGTCGAAACGACAGCTCGAAGTACTGGAAGAGAACTGCGCCGAATTTGGCATCACGTTGTTTCCTCGCGGACACGAAAACCAAGGCATCGTCCACGTGATCGGCCCGGAACTCGGCGTCACGCAGCCGGGCATGGTGATCGTGTGCGGTGATTCACACACGTCCACTCACGGTGCCTTCGGTTCCCTCGCTTTCGGCATTGGCACCAGTGAGGTGGAGCACGTCCTCGCCACCCAGACAATCCCCCAGCAGCGCCCGCACACTATGGCCGTCAACATTGACGGCGAGTTGCCGGTCGGCGTCGAGGCAAAGGACGTCGCGCTCGCCATCATTCGTCAGCTGGGCACTGGCGGAGGCGCGGGCTACGTCATTGAATACCGCGGATCCGTGATCCGGCACCTCTCAATGGAGGGCCGTATGACGATATGCAACATGAGCATCGAGGCCGGTGCACGTGCCGGCATGGTCGCCGTTGACGACACAACGATCGAGTACCTTCGCGGACGTCCCGGGGTTCCGTCGGGCGCCGCGTTCGAAGACGCCGCCGAGGTGTGGCGCACTTTCCGTAGCGACGATGACGCCATCTTCGACCAGGAAGTCACCATCGACGCCGCGACTCTGTCGCCGTTCTTGACGTGGGGGACGAACCCCGCGCAAGTGGCCCCCGTCACCGGAATTGTTCCCCATCCAGTGGATGATGCCGATCGCCGGAGCTTGGAGTACATGGGTCTCGCCGCCGGCGTGGCATTTCGCGATGTTTCGGTGGACGTCGTCTTCATTGGTTCGTGCACCAATTCCCGCATTGAGGACCTGAGATCAGCGGCGGCCGTAGTCGCGGGCCACCGCGTCGCCGAAGGCGTACGCGCGCTCGTGGTCCCCGGCAGCCACCGCGTCAAAGCGGCGGCCGAACGCGAGGGCCTTGACGCCATTTTTCTCGCGGCGGGATTCGAGTGGCGAGAACCGGGCTGTTCCATGTGTCTCGGCATGAATCCCGATCAGCTGGAACCCGGTCAACGTTCCGCGTCGACGTCCAATCGCAATTTCGAGGGTCGCCAAGGACGCGGAGGACGAACGCACCTCGTGTCGCCGGCGGTCGCCGCGGCGACCGCCATCCTCGGTCGTTTCGCGACGCCCGCTGAGGTGACGGCATGAATCCGGTGCAGATCATTGAAGCGCGGGGAGTCCCGCTGGACCGTTCCGACGTCGACACGGACCAGATCATCCCGTCGGAATGGTTGAAGCGAGTTGAACGAACCGGCTTTGGGCGCGGACTGTTTTCAGAGTGGCGCGACGATCCTTCCTTCGTTCTCAACCAAGCGGACTACCAGGGAGCCGAGATCCTGATCGGCGGCGCCCGCTTTGGTACCGGCTCCTCACGCGAACACGCGGTGTGGGCGCTGATGGACTACGGATTTCGTGCAGTGGTCGCCTCATCATTCGGCGACATCTTCAAGAACAATTCCTCAAAACAGGGTCTCGTCACCGTCGAGATTGACGATGACGATCTGCAGGAACTCCTCGCACTCGTCCGGGCTCATCCGCACACTCTGATCACCATTGATGTTGCTTCCTCCACTATCGAAGTCGCCGAGGCGGGTTGGCAGCGCACATTTGCTATGAGTCCCATGACCCGCGAGCGTCTGCTCAATGGTTGGGACGACATTGGATTGACGATGCGCCACGAAGACGAGATTTCGACGTTTGAGGCCCGCCGTGACGTGGAACGCCCGTCGCTGAGGGGCCTCTTTGACGACCAGGGCCGTGCCCTACAATCGTCCCACTGAGCGGGAAGGACCGTCATGGCGGAGTTTCAAGAAGTATTCGCATCGCTCAAGGATGTGAACGGATGGATGACCGAGGGGCAGGCCCATCGCCTGTGGAATCGGGCCAAGGAATTGAGCCCCGGGGACCGCGTCGTCGAAATTGGTTCATTCCAAGGTCGCTCGATGTGCGTCCTCGCAACTGCCGCTCCCGAGGGTGTGGAACTCATCGCGATCGACCCGCACGGCGGAAATGACCGGGGTCCCCAGGAACTCGATGGCTACGTCGAAGAGGCGGAGAGCGACCACCAGATCTTTCTCGCGAACTTGACCAAGGCGGGCATCCGCGATCGCGTCACGCACCTCCGCAAATTTTCCGACGCCGCGCTCACCGACGTGCCGGGCGACGTGCAACTCCTCTACGTCGACGGCGCACACCGCTTCGCGCCAGCGAGCGCCGACATTCGCCAGTGGGGTGCCAAGGTGTCTGACGGTGGACATCTCCTCGTGCACGACTCGTTCTCTTCCATTGGCGTCACGCTCGCCCTCTCGGTCACGACTTTCTGGTCGACCCAGTGGATCTACGAAGGTCGCTCCCAGTCGATGACGCAGTTCAAAAAGGGGCCGAACACATTCGCGCAACGTTGCGGATCGCTGCTCCGTCAGCTCGCGCAACTCCCCTACTTCGCCAAGAATGTGCTGTACAAGGTGTTGCTGTCGCTGAAGTTGAAGCCCGTTGCCAAGGCATTGGGTTCGACCGGCGAATGGCCGTATTAGAGAGTCGCGGGCGAGAGAACGTCGATCTTCGACTCCGCCGCTTGACGGTGTCGATAGGCCGCCAACACCGCGATCGCCACGTTGCCACACATTGCAGCACCCGTGGAAATGAGAGGCGCCCAGAGGCGTGCCGACCCGTAATAGGCGATCCACATCGCACTGCACATGGCGCCGACGGTCCACGACCCCACTGACACACCGAGGTCGCCACGATGAGTAATGAGTTCATGCAGCTGGGGAATACGGTTCGCGACCATGGCCACGCCTGTGCCGTACACGCCGGCTGACCAACCGAACATGACCGTCGGCATGAACGAACACGCACCAATAAAAAGGACCGCACGCAGGACCATGATCCGATGTTGCCAGGGCGACAGTCGCGCCACAATCACCATCTGCATAGGCCAGATAAAGAGGGATCCTGCCACGATCACGAATTCGTGCACTGCTGTGCCGTAGGCGATCCAAAAGGCGCCCATCAAGACAAACTGCAGCCACGTCGTGAGCGACACGCCATCGATGCCCACCGTACGGACACGATGAAATTGATACCACGTTGCAAGAAAACTCAGCGCGACACCCAGCCAGCCCGCGACCGCGGCAAAAGTGAGGTGAGGCATTAGAAAATTCTACGTGTCGTCATCGGTCGAGAGTGAGCAGAGTGCGCGTGAAGTCGCTAGCGGCGTCGGTTCGCCGCCGAGATAACGGCCTCGAGCGACGCGTCGAGAATCGACGAACTCATGCCCACTCCCCACCACGTGGTGCCGTCGGCAGCCTCCGCCTCGACGTACGCCACGGCCGAAGCCTCCGCACCCGCAGTGAGCGCGTGTTCGTGATAGTCACGAATCGCAAAATCAACGTTGAGCTCCTGGCGCAGTCCGGCCATCAGGGCATCAATGGGACCATTGCCCTCGCCCTTGACGGTGACGTGCTGACCATCGACTACCAATTGCGCGAAGATCCGCGTCTGCTTATTGTCGGCGGCGACCTCGGAACTGAAGAGTTGAATCGCCGGATTTTCCGGCAAGTACGTCGAGGTGAAAACGTCCCAAATCTGCACCGGCGAAATCTCGGTGCCGGACGTCTCCGTGATCTCTTGGACTTGTCGGGAGAATTCAACCTGCATGGCGCGAGGTAGATCAAGTCCGTGCTCGGCGTTGAGCAAGTACGCAACGCCTCCCTTACCCGACTGGGAATTCACACGAATGATCGCTTCGTAGGTTCGACCCGTGTGCTTGGGGTCGATCGGGAGATAGGGAACTTCCCAGATCTCGTAGTCCGTCCCGATGGCGGTCATACCCTTCTTGATCGCGTCCTGGTGTGATCCGGAGAACGCCGTGTACACGAGCTCACCGACGTACGGGTGGCGCGGGTGAATCGGCAAACGGTTCGCGTATTCGGCAACGTGTCGCACTTTGTCAATGTCACTGATATCGAGCTCGGGATCGACGCCCTGGGAGAACAGGTTGAGGGCCAACGTGACGACATCGACGTTGCCGGTGCGTTCACCGTTGCCAAAGAGCGTTCCTTCCACACGGTCCGCCCCCGCGAGAACCCCCAGCTCGGCCGCCGCGACCGCGGTTCCGCGGTCATTGTGCGGATGCAGCGACAAGACAACGCTGTCGCGACGATCGACGTGTCGCAAGAACCATTCGATGGCGTCGGCATACAAGTTGGGTGTGTACATCTCGACGGTGGCGGGAAGATTCAAGATCAACGGACGCTCGGGGGTGGGATCAATGACGGAAATGACCGCATTGCAGATCTCGACGGCGTAGTCCAACTCGGTCCCGGTGAAAGATTCCGGAGAGTATTCGTACAAGAAAGTGGTCGCTGGTGAGAGCGATTCCAGCGACTTGCACAACGTGGCGCCCGTCGTGGCGATCTCGGTAATACCAGCCTGGTCGAGGCCGAAGACCACCCGGCGCTGCAGGGTCGACGTGGAGTTGTAGAAGTGCACAATGGCCTGCCGTGCTCCGACCAGTGACTCGTAGGTCCGGCGGATGAGGTCTTCGCGACATTGCGTTAATACCTGAATGGTGACGTCGTCCGGAATGAGGTTGTCCTCGATGATCTGACGAACGAAATCAAAGTCGGGTTGCGACGCCGACGGGAAGCCAACCTCGATCTCCTTGAAACCCATGGCCACCAATTGGTGGAACATCGCCAATTTTCGTTCAGCGTCCATCGGGTCAATCAGAGCCTGATTCCCGTCGCGCAGGTCCACGCTGCACCACCGCGGCGCGTGCGAAAGTCGGTGATTGGGCCACGTGCGATCCGCAAGATCAACGGGCACGGTCGGGCGATATTTGGCGAACGGCATCGGGCTGGACTGCTGGGGATGCGAGACCATGGCCTTCCTTCTCTTATCGGCATCTGACTCTAGAAACGAAAAACCTCCCGCATGTGCGGGAGGTCACGGGCGAGCGCGTAGCGCCCGCCCTATCGAAGCAGAAGTCCGTTGCGGTGGTTTACCTTCACGCCGACATTGTACTACGACCATCTCGAGATCGAAAGTTCAGCCTCCGACAATGAGGACCTCTCACATCGCGACCAGTAGTTTGGTGACGTGCACGCGTTCTCAGTCATCTTTCGATTCCTCGTCAAACTCGCTGTCGTGGCCGTGATCGGGGCGGTTGTTGCCGCCGTTCTCGGCGTCGTGCGCTCGTCTAAGTCCTCGGCCGCGACACCCGTGACTCTCGATCAGTGGCCGAGCGTGCCCGAAAAGAGAGCGTCCTAGAACGCACGCCGTCTCCGGCAGGGCTGGTAGACCTAATCGGGTTGTTCCAACGTAAGGAGAAATCGTGGACATGGAATATCGCCGCCTCGGCGGATCGGGTCTCAAAGTCAGTGTTCTGAGCTTTGGCTCATGGGTGACCTTTGGTAGTCAGCTGGACGTGGACTTTGCCGCGAAGTGCCTTAAGGCCGCGCGCGACGCCGGCGTCAATTTCTTTGACAACGCCGAGGGTTACGCGGCCGGCGAGTCCGAGCGCATCATGGGTGAAGCAATTCGCAAGCTGGGTTGGCAGCGTCACGAGTACGTCGTCTCCACCAAGCTGTTTTGGGGTCTGTACCCGGACGTCAACATGCGCAACACCCTGAACCGTAAGTACCTCAGCCAAGCCATCGACGGTTCCTTGAAGCGTTTCGGGCTGGACTTTGTTGACCTGGTCTTCTGTCACCGTCCGGACGCGCACACCCCCATCGAAGAAACGGTGTGGGCGATGAGCGACATGATCACTCAAGGCAAGGCCCTGTACTGGGGTACGTCGGAATGGAGTGCCGACGAGATTCGTACCGC
>Ga0007867_1000326_pt1 | contig 17816 bp, 48 predicted proteins | sample CryBogCBH25Aug08_FD_71224 | JGI IMG/M metagenome (GOLD analysis project Ga0007867, IMG submission 71224) | Freshwater microbial communities from Crystal Bog, Wisconsin, USA - CBH25Aug08 | ecosystem: Environmental > Aquatic > Freshwater > Lake | place: Crystal Bog, Wisconsin, USA | collected... | reverse complement strand
GGCTTCTTTTGTACCGTGCGTTTGCGAATATTCTTGGTAGCGTGTGACGAATCCCAACTCACGCCGCATGACTTCGCGGATCAACAATACACTGGGCTTCCAGTGATATTCTTCACGAATCTTATTGCGAACGTCTCGCCATTCACCGGCGGTTAAAGTTAACATAGCCACTCCATTTGAGTTGATGGAAAGTATAGTCCTGTTCTTTGAGAACACCATAGACAGTGCATTTATACCCATAAGTGACCACATCGGTGCTTATACCAAAAGTGGGAGTCTCTACAGAGTTTTCCATACACCATTGACCATAATCTGACTGCTGCCATTTCCACAATGGTTCTGCTACGTAGACTTCTGGATCTTCTACGTCTCCCATATTGAACTGATAGAGTATGACTTTTAACGTAGCCATTTCAATGCGAAGTGTGTGGCGTCTTTTGCATCCGAGAATGTGAAAGCATAAGAATTAGAAAACGGTCCTCCCAAAACATCCAGTGCCCATTTGTGTTTGAGATTTTGATCGGCCCACGTGCCCGCTCGAATCGCATTCTCGGGACCTTCAATGATTACAGTATTCATAGTAATATTATAACAGAATATATCTTGTCTGTCAAATATCAATCTTTTAGCGTGTCCCAAACCTTTTGTTTTTCACGGTATTCTTTGAGTAACTTATTATAATGGTCAGCGGCCTCTTTTAACTCAGACCATTCCTTTTCCAACTTGTGGTCTTGTTTTAGCTTGGATGGAATTCTTAATGCTTCCTTGATTTCTTTTAGAGTTTGGTTCAGACTTTCACCGTTGATTATAACATCGGCGTCTTCGCCTTTGAGTTCGATTTTGGCCTGCTGTGTGATAGTGACTGGAGTGGGTACGCTGGTCCAAGTAGCACTAGTACCAGTGATGGTATAGTAACTGCCACTGGTTGCGGGATTTATTGTGACATTGCCGTAGGTGAGATTGGGTTGTGAAACTGAATAATAAGACATTGTTTGAGTATACTTTTTCGCTACTTAAATGTCAATAGAAATTTGCCCATTAAAAAACCCACCTGAGTGGGTTTGTTTTATTTACCAGCAGCCTTCGGAGTCGGAGGAGTCGGAGCTTTGGTTTTTTGTGCTGTTGCTGGAGCAGTCACAATAACTTTTGCTTTCGGAGCTGTTACTGCTACTGGAGCAGGAGTTGTTCTTGTTGGAACTTTTGTTGTTGGTTGTGTCATTTTATTTTCCTAAGCTAGTTGCTACTGTGCGATCAAAGTTTGCTGCTGTAGCTGGGGGAGTTGTACCTGTACCCAAATGAGTAGCTGCTGCGATAACTGCTGTTGGTGTAGTTGCTGTTGCTTTTACCAAAGTAGTTGTAGCTGCTGCTACTGTACCTGTTGGACCAGCACCACGTTGTGTAGTCGCCTGTGTAGCCGCTGCATTTAGGCTTGTTGTTGCTTTACTTGACATTTTAGAATCCTTAAAATCTATGTTGTATTTATTGTAAACGCTGAGATTTTTACTCAGCGGCCTTTACAGAACCGTCTAGTTGTGTAAAAGCTACGATTTTGCGATTCTCGTCGTGATATGTTCCGTAACTGTCTACGAATTTTGCTGTGGGTGCTACTGAGGTAGTTGCTTGGGACCAACCTTCTGGTAGGTTTTTTGGATCTAGTACTTCGACTGGGTTTGTTTCTACATCGGACATTTTGTGCTCCTTTTGTATATTTATGAAAAAACCCGCCGAAGCGGGTTTCTACATTTTCTCAATACTATATTTTTCGTCCCTTGCGGGTAATATTATTTAGACCAATCCCATTGCCATAGCTTTGTAAGCTGCTGCAACCATCTTGCGACTTGCTTCGCCGTGACGATATTCAGTAACTTCTACACCGTTACCTGCTTTACGGGCATTTGCATAGATAGCATATCCGCTTTGACGAATAACGCTGACAGTGGCGCTTGGGTTTTTGATGCCAAAACGATGCTCAATTTGAGCTTCTGTCAAAGTCTCGTTGTTCAAGACCAATGCTTGGAACAATTTGCCCTGTTTAGTTTTCAAGTCGAAGCGTTTAAGTTTGATAGTCATATATTTCTCCATTAAGTAGTTGCTGTGACTTACAGCATTTGATTATTGTAGCAACGTGCTACTAGAATGTCAAACATTTGTTTTACCATATTGAATAACATTCCACCCAAGTTTGAGCAAGTCAGACTCAATTTCTTCTGTGACTACGCCTTCACTGACATAGCCATTTTCGTAACCGGTGGCGCCATCATTGATGCCACTACAGTACCAGTCCAAATAATCACCTTCTTGACGCATATCTGCAATGATGCCGCCAGCATAACGCCAACTGCAATGCCAAGTCTGGTCTGTGAGTATCTGTATAACATCACGCTTTTGGAAATCGTTGTTGCAAAGTGCAGCGTACAGATTCTGTGCGTATCGGTCGCCGTCTCTGGCCTTGTCTAAAATCCAATCAGTGGTGCGCAGATCATATTCTAGATTATTTTTACGCCATTCTGGATCTTGTTCCAATTCTGACCTACGCTGTTCCAAAGTCTTGAATAGTTCAAGATACTCTGGGTTTGGTTCTTCACCATCTGCTTCTTTGCGCTTTATATAATTTTCTTTTTGAATGGTGCCCCGTTCTGGGCTACGACTAGGGTCGCTCATATGATGACCTGTGTCTTTTTAGCAATTCTATCACTGTACAATTTGGCACCACGATCACGAATTAGCTCTGCGGCACTTTGTGGATCATCTTTGAATAGTTGTTCAAGAGTTTGTTTATCAATGCCATCCACAGTCTGTATGCTGTAAATTTCATAGTGACGCTGTGGGTTGTAACGGGCACGGAGAGTCATTGTCTGAATGATGCTGTTGATACGGCGTATCGGCTCATTACCATGAATTTCATCTGGTTCTTTGAGAATGTCAAACAACATCTCTTGTTCTCTGAGTTCACCCGCGGCGAGGTCTTGAGTAACATCAATTACTGCCTCAAGACCTGCCATATCCCAGCTTACGATGAATGTGTTTGTCATACCTTTTTAGTTAGTGTGATTTGATGAGTGACCTCATCGACGTTCCAAATCAACTCGTCGCCAAAGTCCCAGCCCATTTGATTAATGACTTCTTCGGGCAACTGCATAATGAGTTCACCTGGGTGTTCTGGATCATCTTCTAGTTGTATTTCCCAACGAGTGTCACTGATTTTCTTAACTTTATCCTGCATCTAATACCTTAATGTGTGTTACGTTGGCAACTCGAAAGCTACGCCATTCTGATTTGTCCAAGCACCATGCGCTCAGAGCATTGTAGTTGATTGCTTTTGTGCTGTGATGTTCTTTGAGTTCACGCTGTGGCAACAATTCTGATTTCAGAGTACAGGGCATTGTTCGTACAGTACCATCTACTTTGGTAAAAGTTACTTCGAGTTGATGCTGACCCAACAAGTGAAAAATCTCACGCCAGCGTGTTTCAAGATCAAAATCTGGGTTGTCATTGTTGTATTCAAATACTAACATAGTTATTCCTTCGCATCCAAAATAATGAACAACCCAACCATTATAAGCAATGATCCGGTTAAATTGTCTCCGGCCATCACCCAATTGATGCCGTTGTATACGTTAAACGCACCCAGTGCATACCCGATGGTACTACGATTGCGTCTAAACCATTCAGAAAGTCTACTCATTTTATTCCTCTTCCAAGTATTGTGCCATAAACAGGAGCTTCTTCTGTGTACAACACTTCAAATCCATGATTCAGCAAGAAGGGCACTGCTGACCCACTCTTACCACTATAATGTCCCCACCACTTGTTGTACCAAGTATCATCGCAGACAATCAGACTTTTTGGTGCCAGTGACTTGATGGCTAATTCAGCTTGTCTCAAGTGTGCTCGTTGACTGTTGACATTGTTCATTTCGTACCCGAGTTCTTTGTAGCGCTGTTGTTGCTCAAAGATAGAATTCTCTGGTAGTCCCACAACTGGTTTGTTATCTGGTCCAATTACAATATTGGGTCCTTTGGCAGTTTGATCGGGGTGCCAATCCCAATCAAAGTTGTCCAAGTACAAGAAACTAATATAGTTGGTATGTGCTGGAAATGTTTCTAAGAAACTTTCCCCACTACTATTGATGACCTCCACGTTTGGCACAGTCATTAGTCTGAGTGTGTTGCAGTGATAGGGATCAATGTCTACAGTGAACAAGTATTTTCCGCGCTGTTCAGCCCAGGCAGCAATGGTCTTGGTACTACCATCATCGCCGTCACGACCACAGCCAATCTCTACCCAAGTACCAACTTCAAGTTGATCAAGGTATTGTTCAGCCTTGCGGAAAACTTGTCCCATTATTCACGATCCTTGCGATTGCGACTTGTACGCATACGTGCTTCGTCTTGCAGAATCTTGACGTAGCTACGAATAATCGCACCACGTTGATGTGCGTCTGTGAAGTTTGCCGCAAGGCGTTTAACTTCTTTGCCAACTTTGACCGCTTTTGGGTCGTAACCTTTACATGTCATAACTACTCCTTAAAAATTTATGTGCTGATTTGTAACAGTGCCATGGTCAACGCACTTTCTTCTTTGAGATAGATGCGTCTACGCCGGTCCTTGATTGATTGCTCAATTAGATAATGTTCGTTGAATTTCTTTACGGGCCAACCATTTGCGTTGATTTCTTGATGCATAGATTCGCCATACATCTCCTTGAACTGAGAGATCAGTTTAACAAACAACAGACGGTCATCACGGTGTTGCCAACGAAAATCTACAATGTAATGATAGCCCAAGCCATAGTACTTGTAGCGACCATCACTTTTAAATTGTCGCATATTTTACCCCTTTAGGGTGTGCCAGTACTCGGGATCGCAACCCAAATACAGGGCGTATTGACGATAGTTTCGCCATTTGGCAAAACGGTTTACTGTGTTTTCTACCCAACGGAAAAAGCTGTCTCTGAACCACAGTGGATTCAAAATTGCCAATATGATCAACGTGACCACAAAGGGCACTGCCACAGTGGTCAGCGCATACCAAAATGCAATTGCACGGTAATAGTTACCGCCGTCTCGTGTTAGTTCCACTGTGTCTGGCAAACGGCCAATTTGGGTTTCTGCTTGTGCTCCTACCATTGTATTCTCCTATGCTGTATTATACAGCCTTTTTCATTTGGTGTCAATATCTACGCAAAACTTTTATGTCAATTTGACCACAACAATCACAGGCACGGGATTGATAGTCAATTTCGTAGGCACCTTCTTTGCGATGGGCTGGTTTGCACCATTTGGTCCAAGTGTGCAGACCAAGCCAGCACCAACGGCTGGTCACCAGTTCGGGCTTGTCTGCCAGAAGTCTGGCTGTGTTTTCCACTTCGTTCATGATCTGTTACCTGCGTCATCATAGTTGTAGTAACGACCAGCCTTCGCATTCCAATGGCGGGTGTCGTAGTAGTGTAACATGACTGTATATCCAAGTAAACCGATATCCAACATGACGCCAGCGTGATCCTCTCTGGTAGTCCATCTAATACGGAAGTCCACAATGTTGTTGTCTTTGATGACTTGAATTTCCGCGCCAGTGTGTTTGCCCAACATGGCACTTCGATGGTAGACAGCGGCCCAACGGTCACTAAATGGATTTTGTAATCCGAAACTAAAATTAATCATAATTCAACTCCGACGATTTTAAGTTGTTCTATCCACATGCCAAGGCCCCAATCTTCATCAGTCCAGTTAGGAAAATCTTCCGCAGGCCGTGACGGTTCAAACCATCTCCATACTTCAACATTTAGCATTCGAATCTCTTTGTTAGAATCCAAATGTTCCAAATCAACTAGTTGAATAACACGATATAGTTCTTTTTCCGGTTTACAATCAAATGGTTCGATTTTCATAATTCAACTCCAAAATGTTCGTCCAGTTTATTGCGTAAGGTGGCATGGTAAAGGTTCACACTTGTTGCGAGCGCAGGCATCTGGATGGTTTCATCTGCCTTTAACTCATTGCAAGTTTCTTTGCTTATTTTGGCACATTCCCTCACAAGCAACTCGGCGAATTTTTCTACTTCTGACCCCAACAGTACATTGGCAGACTTATATTCATCTTGGGATGCTAGTGCCTCTTTGTTACGGCATGACCTATACAATTCTGTTAAACGTTCGTTCATTTTCCCGCCTTTGCATTGTTATAACCAATCAAATAACCCATCACCAATGCAAACATCATAGCCGCAATGGCAATCGCTGTGCCAATGACAGGTCCCCAATCAAATTTGTTCATAGTAAAAATCCTATGGCTGCGCCAATTACAAATCCTGCCGACGCCAGTAGGCTCCAAAAGGCCACAAAGCCCCAGTGGCTGTCAATCAAGCGCATAAACGGACCAAGTTCGTCAAGCCAGGCGTTTTCTTGTTTGAGCAAGTCGGCTTCTCGTTGTTGCCAATAGTTCATGTCACGCTCCCAACATGGCCCACACAGCAGTCTTTTCCAAGTCAGATTCAAACTCTGGATAGACTTCATCAAGTCGTTGCTTATCAACTTCTTGATAGCCTTTGTTCAACTTCTTGCGTTTCATGCCATCCACATCCCAGTCGCTGCCTTCCCAGATTTTTGTCTGTAGTGCTTTGCCGCGACGTCCCCAGAATGTCACGTACTTGTCTAGTGATGTGTAAAAATAATTCGGGGGCAACTTCTTGCCTTTTTCTAGCAAGATAATTCCCCACACTTTGTCACTGTTGGCTTTTTCATCTCGACACCATAAAATATGTTCATACTTCATCAATGACCTCCGATCCTGTTTTAAAATCCCAACGTACTTTGCTGCCTAATGCTGGCAGAACTTTTTCGTATTTGTCCCACTCACTTCGGCAACGATTGGGCATACCAATTGATCCTGCCACAGAGTAGCACAATTCACAACGATAGCCAAAGCCCGAGCCTTCATCAAAGTGTGCTGTACCGCCGCAGGGCAGATGCAGTGGGTCATTATGAGCCATTTTGTAACTTTCTTTTTGCTTGAGTTCGCTTGAACATTGCTGTATAAGCTGGATTGTCCTTGACTGCTTCAATGTAGTCTGCTGGTGGCCGTTCAATTCGGCCCACACCAGTTTGAGGGTCAATGATACGCCAGGCACCATTGACCAACTGTGGATATGGCTTGCCTTCTGCAAACAACTGCACTTGACGATATCGCGCCTCTGCAACCATAATATCAAGCATTTCCTTTGTATAGGATTCTGGATTGTCATGTATCCAATTGATCGCATTGACCAAATGACCGTCCTTCATGTCCTTGATCGGGATGCTACGGCCATCGGCTGTGCGCCACCAGCGCTCTCTATCCAGTTCATGACTCATATCACAAATCCCACTCTACTAAGACCGGCCACAGCCTGACTATACTGTTCAGGATCAACATTAATATATTCTTGACTGGGGCCACTGTTAAAGGTACGATTACGCAAACGGTCATACAAGTCTTTGCTGTCCTTAAGACCAAAGCCAGTCCAGGCACGAATCTCTTTGATACAATTCACAGCATTGTTCTGTGCCGACGCACCAATGCCCTTTAACAAGATGCGATCATTGTAAGTACCAGTAATCATGGCAAAGAAGATTTGACCCTTTACATCAGGATCCAGCACACCGGCAATCTGCTCCCACAGTTCCAAGCCTGCATCAGCGCCATAGGCTTCTGTTATGCTACGCATAAAGTGAAGTCCATTGCTGATAATGGCTGTCTTGTGTTCTTCTGGAATCATATCAAATACGCTTCATAAAAATAAACAAATCTTTTTTACTGCGTGGCACCCATTGTTTGCCATCACGCCCGCAGATACTTTCAATACCACGTGCAACACTACAGCTACGGAAGTAGCCGCCTCGTGTCTTGCCATCCACTGGATTGTACTCTTTAGGCTCATAGTTTTCTGCAAGATCACAGTTCCACCAAACGCTGTTGCTAAGGTTTCTAGTCAACCAACCACTGGTGTTGTGTTTACAGCTTTTACAAGTTACCTGTTCCATTAAAGTTTTTCTCCTGGTTCAAAGCCACGAAAACGCAAGAATCGTGGGAAACGCAAACTATAGCTACCGTCCTGATTCTGAGTCACAGCATCGGCACGAACTTCGACAAGTTGACCTTTGACTGCATCAACATCAGCCCAAATTACACTACGCATCTTGTCAGTCAGCCCACCACCCACATTGACACGAATGAACACACCGTCATCAGTGCCTTCGCACACCAGAGCGCCAGTGTTGTTTTCATTCTTGCCAGTACCTTCTTCAACATCTACAACTCCCAAAGTTACTTCAATGAATGGTTTGATTTTGAGCCAAGCCACAGTGCGATCACATTCGTAGACTGCAAATGGGTCTTTGATCATAATACCTTCATAGCCACCATCGATTGCAGCCTTGTTGATTTCAGCAAAGCGAGTCGAACCTTCTGCTGTGTCCAAGTCAACCAACTCCTGTTCAACCACAGCAATGTTGGGCATATGGCTAGCGTACAGATTGTGCCACCCAGCCAACAACTGACTACGAGTAACTTGATCCAACTCGCTACGACCATCACGGAATTCTGACAAGGGCAACATATCAAACAAGTGCAACACAGCGTCATTGGCTTCGACATTTGATTTGCGATGGACTTGTTTCATCAGGTCTTGGAAGCTGGAGCTCATAACCTCACCATCGAACACCATTGGTTCTGTCAAAAACACTGCGTGTTTGGCAAACTGTTGCTTGATATGCTCAAAGTTTAGTAGCTCTTTACCATTGCGTGAGTATTGATCTACTTTACCATCAGGGTAAACAATAGTGATAACACGCACACCGTCGAGTTTGACCTCAATCAGTTTTTTGCCTGCGACCTTGCTTTCGTGTTTTGCACCGTCATAAGCAAGTTGGCAAGTAAAGATTGGGATTTGATACTGTGCAGGAGCAAACTTGTTGATACTGGTCTCACTGACGCCGCACTTCATATCTTTGACCAGAATACGGCGATACCAGTTGTTCCATTCTGCTTCTGTTGCGTTCATACGCATATGGTTAACTGCAACCTGTGCAGCATTGCCAGTGAGTTCACGATCTGCCAGTTTCTTGGCAGTGTTCCAGAAAATCTCAGAATTAAGACCCTTACCATCGCCCTTCTTGGTTTCAATTTTCTTGATACCAAATGTAATCATACAATCACAGGCAGCACGAAAGCCACGGAAGAATTCTGCGTTGTTTGCTGTTACTTCACGCTTGATGATTGCATCTTTGGCAAGACGGCTATTGTCACTTTCAAGCTCTACAATGATATCCCAGGGTTTGTTCATATCTGCTCCTTATGTGTATATTATACAACCAATTCTGTTTAGTGTCAAATGAATACTTTAGTACTACGTTCACCTCAATAAAAATGCTGTCAAATGTTGTTCGTGCCCATTTAGTCACCGTGGGTGCGTTACTGTCTTCGATATCAAATGTGTAGTGTTTCATAACCAGGTCAATGCAAATACAGCGGCCATGCCACCATTACGAAACTTGAATGTTTGTGTATTGTATGTAGAGGGGCCTATAACATAGTTCTTACGCTTGGTGCGCCATTGTAACCAACCTTTGGCCTGCTCTACCCTGCGATCAAAGTCAAGGTATCTGTCACCGTTGCGTGGCACCAGTGTTACTTCGTGTTCATACACACGCTGACTTCTTCGTTGTCTACTGTTCATCTCAATTCCCTTATGACCACCTCAATACAAATGCTGTGTGACTAGCTTCTTCATCCCAACGCAAGTACCAACCTTGAGTGCTGGTTTGAATCAATTTACCACCCAATGATTTAAGTTCGTAGTTAGCAACAGTTATAGGTTGCCAGTTGTTTTTTTCAGCCGCCCGCATACACGCATTCCAGAAGTTGTTAAAGTAATGCGGAAACTCGGCATCAAAGATACCAGCGGTTACATCAACACGAAACTTGTCTGGCATTACAACCACCTCAATATGTACCAGTCACGGTCTCGTTTATCACGAAACTGAATTGTATAGTCAAAAGCCATCCAGCGTTGTCGAAACCCTGGCTCGCCAAAATTATCTCTACACCATTCCAATACATCAGTTTTCTCACCAGCACGGGCTCGTGGAAACTCCACTCCCCATCTAATTCCCGACGGCGTTAGTGTGTTCATGACCACCTCAATACAAACATCAAGTGATTGTCTGCACGGCGAAACTCAAACACACCTTCGCTGACAAAACGCCAATTGTGTTGTTCAAAATTTTCAGCACACCACTGCATACAAGGTGTCCAACCTTGGTAAATGTGCTTGCCAATGCGATCATTTATGGGCGCAGGCACACTTGCCACAAACCAGCCGTTAGAGGGATTTCTTGTCGGTAGCAAGTTATGCCCCCACAGGTGTGTCTTGGAGAGCCATCCAGATTTCTTCTTTTTCGGAGTAGATCAATTGATGCCGTTCAAGCACAGCACGACGGTCTGCCTCATCCATATGAAGCCAAGCCTGCACCTTATCATAACTGCCATATGCCTCAAGCGGCGCACAGTTAACAATCCAACGAGCCAGGTTCGTAAATGCTGTCACTGAGTTAGCAGGGTGGCTATGCAACATTGCGTTCAAAAAGTCATTGTCCAGAATCGCAGTAAAACAACTGCCGGGCTCAAAGCCATAGAGCAGATAGTTCTGCACAGGATGAGCAAATTCGTCATCCACATTCCAGTAATAGAATGAGTCATAAAATCGTTTTTTGCTGAATTTTGTCAGTTCCATTATTTCACCTACGATAGATGCTGTTGATCATTTGCTGACGAGTCCAAAGATCAGGGGTGGTTCTGAGTTGCAACACCATCTGAACTTTTTGCTGACGCACAATTGGGTTTGGATCTGATTGAGCCGCAGTCATAACAACTGCTTCTTCTGCGCCTTTTGCCATTGAGCCAATCAGACTCAGACCATTAGCCAATCCTGATAAGAAACTCATATCAACTCCATTTCAATAAAAATGCGGTTCGATCCGATTCGGAAGAAAAATAAATTGTTTCAAATGGTGCATAGACTGGATCCAGATGTTCACGACACCAAGCCAGCAATATGCTCATGGGTACTGTACCATTGTACTGCCAACTTAATTCGCTTCTTATGACCATTTTAACAAAAACAATGTTAACTGTTCTTCATTCTTGAACTTCCACAAGTCGTAACTCATACGAAGTCCACATTGATTTTCAAGACACCAAATGCTGACTTCATCCAACTCGTCGTCGATTGATTTGTCGGACTGAGGCCACGATTGGAACCGTGCCCTGAGCCACAGCCCCGGTAGATGATGATTGTGGGTTGTCCACTTGGAAGTCTTTGACATGTTTACACTCTGCGCGGAATTTAAACCCCATGCAAGTGCAAGTCAGACCATTATTAGTCTTTTCAACAAAGTAAGTATTACCTTTGTTGCCAGCAACTTCCCAACGAGGATTTTCCGCAATCTCCTCCCGGGGGATATTATAGTTGTAAGTATTCTCTACAACTTTAAACTTTCGCCCCCTCGTACTAATACGAATAGGGTTCTTGAATGTTTTTACAATGCCAGTGCCGGGAGACACATAAGCATACATCTTTTCTTTTGCATCGTCAAGCAGATATACACCATTAGGCACATTGTCAGACCATTTAGTAGTTTCTTGATAGAATTTCATCAGTATTCTCCGCTCAACAGATACATTGTCAGATCAGGGCCTTCAACTTTGACACATTGATTGGCATAACGAGGAGCGCTATCGCTCATAATTTCATTACCGCGCCAAGTTGCTTTGTAAGTCCATTCTACACGAATTTGTTTGGGGGTGAACTTGACGATCTTGCCTAGTTTCATACCACCGCCGCTAGGTGCAGGAAACACCACATAGTCACCAATCTCAAGATCACGACGGAGAAAATCTTTGTGTGCGTTGGTCATTGGACACTGTATTTCGTTTAGATGTATCTATTATACATCCAAAATCTCAGAGTGTCAAACTGAATACTTTTTGTTGTATTTTTGCAACGCTTTTGCTCGGGCAATGGCTAGTCTGATTTTGACGTAATCGCTGAGGTCTGCGTCTTGTGGGGGTTTGGGATGGTCAACTATTTCGGGACGGCGATACAAGACCTGTAGATCCAATTCATCTGGACCCGGAGCATCATCATTGTCATCGTCAGTTAGATCATTGAGTACCAGCAGTCGTCTTTGGGTTTTTGGTAATGCATGGACCAATACGTTTTTGGTCACAGTTTGACTCATCAAGACTGAACGTTTGTGGGACAAGAAGACTCGGTCCACTGGGCTCGTCTTTACCTGGCTTGTGCTCAAACCAAGGATAGCGAATAGTACCAGTACTGCAAGTTTCTTCATAAAAATCTCTGTTAAAGTCTAACATAGTTGTGATAGCATTTAGTTGCTGTATATACAACGTGCTAGACTGCGAAAGGGTTTACATAGTTGGCAAAAAAGAAACCCGCCTAAGCGGGTCCTGTTATTTTGGTTTACAAGGCATAACTGCCCCGGACGGTAGTTCTTAGGCTACAAGTTCAGCAGAACGAGCTTTGGAACCGAAACGGAAACCTTTGCTCATTTTGACTTTCACTGCGTCTGTTGTATTTGCTGTTGCATTTACGTTTTTTGTCGTCTTCGGCCAGGTTTCCCCAACCCTAACGGCTTCTACATTGCCGAGTAGATCCTGTCAATACTTGTTGCCACGTCGAAACTGTGTCATCCCCACCTAAGCATACTTGATACGCTTAGGTGGAGATGCCGGGCTCTGCCCCCGGGTCCGCAACACCTTTCTATTAAGGCATTAAACTACTATTCTGTTTTGTGGCATACTGTTTTTAAGCCTGCCACTACTAAACCCTTTAAGTTTATACTCTTGTTCATTTATTTATTAGCAATCAGGCAGTGCATCTGACTTCACAGATAGTAGGGCGAACATCCCTAGACACTGTAAGCCGGTATAAGCGGTCGTGTCGTCCTGATAACTGTATTATAACAGTATTTTTTAGCGTTTGAAAGTATTGAATAACCCAATTTTAATCCATTGCGCTGCTCGTTGAAGAATGGTTGGGTTATTAGCCTGAACTGCTACATTTGGTGCCGTATAGAACTTGTATGCCCGTGTAAGCAATCTTCTATACTGTGGGTCTTGTGTTTTTGTTGGGAACAGTTCGGCGATTTGGTTTCTGGTAAACGCACTTGTGATTGCACGACTTAGGAACTGTGACTCTGTTGGAGTTGGATCCCCGGGAGTAGAAAATATGTCGTGTATTTGTTTTTCGTTCTCAATCAGCTTGCCGATTTCTAACAATGCCTGCGTTAATCTAGCATCGACCTCGTGCTGTAGTCTTAGATATTTGTCGTAATCTTGTTTAACTTCTCCATTAGAAAAGTCAAGATCATTTCGTTTAAATCCAATTCCTTTGAATGTATCCAATGCGTGAGTGAACTCGTGTGCTAATGTAGAAATTGCATTGGTTGTATCTTGATTATGTACCAAGTCCCAGCTTAAACTAAGTTCTCTTTTTCCCGAGTGATATGAGCCTAAGGTAGTAGCAGCATCAGTGCCCACCCGTAACACAACCGCTTGAATAAACTGATTGATTGCGGGAGACTGAAACTGTGGCAGATTTAACGCTCTTAGTGGGATAAGAGTTCTTGGATTTTTTAAGCCAAATAGGTTTAGCACGGTCAATGACCATTTTAGACAGCGCTTCGATTTCACGAATCTCTGCGGCTGTTTCAAATAGGATTTCAGATATTAGCATCTAACGATTTAATGTAAACGATCTTGTGTGATTTGATCTACTAGTGCAGAATCAATACCAAGTTGTCCCAAGTTAGCATAAACATACTGACTAGCTTCTTGCAACTGTGCTCGGTCTTGTTCACTGATTTCGTTGATGGTAATACCATTTGCTGCTGCTTGCTGTTCATACTGTTCAGCATCAGCAATACTCCAAGCACGTTCAGTAACTGCAACAGTTTTTGCCACACGCATAAATGCTGCCTGCTCATCTTCGGTCAATGTATTCCAGAAACCGTTACCTGTCAGGATTGTGGTCGTGAACATACTGTGATTGGTTTTGTAAACGTGATTGCCGCTGAAACGCAAGTATGTAGTTTCCACTGCATTTTGATCGTCTGCGTCAAGTGTGCTAAGGTCTGTTTTAAACTTGTCAATTACGTTGGCACCGACTGCGTTGAACAAACGATCACTGATTGGAGTATGAGTCATCAACTGAGCATTTGCCAATTCAGACAAGTTAGTGATTTCGTGATTGGCCCCGATCACTCTGTAGCCACCACTGTAAGTAAATGCTAGACCACGAATATTGGTTTTCTTGCCTAAATCTTCGCACATACTCATACCGATATCGCCGTCTAGTACACGACTAACATGGTCGTGATCTTCAAACAAGAAAGGCAAGTCAATTGCTGAGAAGTTCTTGTCCAAATAATGACCCACAATACCCACTTGTGTTTGACTGATTTCAAAGTCGCCGTTGCTGAGTCCATCAAACAACGAACTCCATTTCTTTACCATATCTTTCCAGCTGTCAGCAAAGGCAACGGTACCAGTTGTGCCATCACGTTTTGTAAATTCTGCGGGGGTGTGCTCTAAGTTCAAAAGATTTGGTGCGCTGAGTTTCATATTTGGATATTTTCCATACTTTTCAGCGTAACCTCGCATGGTCAAAATCTCTACGTCAAACTGTCCTGGCAGTTCTTTTTCAAGTTCATCACGGAATTTTTCTGCTGTTCTTACGAACAAGTGAACTGGGTAGTGAGAAATGACCCATCGAATAGTGCGTTTAGTTGTCATTGTAAATCCTTTTCGGCATACAGTATTTATGCAGGTAAAAAAGCCCACACAAAGGTGGGCTAAATGAAAGGAAATGAAAACCCCGCTGTTACTGCTTACTCTGCTGTTTCAGCGTCTTTAGCTTCAACACGAGCCTTGATAGCTTCCAAGCTAGGGGCTGCTTTTGCGGCTTTGACTTTCACAGTCTTGGCACCGTTATACTTCTCGTCGGCGCTGTCAATGGCCTCACGATAAGCTGGATTTGTGTAGAGTTCGTGTGCTTTCAAGAAAGCAACAACCTCTGATTTGCTCATTTCTCGGGGCAGTTCAAACAGTTGAACGTCCTCGTGAGACTTGCTCAGAGCCTTGATGCGACCAACCAAGTCGTTTGCGAAACGAACTTTGTACACGCCGTTGAGTTTGCTAACACCTGCCACAGAAAAAAGTTTGTCTGTCATTTGAAAATACTCCGAAAAGTTAAGTTGATTGAAAATTTGCCAGTTTCATCACTGACACATTTAAATTATAGCAGACATTGGAACGCTTGTCAACCACAATTTAAATCTGGTTGACCAATTATTTGGCCAATTCTTGGCTTTGGGTTTTAACAGTGTCAATACCGTGATCCAAAATTCGAGCAACGCCCGAAAAGCCCACAGTAGCAACAACCAAACCCAATACGAATCCTGCTACAAACAGTCGCATAATTACCCCTTAGAGTTAGTGCTGGTTGAACTTTTGAACAAGAGGCCAAACAATGCGCTCAAGCCCCAGCCCTGCAACCAAGTGATTTCTTTGACACCAGTCACAGCATCCACTAAGCAACCATTCCACAGCATATAGACTGGCCAACTCAGCAAGAAACTAATAAACAAGATAGTGGCAATGACCACCACTGCACCTGTAACCAAAAACAAAAATTTATCCATATTAAGCCTCTTCTTGAATTCCAATTAAACGAGTGATGCTGGGTGCTTTAGTAGCTGGGGTGCCATCTTCAAGCAGTGCGTCAAGCAACACTTTCCACTCAGTGCCAGAACCTTGGGAAACAAACCATACACCATCACGCATGATGTAGTAGTATTCACAATCGTTATAGTAGTCAAACATTTCTTGGTCTGACTGACACACACGGAATTCGCAACCATCTTCACCACGATCACGACCATAGAATACACAAACGCCATCACGGGGTTTGTCAAAAGTATGTTCAACACCTTCTGGCGCCTCAATGTTACGAGCCAAAACACTCAGGTCGCCCAGTGCAACAAGGTGATTGGCTTTGGGGCTATCATAGTGATCTTGCAGAATCATACCATTGTGACTCAGATAACCATCCCAATGACAGTAGACTGTCTTGGCTTTAGAACCATGCATCACACCGATAACTGAACGAGTACCCATTTTTGCTTCCTTCTGTTGTTTAGATGTATCTATTATACAACCAAAATTGCCACTTGTCAAATCACAAAAAGTAATACTTAATGCTGAATCTGTAACAACACTAAACTGGCGTCGGCTTCGTTGACAAAGCTGATCCAGTAGGGACGGTATACATTACCACGATTGGCGTGACCAAAGTTACTTTTCCAAAGGCAAGATGCTCTGTATTGGCTACCGTGCATGGCATAGAAAATGTTTTCTACTTTAGCACAGTTCTTGGTATCATAGCTGTCCCAACGGAAAGCCCATCGGTGGCCCAAGTCCTTGTAAGCCTTATGTCTACGATTTAATTTTACTAACTTCACGAATAACCTTTCCGGAGTAACCACACAGTCACATCCTCTGCTGGGATCACGCACATTTCGTCACTGAACTTTACTACACTTTTTGTGGTCTTGCTGGGCTCTGCCAGTTTGATACGTACGGGGCCTCCTGAGTTTCGTCCGCCGGGGTGGGGCTTGCCAACGCCAATTACCCGGTAAACATTGGAGTAGAATACCACAAAATCATCCACGTGAATTGGACGACCAATAATGTCTAATACTTCGTTCATACTGTTTTTCCTGCCTGTGCTACGATACCTGTAAGTGTGCCATTCCAGCCCTGTTGCCACCACATAGCCATCATGCCACCATAGGGGCAGGCTGTGATGGGCAGGCCCTTGTCTCTGGCTGCACGTCCTACTGCTCTTGCCTCTGCGGCCAGTCGAGCATCTGTTTCATAAGTTGCGATACTGGCTGTTGCGCCTGCTACTGGATTTATCATTCTTTGCCTGCTTCCTTCAGTGTATCAAACAACATCAAGGACTCGTGTGCTTGGCGTGCTTCTTCGAAGGCCTTGTTCAAGCGTTCCAGCTCACGGGACACTTCTTTAAATCGTGTGCCGTCCAGCTTGCGTAAACTGTCCAGGGTTTCAAATGCCCGTGCTAAGTCATGCTCTATGCCAACCCGGAGGAAATCGCTACTCCAGCCTTTGTCATATACGCTAGAGTAGCCACGCAAGCGGGCAATCTCTGCGGCATTGACTTCGCACAACACCACATAATCACTGATTTTTGCCATTACTTTCATCGCCATTCACTCCCACGGTTGATTTCTTCCTCGGTGAACTGTCCGCCTGAGCGGTCAGGGTTACGAGTCCAACTGTCCAGGTTAGCCTGTTCGCAACATGCTTCTACATCAGCAAGGATACGCTGGAGTTCGGCAATGTTGACTTTAAGGAAAGAAACTGTAGCATACAATGCCGCATCCTCATCCCTTGAGGCGAGTTTGCGGGCTTCTTGATAATCTGCCAGCATCTTTTCCTTGCCGGCGATTGTGTTACGCAGATTGGCTGCTACGGTATGGATGTTCATTGCTTGCTCCAAAGACGAGATTGACTGTAGCCTTGTGCCGACAGTTGACGGCGGAAATCTTGTGCGGCTTTGCGGAATGCCAAACGGCTCATCAGTCGGCGGAATAGTTTTTTCATTTCAACAGTCCTTTGTAGTATTGATTTTGATAGTTTCTTTTTTGCGTTGTTTTGTTTTGGGATCAAAATAATC
>Ga0007867_1000323_pt1 | contig 17999 bp, 25 predicted proteins | sample CryBogCBH25Aug08_FD_71224 | JGI IMG/M metagenome (GOLD analysis project Ga0007867, IMG submission 71224) | Freshwater microbial communities from Crystal Bog, Wisconsin, USA - CBH25Aug08 | ecosystem: Environmental > Aquatic > Freshwater > Lake | place: Crystal Bog, Wisconsin, USA | collected... | reverse complement strand
AGCGTTAAGAACAACACTCTTGATGTACTTAAATGCTTTCTTACCGTTAACAGCGTTACCTGCCGAAATCGTAATGTTTTCCGACATTGGATATCCGTAGACATCGTAGCCGTTAACAGTTGCGGTCGTAGCAGTGGCGCTTGCTGCAGCAGTAACGCTTACAGCGCGGCCAACCATGGCCATTGGGTTCCAGAGCCAAATCGATGGCGACTGGAGGTTCGTCGGAATAGCGCACTGTTGCACGTTTGGATAAGCCAAAGTGACTGTACCAGACGTGAAAGTTACGTTCTGACTGAGCTGATAAGTACCAGTCTGTCCGTTACCAACCGTTGATGAAGTTCCCGTCGTCGTAATCTGCGAACCGATATAGACGCCAGAAGATGCACCAAGAGTTCCGCCTGTTACCGCCGTAGAGGAGGACAGAAGGACCATGCCGGGTCCGATTGGCATGCCGCTATTTGCCGTAACCGTCAAAACGCCGTTCGTTGCCGAAGCGGTGACTGAGGCATAAGCATCAAGTGCAAGAACCGTATCCGTAACGCCCGTATCCGACCGTGTGAACACGGAAGAATAATAGACGCCAGTGGTCGCGGAGTTAGTCGAAACGAGCGTAAGAGTTGCACTCGTTGCGTTTGCAGAAGCCACGATGGCTGCCGCTGCGTTGGTGTATGGAACACCAGTGAAAGAAACAATGTCACTGAAGCCATACCATCCAAAATCTTGCGCCGACTGTGATTCACCGGGTAGATAGGTAAATGGTTGGCGCGGATCAAGGATGCCGCCCCCCGCATAAAATAGCGAGGAGCCTAAGTCTGGGTTGTAATCCGAAGGTTGCGTTGGGTTTTGCCCAAACACAATCAGTGGACCGGAGAATGCGGTATCAGCCATGGTGCCTTCTCCTTACGAGGTTGGGAATGAACCGTAGATCGAACGCCAGTTGTAGTAACCGAACGAGTAACGCTCATAACCCTTAACAAGCAAGTTGTCAGTGACGAAATCGACTTGCATGTCCGTTTCGAACTTTACACGTTCCATGTAGGCAAGGCCATCGATGTTCGTGAGCAAGAACCAAGCGTAAGATGAAGTCAAGAAGTCGTTGACCATGTAACCTTCAGACAAGCCGCCGGCCGTTGTCATGATCGCGTTGACGTCGTTATCTGCAGTACCGGGGCGCAGTTCCGTCTTCAAGAGACGAATAGCAACTGGCTCAAGTGCTGGTGGGATAATCAACTTGCGACCACGCGCAAACACCTTCAAACCGGCCTGATCGCGGAAGTTCGTGCGGATCGCGATCATAGCGTTCAGCAACGTAGCTTCATTGAGGTCAACCTGCATTGTTGGGGTGTTGGCAATCGAACCACCGTCAATAGGATGCGCCGTCGAGCAGAGTGCTACGCCGTCGCCGCCAACTGCAGCGTTATAGGTCTGTGCCGTGTTAAGGATGTTTGCGCCGTAGATTTCCTTGGTCTGATGGAAAGATTCCACGAGGCCGAGGTTCGAAGGCGTAAACTGGGTCTTGTAGAGGTTGTCGTCGATCGCCTTACGGGTGATCGCGTAGCCGAGAGCAATTTCGGTGTGCTCTTGGTTGTAGACAAAACGCTCACCCGAACCCGGATCGAATGACGTCTGACCACCTTCGGTCTTCAGCTGGGCCAAGCCGAGGTAACGCATTTCAGCGGTACGTTCGAGGGCCATTTTCGAATCGTGCTTAGTGAAGATCTTGTCGTACTGAGATGGGATCATCTCGTACTTGCCGATTACGCCACGGAGGCCGGGAAGTAAAAGGTCTTTGATCTGTGAGAGATTAACAGCCATGACTATTCACTCCTTACGAGATGCCAGTTACAGCAGAGTTTGAACGCCAGACTTCGTTATTGAAGCCAACGAGCAAGTTGCAGTACTGCGTGGTTTGGTCGCCGCCGTTGCCGAAAGAAACGGCATAGTCAACGATAATGAAAGGCGAGGTGTTGGTCGTTGCGGTAGCGTTGATATAAGCCGTCGAACGGCCCGTAGCATTGTTACCACCCGTGCTGTTGCCGGACGTTGCACCCGTTGTCGAGTAAGCAAACGTAGCAAGCTGACCTTGAACGCCAGAGGTCTGCGAAGTAGCCGTGCCCGTGACAGGGAAGCCCGAACCCGACGTCTGAACGACAAAACGAGCTGCTGGATCATCAATCACGTAAGCGATTACGTCGCCAGTTGCGTCCGAACCCGGCCAATAGGAAGACCAGACGGTGCGCTTCTGAGATGTCGAGAAGTATTGGCAACCAACGAAAATACCAGCAAGTTGGACCGAACCACCGGCAGTTGCCTGCGTGATGTAGCCAGTTGCCGTCGAGGTTACAGGTTGTACTGGATCGCCAGTAAAAATAGGGGTCGTATTACCTGCAGCAATGCGACGGGATGATTGAGCGAACGTTGGAGCGCCGCCTGCACCACCCTGAGCCTGCAGAAATCCGTAGGGCGCAAAAGTATTGGCCATGACGGGATTCTCCTTATCAGAGAGTTTCCATCATCGCGCAGCGGGGCGATTACTGTGAAACGGGATTTGTGAACAATCCTTCGCAGCGGGGAAGGATCGGCATAGTGTGTATCGCATACTTTTAAAAAAAAGAAAAGGGGGGTAAAAACCCCCCTCATCTCATTGCTCTGGAACCGAGAAATTGTAATCCCTAGTGACCTTTGGACTGATCTGGGCATCTTCGCGGCTGATAATGCCACCGCGGCCCTTTGGATCAAGCTGGCCCTGTTTAATCATAACCTGATCACGCGCCGCCTTACGATCTAAGGCCTGACGTTCCTTGGTAATTTCCTCTGGGCGCTCACAAAGGACCATGCCTTCGCGCTCGATGACCCCGCTGGCACCCTTTGGCATCATTTCTGGATGCCTCTTGGTTTCAACAGGCTCCCAGCCGCCAGAAGCCGTGCGGTTGTGGAACGACGGATCTTCCCAACCCATCGTCATTTTCATTTTCCACTCATAAGTCCACCCATCCGGCGCCGGCGGGACAGCAAACTTGTCCACGCTGTTGTCAAGGTTGGCATTATTGTGGTCGCGAAGTTCTGCTGCACGTTTTGCTGCACGTGCCCTTGAATCTTCTTCTTTGCTTGGCGCTGGGCGCAATTCTAATCCTGTTTTCATGCTGAAAGCTTTCCTTCTTTAATTAATGCTATCTTTTCACGGGCATAATCGATCTCTTTCATACCCATATCACGTGCCGCCTCACGTTCTGCCGCTGTCAGGGTGACAACGTTAGAACGACCTCCCGTTCCCGTTCCAGAGCGAGAAACAGGTGCCGCAGGAGGCGCTGCAGGCGCTGCACGGCGTCCTGCCGTTGACGAAGATGCTTCGGACAATGCCGTCTCCTGTGTTTGTGGTGCCGGTTTATTAATTTCAAGGCGGTTTTCGACGTATTGGAAATAGTCATCCGTGTCTGCCTTGTAGCCACGATCCATTGCGTCTTCATGGGCGCGGATCATGCGACGTGTTAAGACAGGATCCCGAGCATATTCGGGGTGCGACCTAACCCATTCTGCCGATTTTGGTGTCAAATTAGACGCCATAGCCTCAACAGGATCTGCAACAGCCCTAGAAACTGATGCTTCGTACTGCTGTTTGCCCACAATTAACTTTTCGTGGTCAGATTTGGCCGAATTTAACGCCATAAGAATGTCGGCTTGGGCGTCTGCGTCACCAGAAGCCACCGCATCGCGAAGATTTTGTTTTAAAATCTCTTGATTGCGCTTAACCGTCTCGATTGCGTTGTCGATCATCCGCAAATTGCTGTCTGCGGCGTCGTTTTTGGCAATACTAGCCTGCTCATAAGCTTCTTTAGCACGGCGCTCCGCGTCTTCACGGGCCCGGCGCTCTTCTTCAAGCTTTGCTTTAAGTTCGTTAATGCCATCTTCGACCGTTAACTGAGGTTTTTCCTCAATTTTTATGTCTTCTGGGGCTTCAACGATCTCAATATCGTCTGGTTTTTCTTCTTCTAAAACCAATTCGATCTGATCTTCTGACATTTTTATCTCCTTACCACACCATATCTGGTTCTTGGATGCGACCGCGAACGGATACGTCATCAAGGATCCGGCAAGACTTGCCATTTACCGAGATAGCCCAACCATCAGACGGCCTAAATACCACCCAATCGCCAATATTTATCTTTGTATCCTTAAACCATTTGCCGGTTTCGTCTTCAAAGGCATCTGGGCCAAGCTTTACAACCAAGCCAACTTTGCCTTGGAATTTGTCTTCATCCACCGTGTTATCCGTCAAAAAGATACCGGAAGCGGTCCTTTGTGGCCGAATATAGATGGCTACCAAAAGCTGATTGTTGAAGAGTTCAAATTTATTAACATCACCAACAGATTCAAAAATATCAATCTTAGGATCGACCGCGTGGGTCATTTTCATAGGAGGCATTAACGTTTCTCCGCGTTTGTTTGTGCGTCTTCCATCATTTCCAGTACCGCATGAAGGCCTGAAATATAACCAATTTTGCGTTGATATTCAGCATAGTCCCTAGCGGACCCGCCAATTACACTATCCCTTTTTTTTTCATATTCCTCTTGTATTAACTTTATCAATTCTGATGCAAATTTGTTTGCTGTCGTCTGCATTTTGCCCTCTTTAACCCCTTAGTTATGGTTAGACCGGACGCTCCAAGGGGCTGGAAAAGCGTCCGGTCTTCCTCTCACCCGGTAACGGAGAAGCCGGGGAAACGTTACTTCTTACGTGGTGGCTTTAAACCATACGCGTCGATCTTTTCAAGCCGTGCATTAGCACCGCCTGCTCCGCTGTCGATCGGGTAGTTTGTACGACCGCCCGACTTACGTGGCATCATGCCGGGAGGTGGCATTTGTGGACCGCCCGGAGGCATCATAGGTGCGCCGCCTGCCATTGAAGGAGGAGGAACAGGAACACCCATAGGCGGACGAGGTGGCATAACAGGCATGTTAGGGGCATTGCCAGCGGGTTGCGCTGGGTGTGCACCGATAACAATATTAACCTGCGTCTTGCCTTTCGTGCGGCCGCCGGCCTTGCGTGGCATTGGGTAATTACCCATGCCCATACCTGCGCCCATAACAGGAGCTGGCTGTGCTGCAGCCTGCATGCCCATAGGAGGAGCGCCCGTACCCATTGCGCCACCCATAGGGTTGTTCATCAATGGTCCGCCAAGATAACGAGCCTTACGGCCGCCTTCTGCGCCGGGGATTTTTTCTTTGCTATTGCCAGAAAATACGCCGCCGCCGGCATACTTCATGGTGCGGCCACCGGAGCATTTATGGCATGTGCACGACGAGTGGTGGACTTCACCGCCATGTTTTTTGTGCTGCAAAGCATTAGATTTAACCATAGACTTGATTAAATCCTTGTCAGCAAGTTCATCAGCCTTGTCGATGTGCTGGTGTTTAATCTTGCCGCCTTTTTTATAATCGCCATAGCCCTGTTGTTGAGCAGCGGCTTTACGATTTGCAAGCGACCTTTCTGCAGTATATCTTGCAGCCATAGCGTCACTGCTATCCGTATTAATTTCAAACGGATTAGCATAATCGTTCATTTTTTTGGTTGCAAAATCAGCATCCTGCTCTGCCTGTTTACGCGCCGCACCATAACGAGAAGCTTCGGTATTACCACCCTGTGTCGATTTAAAAGGCACATTAGGTGCAACCTCATCCTCATAATTCATAGGGACGGATCCCTTTGAAGCATATTTTGCACGGCCACCGCGCTTACGCATGCCGGCTGCCTTGCCCATCATTTCGTTCTGCTGACCTACTGGATTGCTGCCAATTGGTCCGCCGCCAAACTTTTTGGCCTTGCCGCCCTTCTTAAACGCGCCATCATGCTTTTCGCCTTCGCGCTCGTCATTGGCCATGCGGACGTCACGATTGATCAAATCGTCAATCCAAGGTGCCTTGTGCGTGGTTTTACCACCTGATTTACGAGGCATGCGGCCGCCATGCTTGTTGGCTTCCTTGCCTTCAGACTTGCCAACAACCTTGCCGCCTTTCTTGTAAAGGCGCTTAACAAGCGGACGTGCGCCTGTTTTTACATCGGCAAGTTCCGCCTCGGGAGGCGACCACGTGGACGAATCAACTTTCTCGCGGGGATCACCCGCCACAAGGCGCTTGGCCTTGGTTTTCATGGCTTCACGGGCCTTTTTGCTTTCCTCATACATAGTACGTACTCCAGAGTTTTAATGACGGCGTCCCGTCTTGTTGCCATTAAAGGACGTTGATGCTGGCAACAGCGCACCAATTCGTAAATTAGTCGACATTAAAATCTGACAGTCTATGTTTGATAGTGCTTTGTACCATATCTTCCTGATCTTTAATAGGTTTGCTCCAATATATGGTTCCGGATTTGGGTAAGTCTTTGGAAATCTTCATTGTTTTATCTGAAATTAACCCAATTTTGCTAGGATCTTCATCTGAATGCAGTAGGGCATGTGGCTGCAACGTGGTCTTGCCCATGCCAATTTTGCCGCCGTCCTTATAAGCAACACGGCCGCCATCTTCGTACTTCCGCTTAACCGTCACGCGGTTGTGGTCAAATACGACGTAGTTGTGGGTTGCATTCTTGTCGTGCCGACGAGACATGGCGTCAAGGTAACGAATACCATGCACACCAAGGTTTGATAAATGCTCTGATGCCGCCTTGTCGCTTCCCTTTTGACCAGAAACGGGTTGGCTAAGATGCGAGTATAAATCTTCACCTGTAAGATTACTAAAATCCGGCTTAACATCGCCAAGTTTCCAACCTGCACGATACCGATTGATTTGATTAATTAATTCAGGCGTCATTACTTTTGATGTAATATGAGGCTGTTTGCTTAATGGCTCGTCCCAATCCAAAAAGTGATCAGGATGCGCGTCGATGGCGACCTCGTACATATTGCCTTGTTTGGCTTTACGATAAATATCAATTAAATTGGCTAATTTTTCTTGAGGGTATTGTCTAGCCTCAACACTTGACCAATGCATATGTTTAGCAGCTTCACTGGGATCATAATTTCCACTAGCATGCCGCCGAACTTCAATCATTGCCTCGCGGCTCATTGGCATATTTAATTTATTTGCTTCATGTTCTAAATCTATTTGCCCTCTATGAGCCAATGTGTCGCGATAATATTGTGCAGTTGGCTCATGCTCGGCGAAATATAGCCCATGCCCATACGCCTGTGCGCCTTCGCCCGTGCCGATCTTGGACGTGTCAAACTGTTCAAAATCATGCGGTGAACCGTGGTAGGCGGTGATGGTATCGTTCATGGCATTCCCGTAAACGTCGGTTCTCCCGCCTCGGCCGTCACAATGTGAACGCCGGGGATGTGATGCGGCTTATGCACCGTGCCGCCGCGTTTAAAATGAACAGGCTGGCGCGTATGTTGTTCAGGAACACCCGCCATAAGCGTGTGCCAGTCTGGCCGCTCGTAGCCTTCTGCCGCCATTACGTGCTCTTCGTTGTGAGGGAATTGAGCGTAAAAATCATCTTTATTAAGCAATGGTTTCATTTGGATTCTCCATTTGGTTATCGTTGTTTAAATCAGGCGTTATTTTAGTCTGTTGCGCCGGTATCACAACTTGCCTATTGGTAATTTTAGTAGCGCCAAGTTTAGGTTTACCCGATGGCCCTAACTCTGTCGAATCTTCACGTTCAAACGTACCCTTAGCCGTCTTTATCCGGCCCGGATCATATTTAACAAAAAACCCTTTCGAGTCTTTGTGCGCTTCACCAACCTTACCAAAACCCTTTTTATTCTTTAAACCAACGATAACGCCGTCGGATCCTTCTGGCTCATACATCGTATCCAGCGGCCTAAAGTCATGCACATCGCCGTTAATGACACGATAGGTCTTGCCCGTTTCCTGATCATGAACCGTTTCGGGAAGATGTTCTTTATCCGTAAACGCCATGGCCACGTTGTCACCGCTATCCAACCGCCTACGCATTTGTTTCCAATTTGTGTGCGGATTGTGAACGTCCGGCTGCGTAACGCCCGTTGATGAATACGTATAGTGGTGATTTGTAGCTACAGGATCATACTTCATCTTGGTGTAGTCGTAGAACGACACATCAGGGAAAGATTTAATAATTGATTGGTGTATCCGCGGATGAATATCCGATAACACGTTCAACCGTAAGCCTAAATGGTTGCCGTTGTTTTCAGCTTCATGCCGAGCCGCGGCAATCTCGTCATACAACCGCGTGGCAAAAGCGCCCGTATTGTTCATCATAAAGAGCGTTTTGTTCAAACTATTCAATCTCGGCCCTTCAAATGCCGACAAATCCATACCGCCGCCAACTTTAAAAAAGTTGCCGGACGTTTTGCCAAGGCATTGATCTTTACACGATGCATGGTTGGGGCACGTGTTAAATCCACCCATTTCAAACGCAGGAGCAAGAGATAGTCCCGTTGTTTCAACGCCGCGGTTGCCAATCGTAATCGGCTCATTGCCGCCATAACCTTTTTCGCTTTTTAAAAGTTTTTCGTTTTTGCCAAGCAAACTGTTAACATTAAACTGTTTCATGGCCGATTTAGCCGCTTGGCTGTTAGCAATACGGTCGGCACGGCCTAACGATCTATGATGGGCAATCGCGTCATCAAATGCCGTTGCCAAACTCATTATGTTAATCTTTTGCGGGTCTACCGTAGGAAACTGCCGTACCGGCCCCGCCACATCTTCGCCGCCTTGAGGTTGAATTTGAAATTTCATGCGCGGTGGCTTACCACCGTCTTGCAGTTTTACGCGTAAAGCCGGGCGGATACTTTTTGCTACATCAAGAACGTTTTTCATGGCCCTTTAGCCTCATTGATCGACGGAATAATGTTGCCCAGCACGTGCTCGGTCAAAGGTGCGCTTTCAGGGTGAACTGCAAGGTTCTGTGCCAGATCAATCAACTGGATCCGTTCTTTGGCCAGCATTTCCTGCTGTTGCAAGATGCTGTCAACCTTATCCTTCTGCCCCTGCTGCACCAAGCCAGCTTGTTTTAACTGCAGATCTTGCTGTTTCAGTTTCAGCTCTTCCATCTTGGCGGGGTCGACGTTCTGGCGTTCATGAGCGTTGCCCATGCCCTCTTCCATCATTTTGGCTTTATCAATGCCAACCTTGGCCTGATCTACCTGAAGCCGTCCTTTAGCCTCAATCATACGGGCGTCGCTGTCCTGCTTTTTAATCTGCAGTTCCGCCATCTTGGCTTGCGCTTCTGGGCTTTGTTGCTGACCAAGCGACGCAGGCGGAACCATAAACTGCTCAGGGTTGGACCAGCCAACCGCCTGCAGCGCCAACCGATCGACCGCAATCGGATCATACAACGACGGGTTAGCCGACTGGATCTGCTTCAACGCCATGACCTTCATCAAGCGTTGCGTCTGCGATGCCGTATTAGGATCGGCTTGCGGGACGAGGTCCGCCTGATCCAACGCCCTCAAGAACGTGTCTTGATCCCACTTACGGGCCGGCTTGCGGTTCTGCTGCCAGAACGAATCAGGGTTTTCTTTGAAGCACCGCACCAGTAGCGCGAACTCTTCTGATTGCGCCGCATGCATGCGTTTGTGCACCGCATTCAAAACCTTCGTCGCTTGATCAATCAGCGCAATCGTGGTGCCGACCGGTGCATCAGCGCGGCCTTCACCTACAGCCTGCTCGGCCGTGCCACCAATCCGCATGCCCGTTTGAGCAATATTGTCCACCAAAGCCATAAGAGCCTGCGACGGCTCCTTATACGGCAACGGCATGACCGCGTCTTGGATTGGCGAACCGCCTGTCTTGATCAGTGCGCCGCCGCCAGGAGGAATCCGGAAGATGTTCGTGTTTTGCCGTGCTCCGGCATCCGAATACAAAAATCCCGGAAAGTTTGCATACATACCTGCATCGAGCAGTTCGCGCCAAGCAGCTGTTACCGCGTTCGTGGTATTACCCAAGATATGTAAAAGACCAATATCATAAAAACCCATACCGGGAACAAAAGTATACTTAACAAAATTTGATCTAGCCTCTGGCAAATCTTTTGTATCTTCATCGTAATTTCTCACAATGGACAAGATTTCCTTCGACGAGGCGTCGATCGTCACGCGGTATGGTATCTCCAAACCTGTTTCGAGGCCTTTCTTGGTATGCTCAAACCCCTTAATATCCAGTTCGCAATAGCACTCGTAGATCTCGCGGTCCCGATCGTCTGCGTTTAACGTGCTCGTCGAGATGCCCTGCTGCGAGTTCTTTTCCCGCTGCACCGCATCAAGCTCGATCATTTTAGCTTGCGACAGGTCCACATCCTTGTAAACGCCAAGGATCTGCATCCGCTTTACCGTCGACGACCGCATGTAGATACGGTGGGTGATACGCTTTGCATTGCTCAAATCGGTGGCGGCGTTGTTTACGATCAGGTCGTCCGCGTCTACCGATTCGCTGACCGGGCGATTACGGAGGGGGCAGAAGTAAACTTTTTTAAAGGCAGAACCACCAAAGCCAAGCATAAGTAGCATCCGATCGGTGTCGGGATAATACTCTTTGGCGGTCGAGGTGAGATAATGGTTGAGATCGTTTTCGAGGTCATTGGCTAACTCGTCGGAGCCGTCGTCCGCGTTGTTGTTGTCTTCACGGATTTTGACGGGCCCGTCCGTAGGCAATAGCTCGGATCTCGCATTCGCTTGAAAACGCAGTACGGCTTCGAGCAGGAGGGGATGCCTGACGCGTGACATACCTTCGACTGGCGCACCATCAGCAGCTCCCGCTAAACCCGGAATTTCCAGTTTGAGGCCCATAAGCTTGATGCCTTGGGCGCGATCTTCGATCCACTCTTTGCGGCTGTCAAGGTCGTCGTGGATGCCCTTCATCAGCTCGTGGGAGATGCGGGACCGTTCACCCTCGGTGATCTCGTCGACCAGATTGTCAAACCAGCTGGCCCGATTGCCCGACTTCTCGGCCTTTTCCACTGGCAAACCATCTAATGACAGGGTGATCGAGCCGTCAGGCAGTTCGATCGTCATGATGTTGCCGTGCTCGTCAATTTCGTTCTGGGGGCCTTCGTCGGCGTTCTCGACCTCGATGTGGGCATCGTCGTCGATAGGATCCTTGTCCTCATCGGTGAGGCGGATGTTCGGGCTTAAACCGGGGACGAGAGCCATGTATTAAATCCCGTAAAGTGGTTCGGGCGGCTTGCCCGAAAATTGTAAGGCGTCTTCAAAGTCATCTTGCACCTCATCCTCCCGCATGATGAAGCCGGACCTACGCAAGAAGCGCATGGCCATCGAGACGGTGTCGACCAGATCGTCATGCTTTGCTTTCGGGAAACGCATGCATTGGTCTATGACCTCGTCGGCCCACGCGTAGTTCGGACAATACACCAGTTTTTCTTCAAACAGATGTTGCACCGAGTACAAACGGGCCATCTTGTCGATGGATCCGGGATCCTCAAGTTGGACGCCAAAGTCCTTACCTGAATACATCTTTCTGAGCTCGGTTGCAACTGGTCTGCCCACCGCTTTGTTTTCTATGAGCAATTTCGAGACTTTCCAACGCTGGCAGCTCTCGTAAACCTTCTTAACCAGTTCGGGCATCTCAAGGTGTTCTTGCCACGCATGCATCAGCATAACCCGAGGCGGCACCTCCCGCTCGTCGTAGGTGCGGATGATCTGGGTCATGTGGCCGTCGCGGTTTAACATGCGGGTCGCGTGGGTTTTTGGATCGTCGGTCCAGACGCCCCAAACGGTCATGGCCGAAGGGTCGTTCTCGGTCTTCTCGGTGTAAGCGGTATCGAGGGAGGCGATGATATAGTCAAAAGGCGGGTATTTGGGTTCTTCCCACAACTGCCAGTGCTTGCGTTTGATGATGCCGCCGTCTTCTGGGGTCGGAAGCTGCTGGAACTGGCCTGACGCGGCATAGGTGCCCATGATCCGTTTGTCGCGCTCGACGACGTGCTTCGGGAACCGATCGGGAAAGAACAGTTCGCCTTTGATGGTCCGCGGGTCTTCCCAGCCAAGCATAGTCGGGTAGGCGCGGTCGGGATCGTATTCCATCGGGATCATGATGTGATCGTAACCAAGCTTCTTTTCGAGGATAACGCCGGAAACATCCTCTTCGTGTAGGCGCTGCATGATGACGATGATGGCGGACCGATCGGGGTTGTTGAGGCGGGTCGGGATCGCCTGCTCAAACGTCTCGATCGTGGTCGAGCGCTCGGCCTCAGATGCCGCGGAAGCAACGGAATGCGGATCGTCGATGATGACGCGGTCGCCACGGGCGCCGGTCATGCCCGACATTGCCACGGCTTGGCGAAACCCTGTCGCGGTTGTTTCGTATTTGATCTTTTCGTTCTGGTCGCCGGTAATGGTGACGCGATCGCCCCAGCGCTCCTGATACCACTCGGACGAGACGAGGCGCCGCATCTTGGTTGAGTCGCGGATGGCGAGGGGCATGGCATGCGAAGCGCAGACGTAGCGCAGGTAGGGCATGTTACGCGGCCCCCATTCCCAAGCTGGCCACAGGACGTTGACCAGCAGGGACTTCATGGCGCCCGGCGGAACGTTGATCAGAAGGCGGTTATAGTACCGCTCGTCGTCGATCATGGATTCTTCGGTAATGGCAGTTAGGTGGTCAGCAATAGCATCGATGTGCCAGTTGTGAAGGTATTCTTGGCCGGGCTCGATGACGTGCCAAGCCTGCTTGATGAACTCGACAAGGGACATCTCGGCGAGGCGTTTATCCACTCTGTACTGGGACGCCTCGACGTTGATTTTCTTCTTATCAAGCAGGATGAAGGTCACAGAGCTGCCTTGGTAATGTCTTGGATTTGGAACATGCGATCGCGCATGGCAACGTAACGAGTCTCGAGATCCACCACATGCTGCTTAACAACGTTCTCTGACATCATGTAAGCCGCGTCTGCGACCTTTTGCCACGCCGCACGTTGGTCGATCGTTAGATCCTCCCAAGGTGTAACACGGACGCCGCGAAGGGCGCCGTTGTACACCGCATAGAGCATGACGGCCATGTCGTAGTTATTCATGGTTTGTATTCCTTTTTGACTTTGCCAAAGACAACGGGGGGAATATAGTCTGTAAAGTTATATCCGCCTTCCATGCGATCGGGCGTAATGATAGCTTCCAACCCAGCCAAAATTGCCCACGCCTGACCAACCTCCGGGCTTTTTGGGTCGATTTTGGACAAAGCCTGCATCAATGTCTCGATGGTATTCTGGCACACTTTGAGGCTGCCGATCGCGGCATCATGGTCTTTTTTCGGCACCATATCGAGCATTTTAACCCATGCTTGCGTAGTCTTATCTTTTTGCTCGGCAAGCTCTTTGTTAAGCCGATCGATCTCTTGCGCTAATTGAGATAACATCATTCTTCATATTCCTCTTCTTGATCTGGTGCCGGCAAGGCCGCCTGCAGAGCGCTACGGATCGCCAAAAGCTGATCCATGTCAAGTGCTTCGGCATCGATAACGGTGCCTTCCACCTGTTTTATGTTGGCATTTAAATCCACGTCGATCTTGTCGCCATAGCGGAAACGCTGAAGCCGGATTGCTTCCCAACGCCGGTGGTTTGCCAGTTCACGCGCACGATCCAGCGGAAGGTTGGCCCATTCGCCGCGGCCGACGATAATATCTTCCACTTCGCCCATTTTTGTTTCGATAGAATATTCACGCGCACGGGCGTATTGCGACATGAAATACACATCCCGCTGCATTTCGCGGTTAATTGTGCGAACATCTACGGTTATTTCCGCATCTTCTGCGATTAGCGATAAAGAGCGACCAATTGCAATTTGCTCACAAACATAAGCTTTTTGCTCATCGGTCATTGTTCCACCTTTTGGTCTTCCTCTTGGTCTCGACATTTAAATTCTCCATCAGCCCCGACAAAACATAGCAATTTCAACAATATAATGCAACGCACCGAATACATAGTAATGATAGTGCTAAGATAGTGATTTAACACTATGTTCTAAGTCATTGATTTTTCTATATATATAATATATATAGAATATATATATATATATATAAAGATAAATTCTTATATTTTAATGAAAACAGGCCTTAAGGGTATATATTCTAATAATAACTATTAATTTTAGATGATATTAGTGTATTGAGGCCACTAAGTTACTAAGTTACTAAGTTATTGATATCATTAACATATCTCTGCTATGTTAAAAACTACCTTACTAAGTATCTTTCAAATCCCCGTCATAATGGTATGGTGTTTTATCCTCGCAACAGGAGAATATCGCATGCTGATCACCACGAACCTTGCCTACGTCATCAATTTTGAAGCGCCTGAACCTGCACTTAACCTCGAAGGAGTTGAGAACATGACTTGGAACTATCGCGTAATTTATCTGCCGAAGGAAGAAAACGACGATTCCTTCTTCAATCAGGATTCGTTCGTCATCCGCGAAGTCTTTTATGACGACGAGGGCAACATCGAGTTTTGGTCATCCGAAGACGCCAGCCCGATGGGTGAAACATTTGAAGAGATCTGCGACGACTTCGACAACATGGCTTTGGCCTTCGAAAAGCCGATCCTCATGCTTTCCAAAGACGCCGATGGCGAAGAAGAGTTAGTTGAGTTGGACGACGAAGAAGAAGTCTAAAATACGTACTGCCCCCGGAACACTGGACGACCGCCTACAAGCTCACAGAGCTCCGGGGGCATCATCACACCATCCTCATCGAACGTCAGTACCACAAAGCCCTGCTGGGCCCTGCTAGGGGCTCCCTCGGTGTATTGGAACTGTGGACCGTTAGGATCGGCCATGGTGCCTGTTTCTACGCCCCAGCGGGTTCCCCGGCGGTCTCTGACAGCAGTGACCTGAAGCTGGTGGGTGTGGCCCGTAACCGTGCTAATTCCAGCGTTGATGGAGCTGTTATAGCCCGAATGGATCCCTGATCTGAAACGATGGCGAATTTCTGTGCCGTTGATATCGAACGCCCATGCGATTTCCCAGTCTGGGAAATGCTCTTGAAGGGACATGATGTATCCGTCGAGCTCATTGGCATTAGAGGCGATGTAATTGTCGATGCGGATATCATGGTTTCCCATGGTCCATAGGCGTTCGCGGGTCTTTGGAAGTAGTTTGAGCCAAGCTTTGGCGGTTTCGATTTCTTTTTCAATTTTTGGCGCTCGTGCGCCACGGGTCGGAAGGTGCCTGCTGATCCTAGCCCCATCAATAACGTCTCCGTTCAAGATGATTCCATGCACTTTCAGCATCTTACATACTTTGACGAAGGCTTTATAAATCAGGGGCGGGTCGCCGTCCCATATGTGGATATCTGATCCGATCGCCCAGACACTTGACGGAATCTCTTTCGCCACCATCCGCGGGTACATCCACTGGCCAACGGTAGGCTTATCTGGCGCCCCATTGGGGTATTTAGTTTGCGCCCGGGTTAATCTCGCCTTGAAGGTATTCGGGGGTAGGCCTGTGGCCTTTGCGGCTGCGTGGGCGTTCTTGCCAGACTGCTCGTAAACACGCAACGTCTCGATCATTATCTCATCTGATAGAGGGTGTGCAGGCATGGGTACCTCCTATGTCTTTGAACCCATTATCACATTTATTGTGATAATCATATAACACACGCGATTAGTACCCCTGTTCCATCAAAAACGCGTCGTACTCGGCCTGAAGTTGTGCGATGTTGGCTTTGAGAATACCGTTCTCATCTACAGCCTTGTAGAATGCTTTCTGGGTCACCTTGAGCTCATTACGGACGTACAACATGCCATCCATAAAACCTCGGTCCCATGCTTCGCGGTATGCACTGGCCTTGCCATATGGGTTGTCGGTAGGCATACCGCCTGTTCGGGCGTGGCGTTCAGCTTCTGCGCGTATGGTATTTAACATTTGGTATCTCCTATCTAATAAGGGGTGGGGGCCGAAGCCCCCGGTTGTTACGAATGATGCAATGCGTTGTGAGCCTCGACGTCATACGCTTGAATACTTTTAATGCGGCTTTTAAGATAAGTGATGGTATCTGGCTCGTCCCAGCCGCACGTCGCAAGATTGAACGATTCACATGTGCGATTGCCATCAAGAGGACACCATGTCCAACCGTCTTTAAGCCAAATCATGACACGGTCATCATTAATATCTACATCGATATTTTGATCAATGCGTTTATCGTTCTTAATGGTTGAAAGGATGTTTGCTGGTGTAAGCTTCGTCATTTTCATCTCCATCTAGCGGAGCACCGCGCCCCGACAAGAATCACAATACACGATCTAAATTATAATGCAAACAAAAAAATGCATTCAATTGAAAAAAAATAGGGCCACCCGCAGGCGGCCCCAAGTCATGGGAGGTTATTCCAAGAACCAGCAGGATAGTCCTTCTTAATAATCTTAGCAAGCTTCTTTGCACGTACGGTGTTGCCACATTTCTGCGCCGCAGCCTGCGCTCGTATAAGCTCCGAGAACGTTGGTTTTCTCATTTATTCACCACCTCATGAATGGCCATGGACGCTGCGATCTTCTGGACGAGTTGATCTTCCGGCATTTTCATAATCGTCATGGCATAGTTGATGGTTTCAAAAGCCAAAGCAGAGATTATAGCTAAATCCCTATCGGCCTGCGGCATATGGGCATTGGCCTCGTGGAATACTGCCTCGAGCCTCATAATCTCGCGCAGCATGTCTTTGGCCAGTTCTTGCTGTTCATTCATTGCTTGTCTCCCCAATTGGTGCCTTCCAAAATTAAAATTAAATTTTTAAAAGCTTTCTCTATGGTTTCCCCTTTGGCAATGTAATCCCCCGTAGCCTCACCTAAATTAACACAATGTGCGGCCCTATTACAAAATTCCACGCGCCAATAGGGTGTGGGGTAAGTTTCATAAAACAAAGCCAAACTATCATCGTAAACGGGAAATGACATTATTTTGCTGACTAAATCATCCATCTCACACCTCACCAGTAAAGCGATTGGTCGATATCCGTATCGATCGGCTCGATCGGAAGGTTGACGTCGTTGAAGGGATAGCGGCGCATCTCGACGATATCGTATTCCTCGTCGCGGGAACGCTTCATAAAGTTAACGTGGAACCGCGCCGATTCGAACGATTCGGTTGTCGCGATTGCGTGGATGACGGACTTATCTTTCGGTACAATAAAAAACATCTGGGATCTCCTTAATCTAAATAATCTGCGCGGGATGCGTGACGGACGACGGTTTGCTTGGCGCCATCCCAAGTAACATGCTCTTTGATATTTGCGGCAAAACGAACTTTGTCGCCTTTGGCGAGGTCCTTAGGATAGCTGTCGATCAAGTCGACAAGTATCTTTGGACCCATATGGATATACAAATTGCCGTTGTTGTCTTCAAAACGGTAAAGATTGCAACGGCCATATTTGTTAGTGAAAAACGTTTCTTGAATAACAGCCGCCTCGATGATGATACGATCGCCTGCGGTTCCAATCCATTTTGACATTTGACATCTCCATCTAGAGGGCGACCACCGCCCTGCCTCATTCTTGTGGCATATCTAAATCAGGAATGCAAACACTTTTTTGTACACTCATAATATATTTTAACGTGTCGGCCGACACCTCGACCGTCGTCCACCGATGGCGGCATAGGCTGCATTCTCGGCGACGGTAAATCCCGTTTGGTATGGCGCTTGTCCGCGTAGAATACACCCGGGAATGACCGCCGCACGATTCGCACTTCATTCCTACGGCTGACATCACTCACCCTCCATTGCCGTAGGTTTGCCTTCGTTTAACCACTGGCGAACTTTTTCTTTAAATAACTTATTTTCTTGTTGTGCTTCGTATAGCCATCTGGCTTGCATGATGTTGGTTTCCCGCAGTTTCTCAATTACGTCAGCGGCTTCGGCGCACCATTCTCCATGCTCAGACCAACTAATGTCTATTGATCGCAGACGTTCTACAATATCCATCACTCACCCTCCTACAATTTTAAATGCATACACACGCAATGAAAATGAACCATCCCCATCCATCTGCCCCGCGCATTGCGGTAACAGCCGCGCAAACAA
>Ga0007867_1000319_pt1 | contig 18128 bp, 18 predicted proteins | sample CryBogCBH25Aug08_FD_71224 | JGI IMG/M metagenome (GOLD analysis project Ga0007867, IMG submission 71224) | Freshwater microbial communities from Crystal Bog, Wisconsin, USA - CBH25Aug08 | ecosystem: Environmental > Aquatic > Freshwater > Lake | place: Crystal Bog, Wisconsin, USA | collected... | reverse complement strand
AGACGTGTCTCAAGCGTGGACGTGAGGTTCAAGAGCTGCTGCGAGTACGCGCTGAAGAGGTAGGCCGCAGTGGCAGTGAGATTGCCCTCGTACTCAGTCTGCATGTACGACTCGATGTGCGGAATGCAACCGCCCTTTGGGCCATAGTACTGGTCGTAGGCTTTCGAATCCAACGTCAGAAATGAGAAGCTCTCTGTGAACTCTGACATCTCAGTGAACGAAGATTTTGCGTAGATTGCTGGGTCCACAAGAGACACTTTTGACTGTCTGGATTGTAGGGCGGCTGAGGTCTTGACGTCTGATGAGCCTTCTAGCACGTCAGGTGTCATTGCGGCTACCACTCTCATGATCAGGTCGAATGCTGTCAGCGCGTAGACCGACTTGTCGCACTTTGAGTAGGCAGTCGTTCCGTCAGACGTGAAGATCGAGTCGCTGAGCATGAGCTTCATGACATCGACGGCCGACTTCCACGTGGACGTCTTGGTGATGGCAGACAAATCGATGACTTCGTCTACCGTGTGCAACTCAAATGCAGTTTTTCGATTAATCCTGACTGCCCTCAGAGCTGCCTTGAGCTGCTCCAGAAGGTACTCGTCGATGCCGGTGGGCGTGGAGGGTGATAGAATGCCCAGCAGCCTGTGATTTCCCGTGTTGGCGATCTGGCGGAGGATCATCATAAAGACGATGGACCTGATCTTCGACGAGGTGGGTCCCTCGAACGGGATCGACGGCTGGACAGTCGTCTTGAAGATTGAAGCAGTGAGTCGCTCGAGCTTCGCAGCGGTGGTCTCGGGCGGGTATCCACGAGCTGATAGAGCGTAGATCTGCTTCAGCACGTCAAAACTTCCCTGCAGCGACTCAAGCGAGTCATGAGGCTTGAACGTGTTGACAGTCGGAGCGACTGCTGACATTCGATTCTCTGGGACTGGGAATCCCGCGAGGCGAAGAACGAGGGCTGAAGTAGCCACAGATGACTGAGATTTCTCCCTCAGCCGTTGGAGGTTCTTGGTGTCGAAGGACTTTCCGTCTGACGTCCTGAGCGAGCTCTCTACGTAGTAGATCGAGCCGGGCGTGATCTTTCGAATCTCGGTGTAAGCATTCTCGAACGTGAGAATGGAGAGGTCCTCGTTGCCGTTGGAGACCAGCTCCTGCGACATGCTGGCAAGCGATTGCCCGAGGCCGACCGGGGAAGTGGGAACGTCCAGCGATGATTGCGTGAACTTTCCAACGACGTAGTCGAAGAGAGACTGAGGGGCAGCGCTTGAGAAGTCGTACCCGTAGACGTTCTTGAGGGGAGTCGAGCTGCCCATGATCACTCGAGAGTAGTTCGCCTCCTTTGTCAGGACTGTTGCTAGGACAGAGATGTCCCTGTGGTGCGTAGACAGTCGCTGGACTGTCGAATTGACGTACGTCTGATTTGGTGCGAGCGGGTCACTGCTCAGGTCGATGTACAGCTTGTCGTATGCGTCAGAGATGTTGCTGATGTGGTTGTCGACCTGGGTATTAGTGGTCGGGGCAGACATGGCAGCAATGGGTGGCATGTCTTTGTAGTAGAAGTTGAACCAGATCCGCTGGTCTGTACTCTTCTGGTCAAGGCTGTCGAGCTCGTACGAGTCATAAGCAGCTGCTGACGTCGGGCTAGGTGGGACTGCGGCGATGAGAATGGGAGTGTACGCCTGCAGCGTCCTCTTGAGCTCAACGAGCGACTGTTGCCAGAGTTTCGTGGGAGAGTAGTTCTGCACCAGGTCGCCGTACCGCGTCAGGATGTTGGCGAATGTGGCTCCGAAGACGTCATCCTTGAACTTTTGCACCTTCATGAACTCGTACAGTGAGCTAAAGGATGAGAAGATGGAGTCCAGAGCCTCCTTCTCAAACAAGAAGATCTGAAGGTCTTCCTTATTCGCCTTGACTGTGTCGAGGACGCTCTTCTCCTGAGTCAGCGCGGAGAGAGCCGTTCGTGCCGTCAGAAGAGCCGCCTTCTCCTTCATCTCCAGCGCGCGGGCAATTTGTGCCACACCCTGGAAGATGGGAACGAACTCAGACGCGACGACGATCACGGGCGCCCGATCGTCGATTCCAGTCTGGATCCTGTACTCGCTGAGAGTGGCATTGGATGCGACGTCCTCAGACGACATCTCCTCGATGCTCGCCGCCGGCACGATGGGCGCCCTGTAGAACTCCTCGATGGGAAAGAACTTCCGCGTGAAAGATGTGCTCTGCAGCTTGACGTACTGAGACGCCTGTTGGGCAAATTTGCCGCTTACTGGCTTTGCGATCTTCAGCATGGTTCAGATTTTCCAGCCCTTGGTGAACTTCATCGTCTTGGAGTCCGGAATTGCTCTCTTGGCAGACGCGACTGTCTTTTCGACGATGCCGTCTGGGTCTACGTAGATGTCATTCGAGAAACCGGGATCGTCAAACTCGATGTCTGTCACGATGGGAACTACGATGTAGTAGACAGATCCTACGTCATCTGGGGTCAGGTAGTGGTAGATGAAGTTCTTTGCTGAGCGACCGACGTACGACCGCACGCCGTTGACGACCTTTAGGACGATGAAGGAGTCGTAGAGGTCGACTCTCGACTTCGACAGAGACGTAGAGTAGTTCCAGCTGACCTGGACTGTATGCCTGTCGATCCTCTCCGCCCTGACCGAGTCGATCTGCGTGAGCTCCACAGCGCTGCGCGACATGTGAGTCGCAGTCAGACCGCACGCGTCAGCAGTGAACGAGTCGTAAGTGTCGACGATTGGCACTCCAGCCGTGTCATCTGCGTAAAGTCGTCCAGACGACAAGACTGCGGGCTGGCGCCACTTGTAGGGAGAGTAGAACCAGTCGCGACCGTGGTCATCTGTGCCGAAGGCGACGTAGTTCTTGAAGAGCGTGATGGGATTGCGCTTGTACGTGAAGACCTGGTAGTAATAGTCGTTCAGCGGATCGATGTCCTTGATGTTCGACACAGATCTCGTCTGAGGGTTGTCAGCGAATTTGCCGGCGCTCACGAGCTCGAAGACCTCACGCTCTGCAGTCCGAAGGTTGGTCCTCACCACCTCGTGGACCACCAGATCAGAGTACTTGTCTTCTCCCAACGGAGATGACAGGTTGTTCGCAGGGTTCAGGTACTGCTCGTACAGCTCACCAAGCTGGGCCTTAAGAGACTCTGTGATGATGGCCTTCTCCTCGGGGGAGAGAGTAGTCACAAGGTCGAAAGCCACGTTCACCATGCCCGAAGTGTCGACGACGGACACGTAGTTCTGAATCTCCACTGTGAGAGACTTCTTGTCTTGACTCTTCGCGGGGTGCTTGAAGAACGCGTAGTTGGAACAGAATGTCTTCTGAGCTCTAAGCCTTGTAGCTGGTGAGGTGGTGGCAGTGACGTAGTACTCGAAGATCGCGCCGGGAACAACTCCCAGGAGGTCGTCGATTGTGTGGACGTCGATGCCCGGCTTGAGAAGGACCTCAGTTGCTAGCTCAAAGACCGCGTCTGGGCTCTTGCTGCAATTCCTGCGGTACAGGTGGATCTTCGAGGCATCTCTCGGCACGTTGAAGATGTCGATTGACACAGTGTGGCCGTCGTATCCGTACTTTGGGCAGATGGCCATCTTTCCGACCACGTCGTGGCCAGGACCAATCACGATGTTGGTGAAGATGTTGGACTCTCTGCCGAACGCGTCGACCGGCACCACCCTCAAGAGAGACAGCGCTGCAGTGTTCGTGAAGTTGAACTGGCACGTGCGCGTGTTGTTCACCGAGCCCATTCGCTTGTAGGGAGTGATCTCTCCGACAGAGCTGATGTCCTTGACGTAGACGTTGAACTTCGACACTGTGCCTGTCTTGTTCAGGTCCTCGATGAAGACTGCTGTATTGCCCTTTGCGTCAAGAGCACGCGAGGAGATCTGGGGTGGGTACTTGACGGAGGTGAAGGCATCGAAGTAGCGAGTAACGTTGAGTGAGACAGTGACCGTCTCTGCGGGCGAGGTCTGTCCTGATTTGAACAGGTCGAACTTGACGTCGAGGGTCGCGTTCTTGTTTGCGACCGGGATGGACAGGGAGACTGTCGACTCGAATTTTGTCAGTGGAGTGTATGTCCACGAGGACTCATACCAGACCTGAGAGTCTTCAGCTGGGCTCTTCTTGACATCATGCAGGTAGTAGAGTCCGAGAGACAGGTAGAAGTCAGCTGCTGCCCTGCTGAGGGGATTGTCTACAGTCTGATTGGCCGGGAGCTGAGCTGAGGTGTGCAGGGACCTTCCCAGAATCTGCGGAGCCTGGGACCTCACGGGTACGCTGGGAATTCCTGTGGGCTCTGTCAGGTCGACCTTGTAATCGTTCAGGCGGCTGAGCAGGTCGACCGTGTCGAACTTCGAGATCCTCGACTCATCAGCGATCGAAGATGGATCTAGCTTGGTGTCTCTCGCCCTCAGGATCATCGATGAGTAAGTCTTGTCAAGACACTCCTTGAGAGCAGTGCTGAAATTGTCCTCTACTCTGTCGATGTACACGTCCTGAGCCACGAGCGCCTCAATCATCTTTGCCCCGACGAGGAGGTTGGATGAAACTGCGTCAGAGAAGATGAGTCGAGCAGCTGGGACGGGCGCTGTGGTCTTGGTGGTGACGGCCACGCGAGAGCTCGCCAGCGTCCGAGCGACTGTCGAATTGCTCTTCGAGGTCAGAGAAAGGGCTGACGACTTTGCGAGCGAAGATAGGACTGCAGGAGACGGTTTTGCGGCGATCGGATTGGTCTTGAGAAGTTGAAGAGGATCACGTGCCACAGCAGAGAAGTTCGTCGCCCTGGGAATGGCTGAGGTCGTTGGGACGGCATTTCTGTCCGTCACAGTCACTCTCACTCTCTCGTACGACTCAATAGCAGAGATGCCCGCATTCTCAATGGAGATTCCGTACGTCATGTCGAATCGAATGACGTCGTTGGTGATGTCCGAGATGTCAGCAAATGTGCTCTGGTCGACCGAGAGAATGCTGAGGGTAGGCAGGATGCTCTTGATCTTCACAAGTCTCATTCTGTGTTCCTTGCGCCCTTTGAGAAGACGAGCGTGAAGACGTTGACGTAAACAGTCGTTCCTCTGCTGTCAAGAAAGGTCTTTCCAGCGAAGTACGTGTGCTTGCTACCCTCTTGTCCCTGCTCCTCTGACTTTCCAAAGTCCACGAGATCCAGCTTTGAGACCGATCCGTTTGACACCTCGAAGACCTGAGCGATGAGGTTGTTGCTGCGAGACGAGTTGAGGATGTCGACCCTCTCAGGCGTGTCGTTTGACAGCTGGCTCTGCAACTTAGCAAACGTCAGCTTCTTCTCGTTCTCTCCCCACGACGGATAGTCTCCCAGAAGATAGGGCGTCAGATTCTCGATCTTGGACTTGTCCTTGACGACCGAGTCGCTCACCTTGACGATGGGTGGCAGGTACATGAAGTTCTCGAGATGACTCATCTTGTCGTCGCTGAAAATGGAGTCGATCGCGCTAAGATGTGGGGGCGCCTTCGTGAGGTTTTCTAGAGTGACGTGATCTGTCTTGCTGAGGTCAAAGAATACCTCATTTCGGGAGAGGACGAAAGTGTCGTCCTCCCAGAGCCGATCGACTGTCGCTAGGATGCCCAGGTCTGTGTAATTGTCAAAGGACGACGTCAGAATTCCCTGGATCTGTGTGGCGAACGTCGCGCTCTCAACTGGGTCAGTCAGCGTTCGTCCGCCAATCAGAGCGTCCTCGAGCTCGATGGGAGACGTCAGGGTGCCGCTGTGGGTCAGCGTCAACTTGTTGGACATGACGTCTGCGGGCACGCCATTGTCGAGAAAGACAGACGATCCCTTGGCTACAGAGCTGACCTTGACGGGCGAGGAGCCAGAGATGAAGGCGATTGCAGCGGAGATCGACTTCGCAAATTGCTCAGCGCCGACGCCTCCTCCGGTGCCGACGTATGCGCCAAAGGATGCCGAGAGATAGGAGCCCGCCGGGAGGTGCGGATGCACGAGGACCGCTGCCTTGTTCCCAGAAGAATCCGTGTAAAAGAACCCCTTGTTCCAATCATTGGGATTCTGCTGAATATTCGTGACCTTGATCCGACGGCCGTGGTTCGTGCTATACGCCGTCAGGATGCCGTCCTTGAGCATGGCCTGAGAGTAAGCGCCAGACACATTGCCCTGGACGGATGGGATCGTGAAGTTCTGGTCTCTGAAGGGCTTCAGCTTGCCCTCGTCATTGGCCTCGAACGTCACCTGGTCCGAAGGTAGGTTGCACGCCTCGAAGTACAGGCGCGTGGTCGGATCCTCGTGGCCGTCCTGGGCATCGGTCTTGTATGCCACGGCGCTGTCTGTGAACGTCGCGTAAGCGACAGACAGCGTCCCCTCTGCCATCTGCCTGCGGCCTTCTACCGTGAGGATGACATCGAGGACGCGTGACTTGCTGTCTAGGATTCCGCTCATAGCTGTTGTGCACCGACAAATATGCGCGTCGCGGAAGTTCTTGACGGCTTTAGAGAATCACTCTGCACCCGTCTTCTTCTTTCCCTTGTTCCACGGGGGCTTTCCCTTGCGTGCCTCAGATAACTTTTTTCGGGTCTCTTCGGAATGATGACGGCCCTTCATGTGTCCTTCTTGAAGGCCTGTCTTGCCCTTGTTCCAAGGCGTGTGACCAGTGCATGACTCTGATATGCGCCGCCTTGTCTCATCAGATCGAGTTCTACCAGTGTGAATCTTCTTCGCATACTCAGCGAGAATAGCTTTGGTCTCATCTGTGTGATGCCAGCCTCTCTCTGCGTCTCCAATCTTCTTGCGCGTCTCTTCACTGTGATGCTTGCCAAACATTCCGTTCTTTTCACCAGCGCAAGCTTCGCTTAGCCGTTGGCACTGTTCTTCTGTGAAGACATACCCGACGATTCCCTCGCCGCCCTCAGTGAAATTTGCGCCCCAGCCATCGTCTGATGCAAAGAAGTAAGTCTTGAGCTCCTTGATCAACAGGCATTCTCTGCCAAGAACCTCCTGCTCGTCATCTGACTCAAAAACCACGATTCGATTCATGCCGTACTTTCTAGCAATCGAATCGTGGTACTTGTTTCTCTTTGCACTTGATACGCGCGCACTTGTTCCTTTTCCAACATAGAACGGGCGTGGAGTATCTTCATTGGTGTAGTCAACGTAAACCTTGAACTTCATAAGTCTACGTATGCGAACATCGCAAGCTTAGATCTTTCACAGAATTTTCGCGGCAAGAGTTGCCAATTCTGAGCGCTCCCCTTTAAGCAGCGTGATGTGGCCGGCGATCTCGTGCTCCTTGAACTTCTCGATCGCGTACGTGAGGCCGTTGGTGAAGGTGTCGACGTGGACGTTGTCGATCTGCTCGATGTCTCCCGTCAGGACGATCTTTGTGCCCTCGCCAACTCTCGTGATGATGGTCTTCAGCTCGTGCAATGACAGGTTCTGGGCCTCGTCGATGATGATGAAGGCGTTCGGAATCGACCGACCGCGGATGAAGGAGATGGCCTCCATCTCGATCAGACCCTTCTGGTGCGCTAGGTCGAAGTACGGGTCACGTGCGACATCCGACCCTGCTTCGCCCGCTTTCTTGCGGCGAGGGGACTTCTTACCCTCGCCAGATCCCATCAGGAACTCGAGGTTGTCTCTGATCGGTGCCAACCACGGTGCCATCTTCTCTTCCAGCGTTCCAGGAAGAAAGCCGACATCCTTACCGACTGGAAGGACTGGGCGGGAGACGATGAGCTTCTTGTAGGTCTCTTTGGAGCCGATGGATGCGAGCTGCTCGAGTCCTGCTGCGAGCGTCAAGAGCGTCTTTCCGCAGCCCGCTCTGCCTGCGATGGTCACAATCTTGACTGCGGGGTCCATGAGAAGCTCGAGAGTGAATGCCTGTTCCTTGTTGCGGTGCTTGAGACCGAACACGTTGTCGTACTTGGTCAGGACGTTGAGCTGTCCCTTTCCGTTGACTCTTGACAGGGCACTGCCGAGCGTGGTTCCGTCCTCGGCAGTCGCCTTGAGCACGACGATCTGGTTTGGAAAGACCTCCTCCTCAGTGAATCGTGACGCTGGGATTCCCGTGGCGGCAGACATGTAGAACTCTCCGATGAGCTCCTCTGTCGTCATGATCACCTTGACGCCCGTGTACAGGTCACCCACGTCATCAGACACGCGCTGGCTCTTGTAGTCCTGCGCTGGGATGCCGAGCGCAGCACACTTGACCCTGACGTTGATGTCCTTTGAGACGAGGATCGGAGACTCTTCCCCATCCATGATCTGGAGGACAAAGCCGAGGATCATGTTGTCGAGTGAGGAGCCGTGAGACAGCTCGGGCGGAAGAACCTTCTTCAGGTCTCCAGTCGCTGCAAGGATTCGAAGGTGACCGCCGTTGCGCAGCTCTACGCCTACGCGCAAGTCCTGACCGCCTGCCGCAGACTCGAGGACCCGCGTCGCTTCCCGAGCATTTCTGCCGACCTCATCTGGCTTGCTCTTGAGCTTGTCGAGCTCCTCGAGCACCAGGATGGGAACGATCAGGTCGTTGTCTTCGAACTTGTAGATGCAGCTAGGGTCGCTGATCAGAACATTCGTGTCGAGGATGTACGTCTTTTTCATATGGGAAAGTGTGTCCCTCTTGTACAAGCACTGCGCCTTGAAAAACTATAGACTGCATAGCCCATGGATAAATCACAGCCCACCGTAAGACTTCCGATCGTCAAGACGCAGACATGCTTTGAAGCCACAAGCGCATCAAGCACTAGCTGCCAACGTAAAAGTTGCAGTCAGTGGGTTGACCACGAGCCAGGAAAGAATTGCGTGTTGCTTACCACGCAGGAAGGCCCTCTCACTCTTCGGGAGATCGGCGGGATCTACGGCCTCACGAGGATGAGGATCTGCCAGATCGAGAAGGGCGTGTACCAGAAGATTCGTTCTCACGTGAAGTGAGATCACTTCTTGGTCTTGGCAGCCTTTGCCTTCTTCGCGGGGGCTGCCGGAGACTCCTCCTCCACAGCGGCGTCGATTGCAGCGATCTTCTCTTCGATCATCGCCTCGACATCTTCCTTGTCGCCGGTCTCCTCGAGGAGGCTGTCGAGAGTAGATCCGATGTGGGGATTCTCGACGGCAGGCTCGAGTCCGAGCGGAAGAACGGGAACCTCATCAGACACGACTGCGGGAGCCTCCTCGACAGACGCTTCGATGACAGTCTCGACGTGAGCGACTGGAGTGACGTACACTGACGCCATGAGTTGCTCGCCCGCTTCGACAGTGGCCTCAGTCACGAGCGAGTTCTTGAGTACGAGCTTGCCGCCCACAGAGACGTAGGCCTTTGAGGGATCGAGACCCTGTTCTGCAAGCTGACGAAGAATGAACTGATGTGAACGCATTCGGAATCCTCCATGGCTAAATAGGATCGAGGCCCAACATGCGTCCAGCATGGGGCCTCGGTTGTTTTAGAGGTGACTTTGTGGAGTCACTTCTTGGCGGGCTTGACGGGAGCAGCGACTGCAGCCGGAGCTGCAACTGCTACTGCCTTCTTGCCAACCGGGGGCCGGCGACCGGGCTTCTTCGGCTTCGCAGCCTTGAGCTCCTTGTCGCGCGTGATCGTGAACTTGACGAAGGCTCGGGCCTTCTTCTGCAGGTCACGAAGCGACTTCCTGATTCGAATGCCTGCCGCGGCCACACCGCGTGCATTCTTCGCGACGTCGAGCTCAAGCCCGTCGCAAAGTTCCTTGAGCTCTGTCCACTGCTGGAGAAGGTTGTTCTCGTCACTCATGTTCTGGATGATCCTCCTGAGCGTTATTGTACACTGCGAGTGCTCATGTAAACACTCTCACCGAACAATTGATGCCTTGAACTCCTCTGGAAACATGTTGCCGTTGCGGGAATAGAACCTCTCCCAATCGCTGTCGAGGATGTACGACACCGCATGGTCCTCAGCGTTTCGAATCGACCTGCCGAACGACTGGATGACTGTCTTGGCAGTGCGGTAAGGGTACCAGTTCTTGTTGCGCTCCATTCGCTTCTTGACGACCAGGTCGCCGAGGTACGGGAACGGCACCTTGCAAACGATCTGGAACCTGCTGAGGTCGTCATACAAGTCGACGCCCTCCATCATCGACGGGCTGAGAAGGACGGTGGGCTCGGTGGACTCGATGTGGCGCTTCAGCACCTCGTCTCTGTTGGTGCTGTCATGCGTCAGGATCCTGTCTGACTTCAGGTGCTCCTGCAGGAATTTGGCCACCCTGTAGTTGACAGCGTGGATGATGCCCTTGTCTTCTGCGTGCTGTGCTAGGAGCAAGCGGACGACCTCAACCATCTTGGGAAGCGTGGCGTCGATGTGGTCTCGGCCCATGCTGCCAACGGGCAGGTAGTGGATCGGCCTGTTTTCGACGGGAAAGGGTGATGGAATCCTGAGGAACGCGACGTCCTCGATGTTGAGTCCCAGAGACGAGCAGAACACCTCGTGGTCGACGATGGTGGCTGACATCATGAGGACTCTGCATCCGAACCGCAGCAAGGAGGCAGTCGCGAAGGGAGACACGTCGATCGGCTTGAACTCGAACTTGCGTGCGCCCCTCTTGTTGCCGTCCATTGGGTAGGCGATGTTCATCACCCAGTTGCTGACATTGTACACCTGGAGGAACTTCTCGAGCTTGGAGATGTGGTTCTCCAGCATCTCGTACTGCTTGGAGAACGAGCCATAACCCTCGATGTCGCCCTTGAGCTTCGCCATGTTCTTCTCGAGGTCCTTGACATACTTGGCGACAGCTCGGTGGTAGCCGGTCCGGATCCACTCCACTACAGCTTCTTGGCTGTCGAGCTTGGGAACCTTGCACTTCAGGACGTCCCGAGCGAACTTCTCGGAGAAGGTAACCTCGATGAACTTGCCGAGCTCGGTCTCGGTGTTGTGGCACTCATCCACGATCAGGAGAGCTCGGGGCATGAGCTTTCCGGAGTACGTCGTCTCCGACAGGAAGTACGAGAAGTTGGTGATGGAGATCGGAGACTCGATGAAGTCCTGCTTCTCCAGGCTGTAGTGGCAGCCATTGCCCTTGCACTGCTTCTCGAATTCGGTGCCAGCTAGCTGCTTGCCGAGCTTGGCGAGCAGGCGCTTGGACTCTCCGCAAGACTGGTCTTTATAGAACTTGCAGCAGTAGTTCGTTGCCGACTTGATGGTTCGGAGCAGGCCGCGGCTCTTGGGGCCGAAGTCATTGATGTACTGGTCCTGCAGAATCTTCTGCGTGGTGATGACGTAGGCGCCAGTGAAGGGCATTCCCTCATCGTCCTTGACTACCTGTCCGTGCATCTCCATGTAGCGGGCGATGGCAATGCCGGTGGCCGACTTGCCGGTGCCCGTTCCCATCTCCAGGATCACGCACTTCTTGCCAGACTCGTACGCGTCAATTGCGAAGGCGATCGCTGCCTTCTGCTCGTCTCTGATCTTGTCGAACGGGAAGTACTTCAGGAAGTCGTGTTTAGGCATCGAAGAGACCCTAACACGACAGAGTACAACATTACACGATCATTTTGACACTTCGCCAATGATCTTGTCGACGATGCCCATCTTGACAGCCTGATCGGGAAGAACGAAGACGTCATGACCCGACTTCATGAGCTTCGCCAGATCAGTCCTAGAAGTGGTGGTCTCTTTGACCATGGCATCCACCATCTGGTCCTGGAGTCTTTGCTGCTCCTTGGACGAGTTCATGACCTCGAAGACGTTTCCGATTGCGCCTCCACTGATCGGATGAATCATGATTCGGGCGGACTTGCCGATCATTCGGTGGCCCTTCGTTCCAGAAGCCAGAAGCAGGACGCCCGCAGACATGACCTTGCCGAGAGCGACTGTGTGGACAGGGCACGGCAGGAACTTGATGCAGTCGTACAGCATGAACATCTCGTCGACGGCTCCGCCGTACGTGGAGATGATGAGGTGAATCGGCTTGTGGTTGAGAGAAGCGAGATGGAGCATCTGTGCCACCACCATTGAGATCGACTGCTCGTTGACGTCGCCGTGCAGGACGACCATCCGCGATGAGTCTCCGGCCTGGACGAGGACAATCTGTGAGCTGTCCTCCCCGTCTGCTCTGCCACTCGCTGTAGATGATGTTGATCGTCCCATTACGTACCGCCTTGGTTGTCGTAGATCTTCGATAGAAAGAGGTCGTCGCCCTTGAGCTCATTGATGCACGCCACCAGCTCACGCATCTTCTCGATGTCCTCGACTTCCATTGCGAGCGTGTGGATGATGAGCCAGCGTTGGCGGTCTGTGATCTGAAAGTTGTTGATCTCCTGGACGATCTGCCGGGCGACGTTGTTCTCCCTGGCGATCTTCTCGGACTTCAGTTGGCCGTACAGCTTTTCTTCAACCATTTTCCTCTCCAGGCACGATGACGTCGTCTCTCACGAAACTCTCGACCTTGAAGAAGGTCTCTCCCAGGATGCGAACGTACTTTCCCTGTCGGGTTCCAGCGTCTCCGTCTTGCGACAGGATCACGAACTCGCCCCACGACTTGTTCTCGAGAATGAACAGTGCCTGCTCCCACGACGAGAGCTCAGCAGTGTGCCTCTCCAGAATGTCTACCAGGTTCTTGGGAAGAGAAGTCTTCAGATCCTCGATGGACATGATGGCGGGCATGTCCTCCTTGCCGGACATGATAGTGGACGTGCAGAGGTCAGTGACCTTGTGGATCACCCGACAGTTGTTGCACTGCGCGTACTTGACCTCTACCTTGTCGTCCTCGTCAATGACAGAGAAGACAACGAACTGGTGGTCCGGTGGGTTGTCTCTGTTTCGAAACTGAGGAAGAAAGCACTTGCATCGAATGAGGTGACGCTGTCCTCTCTTCATGTTGGTCTACGGGGAGGTGAGCGTCTCGAGGGCCTTGCGACCGAAGGATGAGATGGACCTCGTGAATCCCTCCGAGAAAGAGACTCCCACGATGGCGAGAACCTTCTCGAGATCAGCCTGGCTCAGGGCAATCGTCTTGTCCTGGAAGGCCGTCAGAAGATTCGCCTCGAGTGTGTCCTTCACGCTGTCAACCACGATCTTAGAGTCCCTGCACAGCTTGTCAACTTTATTCATGTTTCCGCCTTACTCACAAGGATAAGCAGCCCGCCTGAAGAGTAAACTGCTAAGTGCTCATGACGATGTTGTCTGCAGTAGAATTGAACGTCGAGCTGAAGTGTTCAGCCACGAGGTTGCGGTCCTGTTTTTCCCTCAGGATCGTGGAGACGTATCGAATTGCCTCATCGATCTGCTGCGAGTTTGACAGAAAGTTGACGTCGTCTGGAATTGCGATCTCGACATAGGAGGAAGTGAGAGCCCTGATTCTCTTCTTGAGGCCCTCCTCTACCTCTGGCTTCTCGTCAATGTCTCGAACTAGCCGTGCTCTGTGCTGGTCTACACGTGCCTTAGTCGATCGGTTCTTGATGACGACGTAGTCTGGTTTCACGACCATGTGCTCGACTCTGGTGAGAAGAGATGGGTCGATGGACGATATGAGCTCGCCCTTGTAGCTTGACACGACATCCCCGCCCGCGACTGTAGCAATGTCGGCCAGAGTGTTGACACTGTCGAGGTCGTATGGCACTAGAACCGGGCACACTCTCAGGGTGCCGCGGTCGACGTTAACCTTGATCGTGTGAAGGACGTCGTCGGTCATTCCTCTTGCGAAGACGGCGCACGACTCTTGCACCTTCGAGAAGTGCTCTAACAGGTGGTGGATCTCTGACACCGACTCAATGAAGCCGTCGATGCACAGGACCCTCGCATTTTCGTATCCCTTTGACTCTGGAAGGAGCCGCTTGGCTGTGAAGATGCATCCCTCAGAAAGCTCCAGGTATGTGTGGTTGCTGTTGGACTTCTTGATCGCGATCTTCGAGTCAAGTGACGCAATTGACAGCGCCTCGATCACTAGGTCGGCATTGCTGCGATCAGTATTGAGAGAAGACACCAGGTACTCTCTTAGCGCCTTCTTGTCTCTGGGCAGGTCATTCTCTCTTGTCGTCTGAGAACCAGCGATGTTCTTCAGGACGAGGATGCCGGCCCCTGGACAACGGACCTCTGCAGAACCCGCGTAAGTCAGGAGAAGCTGGTAAAGGTGCTCAGTTCGGGTTGAGGAAAATCTCTTGCCGAAGAAGTGCTGGAGGTTACGTCTGACTTTGGGTCTCGAGTCGCCCGTCTGAAGGCTGTTTCGGACCTCGACGTTTTGTCGAAGAAAAGAGACAATCTCTGCGCGTGGATCCATCTACCTGATGGTACACCACTATGAGATGTTAGTGCAAGCCGAAGATGTACTGCCCGACGTACTTGAACGCGAGGGTGATTCCGCCGCCGCCCATTGCCACCATGATCCACTTTGAGACGTCCCAAAAGAGCTTGCGGCGCTTCGTCATGCTGTCGACAGTCACTGCGATCTCGTTTACCCTGGCAGCAGCCTTGTCAGCTTTTTCCTGCCTGTCGTCATCCGAGTTCTCCTGGTACTGCTTCCAGGTGTTCACTGCGGCTAGCTGCTGTCCCAGTTGGCTGAACTGCTGGTAGGACTCTAGCTTTTGAGCAGCCAACTTCGCGAATATGCCGTCGTCCGGATCGTAGATCGCCTCTTGGATCTTCGTCTGTCCAGCAACAACCTGTCCTTGGCTCTGCTCAATTCGGTCAATCTTGTGGAGAAGAGTAGCTACTGAGCTATTGAACTGAGACAGTTCGGGACACGAAGTCGATCCTGAACAATTGGGATCTGCCTCATTAGGGTTGGGAATCTTGGCTGAACTGATAGTCACAAGCGGGTTCTTGACCATGTACATTCCCTCGCCTCAACGTAAAATGAGCTTAAGCCCAAAGCCTATAAGAGAGCTTCTTTAATCTTAAGAGAATTCTCTTAAGATAAGCAATTCACCTTAACTAGGCTACGCTGCAGAAATTTAAGAGAGGCATCTTGACCACATTTCATGACCCTATTTTTGCCAGCCCAGCTTCGTCTATCGATCCTGCAGCGAAGATCATCTTCGTAGCTGACATGTTCACGTCGGACTACGTTGGGGGCGCGGAACTGACGACCGACGCGCTCATCGACGAGTCTCCCGTCAAGGTGCAGCGCCTGCACTCTAAGGACGTCAACCTATCCGCACTCAATTCTGGGGCTGACAAGATGTGGGTCTTTGGGAACTTCGCTGCTCTCAATCCAGAACTGATTCCCAGCATCGTGAGCAACCTGAAGTACTGTGTTCTGGAGTATGACTACAAGTACTGCAGGGCTCGATCTCCTGAGAAGCACGCTGCGGCGACAGGTTCTCCATGCGACTGCCACGAGCAGATGAACGGCAAGCTGATCTCTGCCTTCTACTACGGCGCCAAGGGCCTGTTTTGGATGTCTCAGAAGCAGAAGGAGCGTTACCTGAGGTTGTTCCCGTTCCTCGCAGAAAAAGACAATGTGGTATTGTCCAGCGTGTTTTCGAAGAATACTCTGGGTGTCATCAATCGTCTCCGGGCAGCCAAGGGGCCGAAGTCTGGATGGATCGTCTTGGGCTCTGACTCTTGGGTCAAGGGGGCAGAAGCAGCGAAGAAGTGGTGCATCGACAACAACAAGGACTACCAGGTTCTATGGAACATCCCGTACGAGCAGATGCTTGCCAAGATGGCTGCAGCTGAGGGATTCGTCTACCTGCCGGCAGGCGCCGACACCTGTCCCCGCATGGTCATTGAGGCCAAGCTGCTGGGATGTCAAGTGGTCCTGAACGACAACGTGCAACACAAGGATGAGGAGTGGTTCGACACAGACGACATCTCTTCCATCTCTGAGTACCTCTACACAGCCCCAGCACTCTTCTGGCGGTCAATCCTCAAGATCGAGGAGCGCAAGCCCACCATCAGCGGTTACACGACCACCTACAACTGCGTGGATCAGGGCTATCCGTTCGAGGAGAGCATCAGGTCAATGCTCCAGTTCTGTGACGAAGTGTGCGTCGTCGATGGCGGAAGTACTGATAGAACGTACCACGTGCTCTCTGCTCTTGCAGAAGAGGTGAACACAGATTCTGAGAAGCTCAAGATCAAGATCGTTCCGCGTGATTGGGACCATCCGAGATTCGCTGTCTTCGATGGAATGCAGAAGGCAGAGGCACGCAAGATGTGCACGAAGGACTTCTGTTGGCAGATGGACTCTGATGAGATCGTCCACGAGGACGACGCAGCCAAGGTCCCCGAACTGTGCAGCAAGCTTCCAAAGGGCGCGGACATTCTGGCGCTACCAGTCATTGAGTACTGGGGCGGTCCCGAGAAGGTTCGTCTCGACGTCCAACCGTGGAAGTGGAGGCTCAGCAAGAACTCTCCCCACATCACCCATGGCATTCCAGCAGACCTTCGACAGACCGACAGCGAAGGAAATGTCTACGCTCGGGAGGGCACCGATGGCTGCGACATGATTCACGCCTCCACGGGAGAGCGGCTGCCACACGTCACCTTCCACTCGACAGACGCAGAGTCCGCCCGACAGGCTGCTTGCCAGGGCATTCAAGCGGCTCAGGTCTGGTATGGAAACTGGTTCAACAGCGTCATCAATTCACTTCCTGGTGTCCATCACTACTCGTGGTATGATTTGCCGCGTAAGATCAGGACCTACAAGAACTACTGGACGAAGCACTGGCTCAGCCTGTACGGCAAGTCGGTCGATGACACCGCAGACAACAACATGATGTTCGACCTCCCGTGGTCAGAAGTGACAGACGAGATGATCGAAGCGAGAGCCAAAGAGATGAAAGAGAAGCTCGGCGGCTGGATCTGGCACCGGAAGTGGAACGGCTCGCCCACTCCCCACATCACCGTGAATCGCAACGAGCCCAAACTAATGCAGAACAGAGGACACCATGGCCGCTAAGAACGTCACCCCCGAAGAGATCAAGACCATCACTGCCGCGCTCGCAATCTTCCACCGAGAGTTCGGCGGTCTCAAGTGGATCGTGGAGACCCAGTCTTTCCTCGACCCGACCGACTTCTCAGTCCAGAACCGCGTGATCGTCACCGCCGCAGGCGAAGAGCTGTTCACTGTCAAGGTTCCGCAGTCATGAAGAAGAAAGCGCATGAGGCGATCTCCAAGCTTCTCACTGAGCGCCTGTCCCGCCGCAAGGGCGAGAAGCTGGACTCTGCTGCCTGCAACCAGATCTACCAAGACATCTTCTTCACCCTCACTGAGCTCGTCAAGGCGAGCGAGTCGCCCCTCTCCAACGAGTCGGTCAACTTGCTGTCCCAGATGTACTACGACGCTGTGGTTATCAACGGCAAGGAGGAGCTGGATCCCAACATCTTCACCCAGCGCGCCAAGCTGGAGAACGTCCCCACCAAGGAGCTGGCATTCCTGGCCACGCTGACTGAGGGATCGCCCTTCTTCTCCGTGTTCGTGGGGGCGATCAAGAGGCGGTCGTGACCGGTCCGAAGTTTGCTGCCTTCGGTCTGGTTGAGACTGTTGTGTGCCCATATGGGGGATACGGTCGCGGAGAGCACGACCGAGGCTTGCTAGAAGTGTGGTCCCGTGTGACTGGCTACCCGGGCTATGGCATCATCAGCGTCTACAACACGGACTCAAGATGTCCTCCGCGTCCCACTAGAAAACATCCTCAGCAGGTAGCAGAAATCGTCATGAACAAGCGCGACATGGTCTCGTTGAGAGATGCTCTCGACCGCGCAATCGCCACTCTGCCCGACACCATACCGAGCAACTTTGGCGAGGACGAATGGACCAATGAGGTCGAAAAGACCGAAGACGAGGATGAATGATCACAGTCGTCATTCCAGTCAGGAACGCAGAGAAGACGATCAAGGCAGCCGTCGACTCCGTTCTGACCCAGGAGATGCCCGGTCGGGAGGGCAATCCAAGCTTCCCTGATGACCTCTCTGTGCTGTGCGTCCTCAACGGCACGACAGACAGGACGGAAAGCGTTCTTCTGCAGGAGTACGGGCCAGATACTCGAGTCCGCATTCTCAGCTCAGCACCCGGAATCGTCCCAGCTCTCAATGAGGGTCTGAGAAATGCCACGGGAGAGTTCATCGCTCGCCAGGACGCAGATGACATTTGGTTTCCTGGAAAGCTCAAGGCGCAGGTCGAGTTTCTGAGATCTCACCCAGAGGTCGACATCGTGGGAACTCAGTTGCAGGTGGTCG
>Ga0007867_1000300_pt1 | contig 18833 bp, 6 predicted proteins | sample CryBogCBH25Aug08_FD_71224 | JGI IMG/M metagenome (GOLD analysis project Ga0007867, IMG submission 71224) | Freshwater microbial communities from Crystal Bog, Wisconsin, USA - CBH25Aug08 | ecosystem: Environmental > Aquatic > Freshwater > Lake | place: Crystal Bog, Wisconsin, USA | collected... | reverse complement strand
TTAGCAGGATTGGGAATCGTAATTTAATATGGCACAAATTAAGACAAGCAACTTCTTACCAGAAATCTTTAGAACTGAGACCAATCAAAAGTTTCTAAATGCTACGCTAGATCAGTTGGTAACACAACCTGATCTGCGTAATATTAATGGTTATGTGGGTCGTAAGTTTGCTCCTACTTTTAAAAGTACAGACAACTATCAACCTGAACCCACAGCGTTGCGTCAAAACTATCAGCTAGAACCTAGCATTGTTGTAAAAAACAAAATTACTGGTAACACAGATTTCTTTAGCAGTTACATTGATTTGTTGCAACAGATCGGTCACTACGGCGGATTCACAAACAATCAAACACGCCTGTTCAGCGGCGAGAGTTATAGCTATGGTGGTTTGTTTGACTTTGACAAATTCATTAACTTCAACCAGTACTACTGGCTAGAAAATGGCCCGCAGGCAGTTAGTGTCTATGCTAGTGAAATTCCCACATCAGAAACTTTTACAGTAACTCGTGATCCTGCGACTGGAAGCTACAAGTTCAGCACAGCAGCTGGGGTAGAAAACCCACAGATTCAACTTGCCTACGGTGGTACATACAAGTTCATCGTCAATCAACCTGGATACCCATTTTGGATTCAGACTGATCCTGGCACAAGCGGTACAAAAAACAATCAGACTAAACTTTCTAGTCGTGATGTATTGGGTGTTACTAACAACGGTACAGATGTTGGTACAATCACATTTAAAGTTCCACAACCAACAGCACAAGATTTCTTTGTACGTATGGCATTGGCTGGTAGTGCTGACCTAAGTACTGCACTGAGCTACAATAAAGTTCAAGGTCAACGCCTAAGTGCCATCAAGTCAGCTGGTGAAAACGGCTTTGACGGCGTTAGCGCAATCAACCAAATCAATTTGAAGTCTCTGATCTTTGTTAACAAAGCCCTAGATGACGCTTCTTGGACTGTGAACGGCACAACTGTGCCTACAATCAATCGCAGAAACGCTTGGCAAATTAGTTTGAGCAACGACACTGACCCAATCGTCACGTTGAATCCATTGTTGCAGGCATTTACGATTGGATCTTTGCAAAAAGTGTTTGTGCGTAGCGGTCTGTCTCGTGCAGAGTTTACGTACTATCTTGCTCCTGATTACTTACAATTGAACTTGTTCAATCAAATGCCAGATATTACTGCGCCTTTGACTACTCTTTACTATCAAGATAACTCTAACGCAGCAATGGTTGGACCATTCAGTTTACTTGTGGCAACTAACAGCGTAATAGATGTTGAAAACACTATTTTGGGCGCCAATGGATACAAAAGTCCAAATGGTGTAACATTTACCAATGGTCTCAAAATCACATTTGACGATACTGCAACTCCAGCAGCATATCAAAATAACACATACTATGTAGAAGGTGTGGGCGAATCAATCAGATTGATTGATGTGACAACATTGATTAATCCAGAAGCATTCGCAGCCAACGGGTTGGGCACACAGGATTATATCACTATCAACCGTTCAAGCATTGACTTGAACCCTTGGTCTCGTAGTAATCGTTGGTTCCACGTTGACGTTATTAACGCAGCAGCGGCCTACAACAATACAACAGCAGTATTTGATCAAAACTTACGTGCAAGTCGTCCGATCATTGAGTTTGAAGCAGACACACAACTATTCAACTATGGTCGTGTTGCGATTCCTCCCATCGATCTGATTAACTTTGATATTACAGACAGCAGAAACGCCATCGAGTTGCAGAACTATGGTGTACACGTAGATGGTGTCAAACTAGAGCAGGGTATGCGCATCGTATTTGCCAACGACTTTGACCCCACAGTCAGAGGCAAAATATTCGAAGTCAATGTAGTTTACATTGCATCTTTGGGTAACAATGTAATTAACTTGGTACCGTCAACAGAAACAGTTGTTGCAAATAACAATATTGTTGTGCTCTCTGGCCCATACCAAGGCGTACAATACTACTACAATGGCTCAAACTGGATACAAGGTCAAGAGAAAACTCAGCTAAATCAGGCTCCTTTGTTTGATGTTTTTGACGCATCTGGGGTTAGTATCTCAACATACACTAACAGTACTTTTGCTGGTACAAAGATTTTCTCTTATACTCCTAATACAAAAACAGGAGCAGTAGCAGATCCAATATTGGGTTTCCCGCTAACCTACAGAAACTTTAATCAGATTGGTGACATTCAATTTGATAACAACTTTGACACAGATACATTCACTTATGTAGACGGTAACGGAACTACACAAAGCGGCATTGATATTAACAGTGTCGGCTGGCTACAAAAGAACAAAGATATTTCAACTACTGTAATCAAAAACAGCTGGAATACCAATGTTGAAAAAGAAAAGCAGTTCCAAGTTATCAGCGGTATCTATGATGGTAAGAACAGCTACTTTAAAATTGACTTGGCTGCAAGCACAGAAGCTACAGTCCCTTATTTCAGAGTATACAAAAATGCTATACAAATTACTGGATGGGAAACTGTAACAGTTGGGGTGTTGAACTATGTTCACATCACAGACTCTGCGTTGACTACTGGTGACCAGATTGATATTTTGATTTATAACAGCAGTCAGGTCAGTCAGCTTGGCTACTACGAAGTTCCAAAGAACTTGGACTATAACAGTGAGAACAAAAACTTCAACACTCTGACACTGGGTCAGCTACGTAATCACATCAGCACTATGGTTGCTAACAGCAATCAGGTTACTGGTAGTTTCCCAGGTGCTAGTAACTTACGTGACCTGAACATCAAGGGTCAGGGCGGTAGTATTTTACAACACGCAAGTCCTGTGTTGTACAGCGCATTGTTCTTGGTTGACGAGAACGCAAACTTCATCAAAGGCCTAGACCTAGCTCGTAGAGAATACAGCAAACTCAAGAACAAGATTGTTGAATTGAGTATGCGCACCAGCGGTTTGGACTTCACAAACATTCCAGCACTGCTTGATACATTACTAAAAAATATCAACGCTGTGAAAAACAAGTCGTTTGCTTGGTACTACAGCGACATGGTACCCTACGGTGATACCAAAAACACAATCAACTACACAGTAGAGAGTGCAGAGATTGTTGACTATGAAATTAGCAGCATTTTCAGTGACACAACTTTGAGCAATCAGGCTGTGCTAGTCTACTTGAACAATGTACAGTTGGTCAAGGGTCAAGATTATGTGTTTGATACAAATCGTGCGGGTGTAACAATCACTGCCCCATTGACTATTGGTGACAGTATTACAATCTACGAATACGGTGACACTGACGGTAACTATATTCCAGAAACTCCCAGCAAGTTGGGCTTGTATCCAAAATTCACCCCAACAAAATACTACGATACTACTTACGCTACTCCTATCTATGTGATACAGGGTCACGATGGTAGCATCACACCTGCATTTGGCGACTTTAGAGATGACTTGTTGTTAGAGTTTGAAAAACGTGTTTACAACAACATCAAAGTCAATCAGGCTAAAAACATTCTTGATATCTATGATTACTTGCCAGGCAAGTTCAGAACCACAGAGTACAGCAACAGTGAATTTACTCAGTTGCTTACAGATAGTTTCTTGACTTGGGTAGGCTCTAATCGTGTTGATTACATCACAAACTCTACTTTTGTTTCCAGCAATGAATTTACTTGGAACTATGGTAAGTTTGTTGACACAGTTAACGGTGCTAAATTGCCGGGCTACTGGAGAGCCATCTACAAATACTTCTATGACACAGACCGCCCACATACTAATCCTTGGGAAATGATCGGTCTTACTGAGCAGCCCAGCTGGTGGGAAGCACGTTATGGTTCTGCACCATACACTGGCGGTAACATGGTTCTTTGGGACGATATGGCTGCGGGTATTGTGTGGAACGGTGGTAGCCCCTATGTCGATCAACGCTTTGTTCGTCCTGGCTTACAAAAAATTATTCCAGTAGACTACACTGGTGTTCTACTAGCACCAGCAGACATTCTGGTCAAAACATTCAATCAACGTGATGCCAGCGGTGATTTCAAAATTGGTGACCAAGGCCCAGTTGAAACAGCTTGGAGACGCAGCAGCGATTTTCCATTCGCATTCCAACAGGCATTGGCTTTGGCTAAACCAGCATTCTATTTTGGTACATTGATGGACATCGGTGGCTACTATTACAATGCTGATCTGGGTCAGGCCATCTTTGACGAAACTCTGCAACGTGTCAGCCCATTAGATGTTGATATCAACGGTGTAGTGGACGCAGACTATGAGGGCTACGAAATTGCTCGTGGCGCTGGATACTTAAACTGGATCGCAGACTACCTACGCAGCCAGGGCATTGACCCAAGCACCAAGTTGAACGGCTATTTGGAAAACGTTTCTATTCAGCTTGCATACAAAATGGCAGGTTTTACTGACCAGAGCTTTATACAAGTTATTGCTGAACAAAGTAGTCCAACAAGTAAAAACAACGGCGTTGTAATTCCTAACGAGAGTTACAGCATTGAGTTATACAAATCTACTCCTGTCAGCACTGTTACTTACAGTGCAGTTATTGTAGAGAGAACTGGCAATGGATACACAGTAAGCGGCTATGATAACACAGCGCCCTACTTTACAATTATCCCAAGTCTGGCAAATAACAAGAGCTATAGCATACCAGTGTTAGAAGACTCTGCGGTAATCTATCAGGATTATCAAAAATACAAAGTAACTATCCCTTATGGTTACGAGTTCACTACTCGTCAACAAGTTGTAGACTTCTTGGTCAGCTATCAACGTTACTTGCGTGGTGTTGGCTTCAAATTCACAGACTCTGATCCAGATTTGGGCACTCAACGTGATTGGTTATTGAGCGTCAAAGAATTTATGACTTGGGCGCAGCAGGGCTGGGGTTCGAGCAGCGTTATTGTTCTTAGCCCAGTATTGAATCATTTGACCTTGTTCACAAAATCCGGTGTCGTGGATCAAATCCTAAATCAAGTCAATGAAAGTTGTGTGCTTGACACTGGCTATAATATCATCAAATATAGTCAGATGAGTGTTAACAGACAAAACACAGCTACGGGCAATACATGTAATCTTACACTGAATGCTGGTCAAACACTGGGCTTGGCTAAACTAAGTCTGGTTGAATTTGAACACGTGATGATCTTTGACAACGAAGACATTTTCAATGACGTTATCTATGTGCCAGAACTTGGCAACAGACAGTATCGTCTGAAACTTGTTGGTAAGAAAACTGGTTCTTGGACTGGTGCTATGAATCCTCCTGGATTCGTATTCAACAACACCACAGTGGATGCTTGGCAACAGGGCACTGACTACTTGATGGGCACAATCGTCAAATATAAGAGCAATAACTACACAGCCTTGCAAGACATTCCTGCGGCAACAACATTTGACTTTACTAAGTGGGCACAGCTTACAACGCAAGAACTTAAAACAGGCCTGTTGCCTAACTTTAGCTACAACGCAGAAAAATTCAACAGATTCAATGACGTTGATAATCCAGAGTTGTTGGGCGATTTCCACTTGTACAGTGACAGCGCAATTGGTTTCCAACCACGTCAATATCTGACAGAATTTGGTATTGATGAAGTAACACAGGCCAAGTTCTATCAAGGCTATATTCGTCAAAAAGGTACAATGAATGCCATCAACGCATTTACTGCTACTGGTGTAAACGGTGTTACCAGCGATATTAATGTCTATGAAGAATGGGCTATGCGTGTTGGTGAATACGGTGCGCTTGACAATAATCGCAGCGTTGACCTAATCTTAACTGAAGGCACATTCAACGGTGATCCAGTTACATTCACTCTATTGCCAAATAATGGATCTAGCATCACTGGTATCATTGGTGTACAGCCAAATCAGTTGTACAAGACTGAGGGTGACTATACTCCAAACATCTACGTAAATCGTGATGCAAGCAGTAACTACAAGAATGACATCCAAACTGCTGGCTATGTCAACATCAATGACGTAGACGCTACTGTATTTGACCTGACAGCAAACATTGCTGACCTAAGCGCAAATATCGATAGCTTTGGCATTGGATCTACTGTCTGGAGCGCAAAAGATTTAACAGGTAACTGGAACGTTTATCGTGTAAACGAAACTGATGTAAACGTTATACAGGTCAAATACTCTGTTGACAACATTGGCGTAGTTACAACCAACAAACCACACGGTGTTGCCTACGGCGATATTGTTGCTGTACAAAGTTTTGATGTTCGTGTAAACGCTTTCTATCGTGTCTACAATGTTGTGGATGCGTACAATTTTAGCGTAGTATTCTACGGACAAGCAGCAGATCAGGTCAAGCAAGCAATCACTATTGCTGGAACTGGTACACTGTACAAGCTACAAAGTGTTCGTATTCAAAATGCCACAGACCTAAACACCATTACTCCGCCACACGGTTGGATAGACAACGACAAGTTATGGGTAGACAACGATGCACAGACAAATGGTTGGGTAGTATACAACAAATCTAGCCCATGGTCTGGTAACGTCAGCATCTTTAACACAAGTATGCAACTAGATGCCAACAGCTATGCCACTGGTACTGGTTTTGGTACAGTCAGCACAATCAGCGCCAACGGTGCATTTGCAGCAGCAAGTAGCCCTTTACTAAACACGGGCAATGTATACGCATTTGTATCAAACGTTGCAAACAACCACACATTTACATTGGTTGCTAATATTGGACAACACAACGGTGGCACTAAGTTTGGTGCAAGTTTAGATACAGCAGGCAACTTGTTGTATATTGGTAACCCAGGTGACGGTGCAACACAATATGGTCGTGTACACATACATCAGTTCAATGGCAATGCCAGCTTCCCATGGATACAAACACTGTCCAGCCCAAGTTCTAGCAACGTGGGTGACTTGTATGGTGCAAGCATCAGTGCTAGTGCTGACGGCGTTTGGTTATATGTTGCAGCTCCAAATGCAGGTAACGTATACGTCTATCAATCAAATGCAACCAGCTACTATACCTACGCTAATACTATTAGTATTGGCAGTAGTGCAGCATCACAGTTTGGCTACAACGTCAAAACAACAAGCACTGGTAATCAGGTTGCAGTCAGCGCCCCATATCAGGCAGTCAATGGGGTAACAGCAGCTGGCGCAGTCTATGTATTTGATCGTAGCATCGAAGCATTCATTGCCAATAGTACTACTTATACAACAACATATACTATCGGTAGCACTAGCAGAGTCACAGTCAACGGCAACATTGTTACTACTGGCTTTACTCGTGGCTTTAATACAATCACATTCACAAACGCTCCTGTCGTGGGCAGTTTGATTGCTGTAGAAACTAACAAGTTCCAATTGTTAGAAACTCTGACAAGTCCAAACCCAACCAGCGGAGCAGCATTTGGTACAACTACTTGGATCTCTGGCAACGATGCAGATGTTTACGTAGCAAGTCCAGGTTACAGTGCTCCTGGATATTTCAGCGGTATCGTTTATCGCTATGTAAATCAGGGAGCAGCTTATGGTACGATTACTGGTACTAATTATAATCCTGTTATTAGCTCAGGCGATACTATTAGAATCAATGGTATTTCAGTTACATTCACTGCGGGTAATGTAATCACAGCAGCACAGAATATCAACAGTGCCAACATTGCTGGGGTCACTGCTGTAGCACAGGGCTACGGTGCATTGACCATCACAAGCAATGTAGTTACACCATATCAGAAATTGATTATTGGACCAGGCGCTGGTAACGCAGCAGCCAATTTGGGTCTGAATGTATTCACTACAGTACAATCACTAAAACACCCTGGCACAGAAGATGTAAGTCAGTTTGGTGCTCAGATTGCATCTAGCACAGATAGTTCTACATTGGTTATCTCTGCCAACGGTGGCAGCACTGAAAATACAACTACATTTGACTTGTCGTTGACTACGTTCGACCAAGCTAACAGTGTGTTCATTGACACAATTGAAGGCTCTGGTGTAGTATACGTCTATGGTCTAGTTGAGGGTGGATTGAGTGGCAACATACAAGATCAATATGTGCTTGTTCAACGACTACAAAACAACAGTCTCAGCGCACATGATCAGTTTGGTTACAGCGTTGCTATGAATGGCAATACTATGATTGTTGGAGCTCCTGGCGACAGCAATCACGTACAACAAGATCCAGTTAGCGGAGTATACACTGGCATAACAAATGCAGGTACATTCTACACATACAACAACTTCAGCGGCAACGTTGGTTGGGACATTGTAGCACAAGAAACCAATAAAGTAGATATTGACAGTATCAGCAGATTGTATTTGTACAATGTCAATACTCAGGTCATCACTACAAACTTAGACTACATTGATCCTGCAAAAGGCAAAGTATTGGGCGCAGCGCAAGAAGACTTGGACTTCATCACTGCCTACGACCCAGCTGTGTACAACAGCATTGGTGGTATCGACGGTACTCCAAATCTTGCATTCAATTTAGACTATCACTGGGGCCCAGAACAAGTCACCAAGACTTGGTGGAATACCGGAGTTCTACGTTATATTGACTATGAACAAGGCAACTTGACTTATCGTGCTAACAACTGGGGCAAAATGTTCCCTGGTAGTCAAGTACAGGTCTGTGAATGGGTCGCAAGCGATGTTCCTCCTAGCGCCTACACTGGTTTGGGTACTCCTTTATACGCAGACAACAGTGCTTATATAGTTGAAACAACAATCAACCCAAGTACTAAACTTGCAAAAAGCACTTACTACTATTGGGTAACTGGCAAAAACAGTCTTGAACCAGACAGTGTACATCGCAACACAATCAGCACTATTCAGGACGTGATTGAGAATCCACAGGCACAAGACATTGCTTATGCAGCAGTGATTCGTGACGACACTATCAGTCTACACGGTATCAGCAACTCATTGAGTGGCAATAGCACAGTCTTGCACGTTGATTACGATACAATTCGTAACACACATATTATTCATAGCGAGTATCAACTTGTTCAAGAGGGCAATGCAAGCAGCACTATCCCAGCAAGAATAGTTGAGAAAATGATCGACAGTCTAAGCGGCATCGACGCTAATGGCTTAGTGGTGCCAAGCGCAAGTCTAAGCCCACAATCACGTATTGGTCTTGGCAACAACCCAAGTCAGACAGTGTTTGTTGACAGAATGGCAGCGTTGAAAAACTGGGTAGAATATGTAAATGCTGTGCTAATTCAGTATCCTATTGTAGAAGAATTCAATATTAGCCCATTGTATGCATCAGCAGAATTGCCCAGCGCAACTACGTATGACATACAAGTCAGCACTTATACACAATTGACTTATGTAGAAACTGCTGGTCTGATAACTGGCTATACTGTATTGGTATTGGCAGACGAGACACAACAGGGTCTTTGGACTACGTATTCTTGGAGCGGCAGTGCTTGGGTATTGTCAGCCACACAAAGTTACTATACTCCATTCTACTGGAGTAAGACTGATTGGTACGACAGTACCTATGACAGCACCGTGTTGCCAACCTATGTTGTTGCCACAGCAGCAGATGTTTCTACACTGACCTCGACTGTGGGCAATACTGTAAAAGTATTGAACAATGGTTCAGGTGAATTCGCAGTCTATCGTGTCAACAGCGACTTAACAACTAGCATTGTGGGCATACAAAATGGTACTATACAGTTGAACAGCAACTTGTATACCACTGACGTAGCAGCAAATGAAATTCGCATTATATTCAATGCCATCAAAGACTATATCTTTATCAACACATTGTCTGGTTATTTCAATCAGATGTTTTTCTTCTTGATTAACTACATCCTGACAGAACAGCCAAGCGTTGATTGGGTATTCAAAACCAGCTTTATCAGCATCTTGCACAAGTTCAAGACTTTGGACCAACCTGCAAGTTATAGCCCAGACAACCAAAGCTACTACGAAAGCTACATCAACGAAGTTAAACCTTATAGAACAAGTATCAGAGATTACTTGATTGACTATCAGGGTAATGATGAGTATTATGGTGACAGCACTGACTTTGATATTCCAAGTACCTACATCGCAGATATCAACGGATATCGCAGTCCAAACGGCACTAATGCTCTTGACAGTACTTGGTTGAGCACATTGTCACAGTACAATCAGTGGTACAACAACTATACCTATGGCATCGGTGACGTATTCGTTGCTAACGCAGGTTTTGGTTTCGTATTGACTCCAACAGTCAGCGTTGTTGGTGGCGGTGGTACTGGTGCTAACGTAGCAGCCATTGTGAACTTTGATACTGGCGGCATTGAAAGTTTTGAAGTTATCAATCCAGGTAAAGGCTATACAAGCCAGCCAACTATCTTTATCAACGGTACTGGTAGTGGAGCAGTGGGCTATGCAAAACTTGTGAATCACTATCAGGTTGACAGTGTGCCAACTACACAACTAGACACGTTTGCCAACGTCACAGTCTATGTTGGTAATATCATTACTCAGCAAAACACTGGGGCATATGGTACTGTATATTCAGCAAGTACTGGAAATACTGTGACCTTGATTGATGCTGTTGGTACATTCAATACTACAGACTATATCTTTAGTGATGCAGCAAACCTATCAACAAATCTAACCAGTACAACTAGCTATACACAGTTCTTGAACCGTAGTTACAACACTATTCGTAATGTTTCTACTACTATCAAGTTTGATAGAACTTCTTATACCAGCAACGTTGTCACTTGGCAACCAAATATCACTGTTGCTAACAGCAGCATAGTGAGCTACAACGGACAAGCATATCAGGCAACTGCTAATGTTTACAGTTCTGCAATTTTGACATTGGCAAATGCAGCCTCTGTCAGTGTGGGTCAATACATTACTCAGGCAAATACTACTGCAAACGCACGAGTCTTGTCTGTGAGCGGTAATTCTAAAATTATCACTGTGGGTAATCTGACTTCGAACTTCATTCGCAGAGGTGGCAACATCTTGGTAAATGGTTCAGATGCTAACACAAGACCAATTTCTGTCAGCAATGTATTTGACTATACAAAATACACATTGTTGAATGCAAACAGTTTTGTCACAGCCACAGATCGTATCAGTGCATACTATCAGCCCACAGCAGATATGCCAGCAAAAGATTTTTCTCAGTTAATGACTGGTATCAAGTATCCGGGGGTCAGTGTCACTGGTGTTGGGTATGAAGCAGAAACATCAGTGTTCAACAGTAATTTGATTTACACTTGGTCAAACACTCGTGCTATCTACAGTTCTAACGTTCAAATTCCAACAGTGACTTTGAATCTGTCAAACTCTGCGGTTGTTTACTCTGGTAACATTGTTACTCAAGCAACTTCTGGCGCTTACGGTACTGTGTATCAAACAAGTACTGGTAACGTTATGACATTGGTAAACGTTGTGGGTTCATTTGACGTTACTGACGGATATTATTTGTCTGCTAACACTGCAAACTTGAACGTAACTCCAACACAGTCACGTGCGTTCCAACAAGTAACAACACAAAATTTGGTTGATTTTACAAAATACAACTATGCCAGCGGTCAATCTATCTTCTTGGTAGATGTTGATACAAGTCAACAGTATATTTTGAACATTACTGAAGTTGATACTTGGAGAATGATTCTCAGCGGTAATGTGCCAACTATTCCAGCGGGCGCTAATGTATCGTTGAAATACTATGACTTCAATAACCCAACTTACTTGGATACTATTGTTCAGAATACCTACACTGGAACTAATCAAGGTTCTACTATAGATGGTGGTATGTATTATGATACCTACAGCAGTCACGCACCAGAAGAACTTGTTCCTGGAGCAACATTTGACAGTCTGAATATGGTAGTTTCTACTGGTATCAACAACAATACACAGGTCGTTACATATCGTGTTGTACACAATATGAATGCCAATGTAAGCGCAAACAACACAGCACACTGGCCACAGTACTACGGGGTCAGCGCAACACATCAGACCACACTGACTGCTAATTTGAACATCACAGATAGCAATATCTTTGTTGCAAATGCAGCAGCATTGAGTGCACCAAACTTGTCTAAATTGATTCCTGGACAAGTCTATATTAATGGTGAAAAGATTATATTCTGGGGCTTGGACACTGCACACAACAGACTGTATCAGTTCCGTAGAGCAACTGATGGAACTGGCGCTCCGTTAGTTCATTTAGCTGGAACTAAGGTTGTCGATTGTGGTATTAATGAGCTGATTCCAGGCGGAAACACAGTACACACAACTACTTGGTTGAACGCAAGTCCCGGTGCTCCTAAAACACTAGTGGATAATTTGGGTGATGTTATCACAGACAACTTTGGTAATATCTTGACAACAGCGGGTGCAAATGCTAATGCTGTTACTGACGGTTCTGGCCTAGAAGGTTCTTCTACAGCGCAAGCCGTGTTCCTTAAGGGACTGACTTAAAATAAATATAGAAAAGGCCGAGATTTAAAATGACAATTACAATTACAGGTTTACCGTTACAAGGTACCGTTCTAGACACTACGCTGATTCCCGTAGAAACCGCAGGGGTAACTGCGCACATTACAGCGTCTTCTATCAAATCCTATCTTAGCTCTGGTACTTTAACCAGCATCACAGCTGGATCTGGTACAATATCTGGGGCGTTGTCTGTGGGGTCGCTGTACAGCGGGGCAATTACTGCAACTACTGTAACAACTTCGTCGGATGTGACAATTGGTGGTAACTTGATATTTTCACAGGCCACTGCGGCTCTGACATTCGGTAACATCATCGTTACTAATGCCAACGTAGCATCAAACATAAATCTGAGTGGTACTATTGTTCCTACATCTAACGTAACTGCCAACTTGGGTACTACTGCTGCTTGGTTCAACACACTGTACTCGGCCAATGCGATGCATTCAAATGTGACTACTGCCGCAATCACTGCAAACACAGTTACAACTGGCATAGTCACTGGATCTGCTAACACAACGGCTAACTTGGGCACAAGCACTAACTGGTTCAATAACTTATATTCTGTAAACGCAGTACACAACACTGTGACTGTGACTGGTGGACTTGTACCAAACGCAAACACTACAGTTAACATCGGGTCAACAAGTTACTGGTTTAACAACATTTTTGGTAAATCAACTCAGGCACAATACGCTGACTTGGCAGAAAAATATCAAAGCGATGCTGAATATGCTCCGGGAACTGTTGTGGTTTTTGGCGACGAAACAGAAGTCACTATCAGTACACGAGCAAATGATCCACGAGTAGCGGGTGTAGTTTCTACAGATCCTGCGTACTTGATGAACAGCTTGGCTGATGGGGTATCTGTTGCACTACAGGGCAGAGTTCCTTGTCAGGTTATGGGCACAGTAAAACGCGGAGATTTGATGGTGACTAGCACATTCCCAGGAGTGGCAATGGCATCTAATGATCCGCAAATTGGTACAGTAATTGGCAAGGCTTTGGGTACCCATTCTGGTTCTGATATCGGAATCATAGAAGTAGTAGTAGGCAGAATTTGACCCTATAAATATACAATAATCAGAGAAATAACACAATGAGCAAAGACACAATCCGTCAACCAGATGATTTGAGTGGCATCTACGTAAGAGGACACATAAAAATCACTGACCCAACAACTGGGGAAGTTCTTGTCAATAAAGGCAATGCTATCCACTATGAAAACATCAGTGCTGCATTGGCCTATATGTTGGCTAACAAAGAGCAAAACTATATCTACGAAATGCACTTTGGCAACGGCGGTACTAGCGTTGACCCAACAGGTGTTATTACATACTTGCCTCCAAACACTACTGGACAAAGCAGTAACTTGTACAGCGCTACCTACAGTAAAGTAGTTGACGATACTGCCGCTGCGAACGGCAATCCTACACAGAACTACATTCAAGTTCGTCACGTTCCTGGCACAGTCTATACAGATATTCTTGTTAGCTGCTTGCTTGACTACGGCGAGCCAGCTGGACAAAGTGCGTTCGATAACAGTCAAACTCTAACTGACACATACACATTTGACGAGTTGGGTCTATTTGGTCGTAGTACTGACGGTACAAGTGGCCTAACAACCACTGGTCCAATGTTGACACACGTTATCTTCCACCCAGTTCAGAAATCTCTAAACAGACTTATTCAAATTGACTACACAGTCCGTATTCAAACTCTAACAAACTTGAGTAGCATTGGATAATACAAATGGCATATACAATTAATAAAACAACAGGTGAAGTTTTAATCACTATCCCAGACGGTACAGCAGACGGTCCAGATATTAACCCTGGGCTGAATGCCACTGACTTGGATCTGTTTGGTAAAAACTACCCCTTGTATGGCCAATACCAAAACGAAAACTTTATCAAGTTGTTGCAAAACTTTGCTAACACATTAGCTCCTACAAATCCATTGCAGGGCGAGTTGTGGTATGACCTGAACACACATTTGTTAAAGATTTATACTGGCACAACATTTATTCCAGTTAGCCCAGTCATTGTATCTGCCTCAGCACCTATCACTTCGTTGGTAGGTACACAGTGGTGGGACAGCACAAACTTCCAGTTGAATATGTACAATGGCACTGGATGGTCAGTGATTGGACCTGCGTACAAAGCTCCTGATGGAGTCAGTGGTGCAATTGTTGAAGACGTAACAGACAATGTGGGTGGTACTCACACAGTCATCAAATTTTACACAAACAATAACGTCAGTGCTATTGTTGCATTCGATCAACCTTTTGTATTGAGTAGTGCTAGTGCAGTCTCTGGCTTTAGCACAATTAGTCCTGGTATTACTCTGTGTGCAGAAGCAAATAACTTGTTCTACGGCACTGCGGTGAACGCACAACAGTTGGGTAATATTGCTGCTATCAACTATGCTCGTAATGACATTGATAGCACATTCTATGGTAATATCAGTGTTGGTTATCAGAACTTGAATATTTTTACAACAAGTTCAAACACATCGCTAATCAATAACAGAAACAATGCCAACGTTAGTTTGTACGCAAACATTGTGGGTACTTTGACCAACGTGTTAAACGTAAATGGCACAACGGGCGAAATCACTGTTGCGCTGAACCCATCTAGCGCATTGGGCGTTGTTACAAAACAGTACGCTGATAACAGTATCGCCACTGCTGTAGCCCCATTAGCTCCAAGCTATAGTCCAACATTTGCTGGAGTTCCAACAGCCCCTAACGTTGCTGTTGCAGCTACTAATACAGCACAGGTCGCAACAATGGCTTCTGTGCAAAATGCTATTACTAATGGTAACACTGCACCTTGGCTGGGAAGTCAAAAAACAGTAAGCACAAGTTTACCCACTAACGGCTCAGGCAACCCTGGCGACTTCTGGTTTCAAATCTAATATATGACTATACCTAATGCAGCAGCTAGATACGGCCTAGGAGTCACATACGTAGAAAACTCCGGGACTTGGAATCCACTTAAAGGTATGTGGATTAACAATGCAGACGGAACTTGGCATCCGGTTAAAACTGGCTGGGTAGCACACGAGGACGGAACTTGGGAACGTATCTACCCAACCCCTAAAGGTATTTTTACTCCCAACGTTACTACACTAACACATACATATTATCAACACTGGGGCGATACTGGTAATGTTATTGCTATCAGTAACACTGGTGACTTTGATTTAACAATCAACAACATGGTAGTCAACGACAATGTTAGTATTACAACACTGTCTAATTCATTCCCATCATTTCCAATAACTCTGACTCCTGGTCAATCGACACAGATTGCTTACTATGCAACTGGAAACACTGTAGGATCGTTTGGTGGTAACATACAATTTACAAATCACACTGGATATTTAGGTTACGCAAACGTCACAATACCTACAACAGTAAACGTCCTGCACGACTTCAATGGCGTGGGCATAGTGGGCACAATTCCACCGTTAGTTGCATACTTGGGTGATGACGTTACTTCTTATTCTTATTCTGGCTATAGCACAAACTCATTTACTGTTCCAGCTGGTGTTACCAGTATGCAGGTCGTACTTGCTGGGGGTGGTGGCGGAGGTGGCGGGAACGACAGTCACGCAGGTGCCCCGGGTAGTTCTGGCTACGTATTATCTGGTACTCTATCTGTAAGCCCCGGAGACGGATTCGTAGTCTATGTAGGTGGCGGTGGCGGCAATGGATCTAGCGGTAGCGGCAATTCTGGTGGCGCAGGTGGCGCTAACGATGCTGGCTATACAGGTGGCAATGGTGGCAATTCTGGTCCTGCAGGATGGTCAGGTTCAGGTGGTGGTGGCGGAGCTGCTACTGTGCTGAAAAAGAACGGAACTGTTATTGCAGTCGCCGCAGGTGGTGGCGGTGGTGGCGGTGGTGGCAACAGCAGCTACGGACAAGGACCAGTTACTGGACAAAATGGCTCTAATCACAACGGCGCAGATGGTGCATATAAAGGCGGCGATGGTGGTGGAGCAGGTGGCGGTGGCGGTGGCAACCCTGGCGGTATTGCTGGACCTTTGAATGGTGGCGACAGTGGTGGAGATACTGGTAGCAATGGGTATAATCTTGTACCTTCTGGATTCACTGTCAGCTTGGCAAACAATGGTGGCGATATTTACCAGGCAGGTGGCCAGGGCTACGCTACTATTACAGAAGCAGGTCTATCAACTTCTGCTACACAAACTGTTACCATACAGAACACTGGTAACGGTGCTAACTTAAATATTTTCAACATAACTCCTGGTAGAAATTACTTTGGAGTTACTAACTGGACTGCCAACGTTATCGGCTACAATTTCAGCACATACACTGGCAACACTACACAGATCAACATTACCCCACGTTCATCACTGGCAGTGGGTAGCTATACAGATTATTTGGATATTTACAGCGATGCTGTTAATGCTCCGGTATTGTCTTTGCCAGTTAGCATACAAGTAAAAATACCCAATGGTAATGCAGAGTTTACTAAACCTGGAACTTTCCAATGGACTGTGCCAGCACACGTTCATTCTATAAACTTATCTGCCATTGGCGGTGGTGGCTCTGGTGGATCGGGTTACAATTATCTTGGAGGTGGTGGTGGAGGTGGTGGCTCTGGCGGCTACAACACTTTCCACAATGTGAAAGTTACCCCTGGTGAAACATTGACTATCTCTGTGGGTGCAGGTGGACAAAGCACAGCAGATGGTAGCAATAGAACAGTATTCACTGTGACTAACGCAAATTGGGGTTGGTTTATGAACGACTACGCTGTCTGGACTTCTATTGATGGCTCTAGCCCAATAAACATACCCGCAAGTTTCCGCAGACTATGGACAGCTCCATACACTGGTGATTACACACTAGAACTATCGGCAGACAATTACGCACAAGTTGCAATTGAAGGTAACGTAGCTGGCTCTTATGGCAATGCTGTCACATCTGGTAGCTTTACATTTGCAGCTTCTCAGGGCAACAGAGTTATTGATGTTAGTACAATAAACTATGGCGGACCTGGAGGGGTAGCAGCAGTTATTCTAAACGCAAACAATGATATTATTTGGACTACTCGTGACTTACTAGACCCAGGCTCTGGTGCAGACGGAGAAGCAACGGTTATATCAGGCAGTTTTGGCACTATCAGTGTGGGCGGTGGTGCAGCAGGATCAAGTGCTGTACAAACTACTCGCTACTACAATGATGTTGTTGGTGGATTTGGTGATGGTCAGGCAGGGTTTGAAGGTGAAGATAGCGGTGAAGACGGCACAGACGGCACTGGTGACGGTGGCGGTGGTGGCGGTGGAGGTGGCGATGGTTGATATAGCTAAACCAATGGTCATCGACAATTTCTTACCAGAAATGATCGCACAGCCGTTGTATAGATATGTCAAGAATCTGAGTTGGAATTATGGTTGGCGTTCAAACGCTTCTATGGGCTACGCTCATTGGAATGCAGATATTGCTAACGCAGACAAAAGCAACGGTCTTGACATATCAGAATCTCTACAAGATAAAGAATTTGTGCTTCAGGCGTGGAAATTTATAAATTCTGCCTACTTCCCTGATTACAGATTGATACGTTGTTATGCCAACGCACACACTCACGGAGTTGAGGGGTATCCTCACACAGATTCAAAACGTGACCAAGACATAACAATTGTCATATATATGAACAAGGGTTGGAAGCGTGAGTGGGGTGGAGAGACAATAGTATATGACGGCAGTACTATTGTTGAAGCATCTGTGCCAGCATTTAACAGAGCCATGATATTCAAGGGCAATCAGTTTCACTGTGCAAAACCAGTGTCAAGAATTTGCCCCGATCTCAGAAGAACTATTATGTTCAAATGTGCCAAACTAGATGCTGATCCAGTGCGAGATAGATTGCAGATATTTTTAGAAAAAGTGGGTGCAGCAGACAAAGAGCACAAGATGGGTAGTTTGTTCAATCACTTGCTGACTACTTACGATTTGTTAAAAGCAGCCAAACAACCAGATGATATCTGTCTGGCGGGCGGAGCACATTCAGTCTACGGTACTAACATTTATAAAGATGCTTGCCTGAACGCAGACGAACAGGCAGAATTGCTAGAACTCATAGGGGACAAAGCAATGGCCTTGGTACAACTATTTGCTACAACAGATCGCCCCAAAGCGTTGGAACAGACTGGTGGCAAGTACCCAGGCACACTGCCCTTAACAGACGGTGGAACAGTAGAGATTACAGCAGAGCAGTTTTATGCATTGTATGCCATAGAGGCAGCAAATCTCTATGAACAGAATGGGGGAATCCCCAAATCTTACCCAAATTTGCAAAAATTCTGGTCAAAAATATACAAAGATTGAGGAGAATACTATGGCAGG
>Ga0007867_1000296_pt1 | contig 19099 bp, 24 predicted proteins | sample CryBogCBH25Aug08_FD_71224 | JGI IMG/M metagenome (GOLD analysis project Ga0007867, IMG submission 71224) | Freshwater microbial communities from Crystal Bog, Wisconsin, USA - CBH25Aug08 | ecosystem: Environmental > Aquatic > Freshwater > Lake | place: Crystal Bog, Wisconsin, USA | collected... | reverse complement strand
TTATACCGTCTTAATTCCAAATACAATCCAATTGTAACCATCACTCCATACATCCCAATATTGCGTAGTAGCCTGTGCTAACACTTTGGTTGCAGAACTACTACCACTTGGTCCATAGAAAGCACCAGCTGGGGTACTTAGAGTTATGTTCTGTGAAGTATTTTGCCAGTACCTATTTGAACGCCTGTGCCGATTATCATACCAATCTTTCGATACTGATCATATTGTTGTTGTAGCCTATACCAACTACCAATGTTATTCTCCAAGCAATAGAATTTGAAGTATCTCTAATTACCCAAGTATCGGTCTGACCAGCAGCACTAAAATTAGCAGAAGCACTTAAATATGCCGGTGTGGTAGTAACACTTAATGGACTAGTACCGCCATCAATGTAGCCGCCGGCTGTGCTACTACCATAAACAGTAAGTGTTCCTGATACTGTTGATACTTGTAAACTTGCGTTTCCACTAGAAGCCATTCTTACTTTTAGATTGCCTAAAGTAACATCTACACCACGATTAACAAATCCTGAGGCTTTTGTTATAAGACTAGTACTTGTTCCAGTGACATTCAGGTTGCCACCCACTGTGACATTGCCAGTTGTGGTCATTGTGCCAAGCGTGTTAAGGGCAAAGGCTTGGTTAATCTGTGTGATGGCAGCACGGCTAAAGTAGCCACCACGGTGTTTGGCATTTATTCCTGATGTACCGCCTGTTACTCTAAACTTGACAGTTTGATTTGTGCCGGGAGTATAAACAATATCTAAACTGATGTTGTTGACTTCATTGTAGCCGGTGTTGTATGCGGCCGATATCTGTTGATTACCAATTGCGGTATTGGTTGTGGCATCAACCAGTTGAACTAACAAATATCCGTTGGCACTGTAACCAGAAAAGCTGAACATGCCCACAATATTGTAGGTTGACCCTGCAGTCAATGTGAACTGACCATTTGATGTGCTGTAGGGAATGCCTGAACTGGTTGACAAGGTGTCCCAGACTATATCTGTACCTGTAGCATATACCGTTTGGTCGGCAGCGTTAGTAACATTCACATACTGATTGTTTAAGGTGCCAGTGGCAGTGGCCTGTACTGCTATGGCAGGGTTCAATTGTGTAATTTCGTAACTGGCTTCACCGCCTATTACATTAGGAGAATTTACAGTTGAACGCAACTCATAAGTTGTGTTTACAGATGGTGTTACATAGTAAGTAGCAATTACTGTACTTATCTTACCAGTAGAAGGACTTGTTACTGCTTCTCCAAATCCTATAACACCAACGTAGGCCGCATTAGTGACATCGTACCACTGAAATGTTGCCCAAGTACTGTTTGATACCACTGACCTAAATATACCTTCAAGTTTATAACTATTACCTGCGGCTAGTGTTACTTGTGTATTTGATAATTTTGTTATAGCAGTACCAAGACTAAAACCAGTATTTTGAAATATTACCGCAGTACCACTAGCTATGTTATTTTGATCCGATGTATTAGTAGCAAACAGATAACTGCCATTTACTACTCCATATGTTGTTGGCTGACCGTTGACGATAACATTACCAGCATAGACATTGCCTTGCCCACTACTACCAGCAATCAAGTTAGCACCAGTGATGTTACCTGTAATGTTTGCTACACCGCCACTAACAATGTTTCCACCAGTGACATTACCGGTAACACTTAAACTTGTTAATGTACCTGTACTTGTAATGTTTGGTTGTGCAGCCGTCGTTAATGTGCCAGTAAAGTAATTAGCACTTACTAAATTACCACCGGTAACATTACCATTTATTATATTACCTGTTATTGTTAAACTAGTTAGTGTACCAACTGAAGTAATGTTAGGTTGTGCATTTGAATATACAGTACCAGCAACTAACGCATTACCTACTTGACCACTAACATTTGCACCGGCTACTGCATTTGCAGTTGTTGCATAACTTACCGCACCAGTTACATTAGCTCCTGTTATAGCAGTTAAACTACTACCCGTACCTGTTACTTGCAAATAACTTGCAGCCGCAACTGTACCTAAATAAGCTGCACTATTAGCATTTGCTACAGTGCCTGACACATTAGCACCAGCTAAACCTGTTAGTGCTTGTCCATTACCAATGATATTACCTACAGTTACATTACCAGTAGTTACAATCGTATTGCTACCGTAACTACCTAAATAAGTTGCAACATTACTATTTCCATATGTAACCGGAGCACTTGCAAATACACCATTACCATATAATATATTACTACTATTACCATCTTTATTAACTGTTGCTATGTTTCCAATACCCGAAACGTTACCTACTGCAACACTATTAGCAGTTGTTGCATATGCTACTGCACCACTTACATTTGCACCTGCTACACTATTAGCAGTTGTTGCATATGCTACTGCACCTGACACATTAGCACCTGCTACACTATTTGCAGTTGTAGCAAATGCAACTGCACCTGATACGTTAGATCCAGCGACTGAATTGGCTACAGTTGCATAACTTACTGCACCGCTTACATTAGCACCTGCTACACTATTAGCAGTTGTTGCATACGCTACTGTACCGCTTACATTAGCACCTGCTACTGAATATGCATATACTGCATAACCTACGTTACCTGAAACATTGCCACCTTGAATATTACTTAAATTATTACCAGCACCGCTAAAGTAATTAGCAGTAACTAAATTACCTAAGTTAGCATTACCGCTCGTAATGTTAGCAGTTACTGTTAAGCTACTTAATGTACCTACTGATGTAATATTTGGTTGTGCATTTGAATATACAGTACCTGCTACTAACGCATTACCTACTTGTCCACTTACGTTACCACCTGCTACTGCATTTGCAGTTGTCGCATAACTTACTGCACCACTTACATTGCTACCCGCCACACTATTAGCAGTTGTTGCATAAGTAGCAAGACCTACTGCACCTGATACATTTGCTCCTGTTAAGCCAGACAATGCTTGTCCGTTACCAATGATGTTACCTACAGTTACATTACCTGTAGTAATGATTATATTACTACCATAACTACCTAAATAAGTTGCAACATTACTATTTCCATAAGTTACTGGTGCACTGGCAAAAATACCATTGCCATATAATATATTACTACTATTACCATCTTTATTAACCGTTGCTATATTACCTATACCAACTACATTTGCTACTGCAACACTATTTGCAGTTGCGGCGTAACTAACTTGCCCTGTAACATTGGCACCGTTTAGTGATGTTAAATTGGCTCCGCTTCCAATGAAATAATTAGAAGTTGCAGCATTACCTAAATTAGCATTACCACTAGATATATTACTAGTGATGATTAGGTTTCCACCATCAATATTGCCTGTATATGCAGTTAATATTGTCCCAATATCAACACTGGTAAAAGCAGAAGCTAGTCCGGTTAATCTACTTCCATCACCCAAAAAGTAATTAGCAACTACTGTGTTACCTAAATTAGCGTTAGCACTTGTAATGTTTCCACTTGAATTTATATTACCAACAGAAATGTTGCCACTAGTGATATTAGCAGTTACATTCAAACTACTTAATGTGCCTACTGATGTGATATTTGGTTGAGCATTAGTATAAACTGTACCAGCAATTGTCGCATTACCCACTTGCCCACTTACATTACCACCTGCTACAGCATTGGCAGTTGCAGCAAAATTAACTTGTCCTGACACATTACTACCTGCTACACTATTAGCAGTTGTTGCATAAGTAGCAAGACCTACTGCACCCGATACATTTGCACCATTTATAGAAATTGAAGTATTCGCTACATTAGCGTTTGATACGAATCCTGTTACATTACTACCTTGTATATTGCTTAAGTTATTACCACTACCTATAAAGAAATTTGCAATTACTACATTACCCAAATTAGCATTACTAGTTGTAATATTACCGGTTACATTAGCAGTATTATTAATTGAGATATAGTTAGCAGTAATTAAATTACCCAAATTAGCATTACTAGCTGATACATTACCAGTAGTAGTTAAATTTGCTGTTACTGCATTGGCAGTTATTGTTTCCTTAAACTGTGATAAATCTGACATATGATTAAATTACCTTTTTTATTTTAGTACACACGCCAGGTAGTACCGTTATATGATAAACCAAAACTTTGACCATTGATACTAACAATCATATCTTCTGCTAGACCCATTATCGTATGTCCATTCCGTGTGATTGTTAAATTATGTGTTGCAAAAGCATCACCGTAATCTATAAAGTATACTGCATCACCTGTAGAAGGGCTACTAGGTAAACGAATCGCTATTGCACCACCGGTAGTATCTACTCCATATCTGCCTCCTACGACTGCAATCATTCCAGTATCACTTGCAGTAATTCTAATGAAAGGTGCCTCAGTTGCAACAAGTGCAAAACTTATATTTCCTGTTCCATCGGTTGTTATAAATTGACCTGCACTACCACCTGTAATTGTAAGATTAGAAATATCTCCTAAATTTGCACTGGTTGAATTTATAACATTAGCAGTAATATTACCAGTTGTAAGAATAGTTACTGTACTACCACTACCTAAATAAGTAGATACATTTGAGTCAGCATATGAATCAGTTATACCATATCCACTGATTGTAGTTGGTTTGCCTGTAATATTTGACCAAGCCGTACGTAATCCTATATTGGCGATGTTTGCAGTACCATATAAATTACCTACAAAATAATTAGCAACTACTGCGTTTCCTAAATTAGCATTACCACTGGTTATATTGCCAGTAATATTAGCACTATTGTTAAGTGATATATAATTTGCACGTATTAAGTTGCCTAAACTAGCATTACCTGATATAATGTTAGCAGTTACACTTAACCCACTTAATGTACCTACACTCGTGATGTTAGGTTGTGCATTTGTATATACAGTACCTGCTATTAATGCATTACCAACTTGACTAGTTATATTTCCACCGGTGATATTACTGATGTTTGATCCATCACCTATAAAATAATTAGCACCAATAATACCTGAGTTAGCATATACATTACCTGAAATAATATTAGCAGTTACTGTTACCCTACTTAATGTACCAACTGAAGTGATATTTGGTTGAGCATTAGTATAAACTGTACCCGAAACTAATGCATTACCAGATTGTCCGTTTACATTTGCTCCATCAACACTATATGCGATTGTTGCTATATTTGCAACACCATATAAATTACCTGTGAAGTAATTTCCAACTACACTATTACCTAAGTTAGCATTTATTGCACTTAAGTTACCTGCATAATTAGGCAAATATATTGCTACATTACTATCATTATACTTAGATGCTAAGCCAGTTAATAAACTACCGTTACCGACAAAATAGTTTCCAATAACAGTATTACCTAAATTAGCGTTACCAGCAAGTATGTTTCCAGTAAACGTTGGTAAATAATTATGTATTGCAGTATTTGCTCTAGCAGTAGTAAAATATAAATTACTGCCTTCTATTAATTCTGTAGTATTAATTGGAATGTTATAAAATGTAGTTCCATCACGAGTTTGTTGCCATGTCTTTGAACTTTCATTCCAAAGTAATTCAGTATTAGCACTTGACCCACGATCCACAACTAGAGTTGCATTAAAACTCGGTGTACCAGTTGTACCTGCATTTAATATGATATTATGATCAGATACACTTAGTGTAGCCTGATTTGTAGTAGTAGTTGTACCTACTACATTTAAGTTACCTTGAATAGTAACGTTATTTGCATTTAAATTGCCTGAATAACTAACTAAGTAATTGGCTACATTACTATTTGAATATAATGCTACAGTAGAAAAGCTTAAATTTCCATTTCCATCTGTTACTATTGTTTGTCCACTGGCGCCACCTAAAATATGTACGTTACCAATATTTCCTAGATTAGTTCCACCTGTTGCTTTTTTAGTAACAATCTCAGTTACTGTAGGACTGAGACCAATAGGGGGGTCTAGATTAGGATCATTTCCTATGTATAATTGATGTGTGTCAGTTGCAAAACCAATTTCACCTACATCAAGTTGTGGTAAATCAACATTTGCACCTGTACGAACCTGAATTTTTGATATCTGTATGATGGCCATAATATAATCTGTTAGTAGATTATATATTTATCGGCCCTATAAAAACTTCATATAGTATTGTTCTACACGTTTGAACCAAATGTCTGTGTATTTGTCAAAGTCAGATCCTTCTAAAATGAACTCTTGATAGACAAAATCTTGACTACACATGAAAATCACACCCTTACGAATATTAGTTCCATGTAATTCATTATGTGCATTTGCATATGCAGCTAATTGAACAAAGTAATCTTCAATCCATTCACGCTTTTTAGGTTTATTGGTTTGTTTGTGATCCATGATAGCTTCATCACCATTATGCACTCCGCACAAGTCAGTTGTTCCTGCATAGACCTTAGGATAATATAAAGGGACTTCAACTCCCCAATACTCATTGCAGTTGACTAATCCTTGATTGATGACATTCTCTGCCATTTGCCTTGCTTGTACACTATATGGATTGGTTCCAGACTCAGTTAATATACCAGTCTTGATATAATCTTCAATGAACTTGTGCATACGAGTTCCTCGTCCTGCAGCCTCAGTTGTAATTGCTTGTGCATTGGCAACACCTACCCTTTTACGCCAGTTTTGTAATGCTTGCTTACTTTCTTCTGACTTAGTTGCATCTAGAATAGTTGTTACACTGGGAAGTTTTTCACCATCTGGTGTAGCATACTTGCGTATGCCATCTATAGTTTCACGTTTTATTGCTACGTAGTTGTATTTGTTTGGGTTGTACATTTGTCTATTGTACAACTTTTTTATTAACTAATCAACCTTTTTGGCTTGCTAATTGTTTACCAGCCATTTGCTGAATAATTTTTTGATTTTCATCTGGGCCTTGCGGTTCATTGTCAACATGCTCACCTTTGAAAATGACTGTATGATTCTCAATGCTATCAATAATATTTACCAATGGTTCTTTTTTGATGATATCATAGATATCTGATTCATCAATTGATACTCCATTCTTTCTTAAAATTCTAAGAAAGGTATCTAGCGGTAATGGCTCACCGCTATTTTTATGTTCTGATTCTAGTTGACTAGAAACTGCCATTAGTTTGACACGCAATGGATCAGCATTGTCAAATTCAAAAAGTCTCATTAGCGAGTGCTTCTACCTAAATTAGGTTTTGGATTTTTTTCTGGTAGTTCAGGTAATTCTGGTTCAGCCTCTGGCTCTTCACCAGACATGCCCATACCTTCTTCATCTCCTAAACCCATTTCTTCTCCGCCCATTTCAGGAGCTTCTTCTGCACCACCCATCTCATCACCAAATCCACCGCCTTGACCAGTGATTGTTCCTAATGCACCTTGTAGTCCTGTTTTACTTTGTGTTAATGCAGCTTGTAATGAACTTAATGCTTCAGTAACCTGACTATTGAACTGTTCGCCTTCGTTAGTACCAATTTCGCTATTGATACCATCTACTACTGCTGGTAATTCTTTAACAAGCATATCACTCACAGTCTCAATCATTTTTTGTAGTTCATCAACCATTTCATTGGCTGCTAATACAACTTGTGACTTTTCAACTTCTTCATTCTCTAATACGATTTTAGGATTGTACATTGGAAGTGTTTTTAATTCACCATAATGATGACTTAATGCTTGCTCCATAAATGTTAGTTTCAAATATGTTGGATTTTGCTCTGATTGAGCTACTTTACCACTTGTTTTCATTTCGCTTAGTAAACCTTTTACTTTATGTAGCATACTATTTGTAGTATGTAGGTCTAGTTTATCAAAATTAACACTAGTGTTAAAATGCTCTTTCAGTGCCTTAGTAGCAACTGTTGTTGGTTTGTTATTAAATTCTGTTAGTTTCATATGGCTTTCCCAAAGATATATTATATATTTATCACTAATGTTAGGATTTTATTAATTGAGCAAATCTTTTGTTCTGCCAATTCCTGCTAATACCCGCATAATAATCTAATTCTCTGATTATTTTCTTGTTTTTATAGATTTGTTCTTGCATTTTAGCCATTGCTAGTGATTGCAAGTCTATATTCTTGGATTTTAACAATCTTTTCTGTTGTTCTATCTGTACTAAATTTCCAGTGTACTGCGTATCCAACTCAACAATCTTTTTAGCACCTACAATGTTATTTGATTTTTCTAGTGTAACCCACATTACTGCATTTCTTAAATTATGAAATTTTTCTATAGTATATGTATGATTTTTAGTAACTATATACTCACCGTTGACATTCGTAATTTTATGTGTACCGTACATTTGGTAAGTATCATTTTCTGTAGGGATAACAATATGTTCTGATATCAAAGCAATTTCTTTCTTATCAAGCAATCTTTTTAATATTTTAAACATGTATTTTTCATTCATCATTTATTACCTCAAAATGTATGTTTTTAAGTTCCGGAGTTGTGTCTAGATATTCAGATAATTTACTAAACTCATTGTTTACTTTAATCATAGGAACATTATGACAATCATTGAACAAATTACCTAATTCGTCTATGCCATCATTAAATACACCACCGTGGCTAATAGTAAATTCAAATGTCCATATATGTTGTATATTTTCTTCAATATCATAAATGAACCCAAAGTTACCAAATTCTTTAAAATATATATCAATGACTTTCGTTTCTGATATATTTTCAGGCTGACTTCGCAACGAAATAACTTGAAGTATAGTATCAAAGTTTGCTTGTGTATTTCTACGTTTTTCCCATTCATGTGTCTTTTCTGGTGACCCGTTAATAGGTGGCTTTCTATTGATAACCCCTGTCTTTGTAATGTCAAATAATGTATAGCAACGGATCTTGTAACTCATACAGTATTTATAAAGGAAAAAAAAGCCCAAGAATTCTTGGGCTCTTTGTAGTTTAAGTTAAACTATTAAGCTAATTTGAAACCAGCTGTAGCAACTGTCGTACCAGATACATCAACTGGACCTGCGCCAACTGAAGAACCTAGACTTGTAATAGCTGTTGCTAATGTTGTAGTTGTCCAAGCACTTGCTGGATAAACTGCTAAACTGATTTGGTTTGTAGAATCAATTTGATACATGTGAACTGTAGCCAATTGCTCAACTGCACGTAGAATAGCTTCTACTGCACCCAATGTACCTTCTTCACCTGTCAATGCAACTGCTGAAGCTGAACCATCTTTAACTAAAACTTTGAAAAAGTCTAGTTCTGGACCTGCTGGATTAACTGGATGTCCGTATCCTGTTACTGCGCCTGGACCTGCTTGTTGGTCTAATGCAAATACTGGTAATGAATCACCGTGTGTTCTTGTAAAATATGCCATGATAAATTTCCTTTAAATGTTTGAGTCTCATATAGATACTCATACTATTATTTATGCTTGGCAGAAAAAAATGTTGGTTTTGGTCAACGTCCTAACAGATTTTGACGGCTGAAACCCATACGATCCACAAACTTAAACCCGTTCGCTACATAGCCCTCTTGAGTTTGTGTACCGTCTTCCAAGTAACCTTTTACTGGGCTACTTTTACTTGCTTTGTCAAGTTGCTTGACAACCGGGGCTTTTAGATTGTATATTGCGCTCCATATCATGAAAGCACCTATCAATCCTTGTTTATTGACTTCAAAATGTCCGGGGACTTTCTTTTTAGTGTTTGGATCAACATATCCAAATATCTTTGCTCTTACATTCTCGGTGATTTGTTTACCACTGGCAAAAGCCATAAAATCTTTTAATAGATTTTGAAAGTTACCTTGTCTAACTTTTTGATTGATAAAACTAGTGAATAGATTACTGTTTAAGAAACTTTTACATCCGGCTGGTGCAACCAATAGTTGATCTACCGCAGGTCCGTATTGTGATATCAATTGCAATGCTTTATTCTTTTGTTGTTCGCTGTATTTTAGTTTAGGAGCTATAGGCATTTTGCTAGGAACAATTGCTACATTACTATTGTTCTTTAATTGACCTATAGTTCCATTCAAGCTAGTCGCTTCATCTGTTGTTAGTGCGGTTGGTTTAATATACTGATGTACTGCTATTCCAGCAATCTTACCCTTCATCAATTTACCTACTTCACTATCAGCGTCTACGGTATATGTGATACCATTTGGATTAGCACGAAATTTGTATAATCCATTTTCTTCTTGCAAAGGTTGACTGAATAATAAGTCTCCCCAATAATAACCTGCACTCTGATCTTCGCTACTAAGCCCTTGCCATATTTCATTTACTATTTGATGTAGTTGGCTACGATCTACACCACGCTCCAAGTCATACTTGCGAAATAATGTAGGACTATAAGCAATACGTCCAACACCATCTTTTTTGTTGAACATGTGTTTGTCCATGACTGCGAATTTGCCGTTAGGACCACGACCAAAGATCAATGCAGGATAACCATCCCATTTAATAGTAACAATGTTTGGATTTTGAACTGTTGCTACAATTGCATTGACTGCTTTTTCTGCATAATTGCTACCACCAATAAAGATACTGTCTTCTGGATGATCCAAATGACCTTTATCTTCTTTTACGATAAATGTATTCAAACTTTCTAGTTTGTCTACTAGTTGTCTAAAATTGTCCATTTATTTACCAAAATTAGGGTTTTGAACTACTTGACTTAACGATCTAGGTCTTCTAGGTGTAGCATTAGGTTGCGGTGCACTAGCAGTAGAACCATTTTGCCAACCGGTCAATGATCCGGATTTCGGTGCGATTGATGTAGCCTGTGTAGGCTGAGTAGTCTGTGCAGGCTGAGTAGGTTGAGTAGTCTGTGTTGGTTGTGTAATATTAGCACTATAACTAGGTAATTTCATTGCAGGTTTACCTACAGTAGTTGAATTGTAATTTACATTCGGCGTTTGAGTTGCAACAGTAGGTTGAGTAGAGGGTTGAGTAGGTATATTGCTAATCGGGGTCGTATTATAGTTTGCGTTAGGTTGATTGTTAAATGTAGATTGAGGTTGAACGGGTGTCTTTGCCATTGGTGCACTAGCAGTAGTTGCAACCTGATATATTAGATTACCTAAAGTCGTTTTAAGCATATTATCATTTGGCTTTGCTGTCAACTCACCGCTAACTCTACCTACTTCAGTATTAAGTTTTGCATTTTGTGAATACATATCTGGATGGTTAGGATCCATGAATTTATTTTGTATTAGATATGATTGTATAAAGTGCGGGATATCGGTTGTATTGGTACTTTTAGTAGAATTTATATATGCATTTAATTTACCGTTAAATGTTCTTAGAAAGTTAGTTTTTACTGCGGCACTTTTAGCATTCTCACTGCCAGTAAGATTATATACTTTTTGATTAGCCCATTCTTTAGCTCTGTCCCACATTCCCTCATTAATGAATTCATTCGCTCTCATCTTTTTTCCTTAAACTATTGGTAAATCTTGTTTGATCGCGGGATTTAATTGCATTCAATAATTTACGCTCTAAGACCTGAGCCTTATCACTATCATAGTGTTTATTAATCATTTCTAAAAGATTAATTGCACTGGTGATAATATTGCTGGCACGGCTCTCAATGATGTGTTTAGTATCACGATTATTACCAATGGCTTCTAATTCTTCTAAAAGACTACGAGTTTTCTTTTGCATATATAGATCCCTTAGTATTTATCACTTTTTCTTTAATTGATTAAGCATATTCTTTAATTGTGATCCACCTACTTCAACTTTTACTGTTTTTTCTACTACGGGAATTGATTCTTTTATGTCGCTTTCCATAAATCCTGTTGGTTTTACTGTAGATTGTGTCTTAAATCTGTTCATAATGTCGTTAGGACTTTGCGCAGGAGTACTTTGCTCATCATTACTATTAACTCCTTCTGGATCCGGATCAACAATTCTCAATGTATTAATATCAAAGGCTAATTCAATTTTCTGCCCTACACCAGAACTTGACCTAGTTTTCATTAATTGTAACTGATATTTACCCTGCTCACGCATATGTCTACTCGTGAAAATACCAAACACATTATCAGCAGTATTAATCTTACTAATACCACCTGAAATATGACTATGATCAAACTCAATTTCTTCTACCGCAGACCTATTTAACTGACTAGCAGTTACAAATAATACACGCAATTCCTTAGCTAAATTACGCAATTCCTCACTAACGTACTTGTCTTTAATGAACAAATCACTTGGACTGACTTTTGCACTTACAGGCATTAATAAATCTAAGTAATCAACACACAAAAAATCTATCTTTTTCTTAGTATTAATTTCTAATTCTTTGCAATAGCTACGCAAATCATTGACTGTACTTTGTGCTGGCATATATTTAATTTGCAGCTTACCTGAACTTTTAGCAAGCATTTTTACTTTAAGTTCAACGTCATCAATGTTCTTAAAAATATCACGACTACCTGTATCAGTCATCATACTATCTATACGCATAGCACTTAAATCTTCACTTAGTTCTAATGTGACATACACACCATTCAATCCTGCAGTAGCCCAGTTAACTGCCAAATTCTGCATGAATAGACTTTTACCTGACCCTGAACCACCTGCAAAGATTTGCAATTCCCCACGATTAAATCCACCGTATAGTTTACGATCCATACAGGGCCATCCAGTACTAATTTGACCATTGTTGTTCTTTAATGCCATTAATCTAGCCCTAGGATCAGCAAAATAATCTGTACCCATATCACGTTGTAAACTAATCTGTACTGCGTCTTTGATTAGTTTCTCAACAGGATCATACTCACCTTTCTCTAACAAGTCGGCACTTTTAAGAATTGCTCTTTCTAATTCTTGCCTACGTGTAAAGCTTTCAAATTCTTCTAAGAACCATGTATAATGATCCTCTGACATATCTTGAATTAACTCAAGTTCTATTCCGCTGATTGCATTTACTTGTGATAAGTCAGGCATGACATTGTATTTGTCATTATATTCTTTGAGAAATTCGGCAGCCGGTCTTAAACTTTTATCAAAGTTATCGGGATTCATAATGTTCATAACTCTGGTATACAATATACCATCTGAAACCATCATGCGTAAGAACAACTTTTGAACTTCTATACTATAGTCCTTTTGCAATTTGTCGTTTCCTTAATTCTAATTTAATTTTACTATTTGTTGCTGATTGTATAATACTTAACAATGTAGGTAGTCTACCATATTTTATTACTGCATCATTTACATCTTTGATACCTGGAGCCCATTCAGGTAAACTTACTCCATATCCTAAATCCAATGCTCTATCAATCAACGTTAATCCTGTTTTATCAAAGTCGGGCACCACAATAACTCTGCGATTCAATGATGATATAAGTTCACTTTGTTCAGGACTTATATCATCATGCATAACTGCCACACCACCAATGCTTAGTGCATCAAAGATTCCCTCTGTAACAATACAAACGCTCCAATCCTTTTGTTGATTATCAAAGTTAAATACATACCCTGGTTGTTGACCTATATTAAGATACTTTGGAGTATTATTATCTAAGTACCTACTAGTGTATCCTACCATTTTGCTTTTATAGAAATAGGGAATGATAATTCTATTTCTATTACGACGGTATACACTATCATAGGGCGTAATCAAGAAAGGATAACTTGCAGGGTCTATACTTCTGTTTGTAAGATAGTTTACAAATTTTTGATGATCTATGTTTGAAGTATCAATAGGAATACTATCCTTAATAGGTTCTATTGTATCAAACTTGATTTTTGTGGTTTTACGTTTTACAGTAAAGTCTAATAAATCTTTTTTCTGTAAACTCTCTAAACTATATCTTTGAATTTGGTCACTATCAACACCACACCAAAGTAAGAACTGTCTAGTCTTTGATGTTATTGACATTCCCAATGTAAAGCTACAACTATATCCGCAATTGAAGCAATGCATTACCCAATTATTAATACCATCGTATTTAATACCACCGCGGCTTCGTTTGTCTTCACGATGCCCACGATGGCTACAACAAATTGCATTGAAACTGTACCAGCCAGATCCTGTCTTTTTCTTTTTACCGGGAATTAATGCGAGGATGTCAAACATGTTACTAGTTTAACACATTATGACAGTAGAATCAAGCTACTTGGTTACTTATCTAACCAATATATTATCCACTGATCCGTTCGTAGCATAGAAATTTAATCTAATATAAGCATGATATCCATCGATAAGATATCCTACTGAGTTTGAATTCATGGTATAAGTATGGTCTTGTATATCATACCAAACCCCATCACTACTAGAGCCAGTTGTGCTACCCTGAACATTGATGTTACCACTATAATTGGTCATGTATACTTGTATGGTTGTATGAGGTTTACCATTCGTGTTATACAGTGAACTAGTGAATGATACACCCGTTGACACGATCGGTGCATGTGAGGGAATGGTTATAACAGTAGAAGATTGAAATTGGGGAAGTATACTATCTACAATGTCAATTACTCCCCTAGCTACGCTATTTTGATCTGTGAAAAGGGGTGTATCATAGGTACCATCATTACTTTCCAACGTATAGTATGCCCTTTGTGCTTCTATTGTATCTGTGCTACTACTCTCAATTACTATTTCCGCTAATCCATTTAATGCTAGCGTAGGAGTTAATGCTCCCTTGAATAAAACAGTAACATTATCTGCCCCTATAATTCGTAAGGTTATTGTAAGATTGGTAATATCAATAGGTTTTTGGTCTTGATTGATTAACTGAAATTGTAATCTATTATCAACACCTTTATGTAATTTTAAGGTTTTGCTGTACACGTTTGTATATCTCCCGGTTGAGTTACCAATATTGGTTACAATTATTTGTCTTGAAATGTATTGATAAACTATTGTACTGTACACGATATGGCTCCTATACTATATTTAGTATAAGAAATATTATATTGGGCAAATAAAATGCATAAATATTCCATAGTATGTCTATAATTCAAAACGACTTTTTCAAAAAACTATCAGAAACTCATCCTTTTATAACGGTTTGTTCCTATGCCGGGCAAGATTATGTGGGTATTGTACAGAATCGTGATGATATGGTCACTACAATTTATGATTATGGTTCTATAATTGATCAAGAGCTTAGGGATCAATTTTTAATTTTAGGTGATATATGGTGGTGGGAATCTAATAGATTGATACCAATTAATCTTTTCTTAAAGGGTGATTGGAATCCTTTTAAGCCCTATATACGAACATTCAGTAATAAAAGTTTGACTATATTACATGGACCAATCTGTAGTATGAGTGAACTAGGGAAACGCCGTACTAAACGTAAAAGTATCACACTAATTAAGAAAATGACCTAATTCTTTGATTAAATTCATATGTACTGCTACTAACCAAGCATAACCAATTGAGTGACTTTTCTTAAATACATACCCGGCGTTATCTTTATCCCAAACTGTCTTTGCAACTTCACGCCAAGGTAATCCAACTAAATGCTTTTTACTAGGTCTAATGACTGCTAAAAACATTGCTAGTCTAGGAATACTATCAACAGGTTCTGGCATACGTCTTAACGTATCATAGTGATTTCCTAAATGTATTAAGTTATCTACTATTTTTCTATCATTGAGCATCGTCCAATCAGGGTCGTGCATCAACTCTACTAAATGTGTTTCATCTCTTACATGATTATAAACATGTACATTCAACAAATCTAATTTAACATACCCACGCTTTTCAGCCTCAACATAATCCAGATTACACATTCCGTTTAATGCATCATATGGAATATCTGTCACATAAACCCCAGTTGCATGTTTACGAATAGGTTTTACATTACGCATTGCCGCAGGAATATGATGAATATGTTTTAATATTTCATCACGATTACCAAAATCAATATCAATATCACTATTAAATTTCATTTTACTAAGCCAGCTTTAATCAATTTACGATATCCATCTTGTAACACCAATGCTTGTCTTTCAGCGTCTTCTACTGCTTTGTGTGTTGTTTTATAACTCTTGTCATTGAGTTTGACCCCAGTTACTTCGTACAAAGTTCTTGTGTCACGTACTGTATAAAAGGGCCAAGGTATTCGCATACCCAATTGGGTCCAAGCAGTTTCCATAACCACACAGTCAAAAGCTGCTCCATTACTCCACACAGCCCTACGATTCCAACAAAACTTATATAGTTGCTCCATGGCTTCCTTAAACGGAATTCTTCCTTCATCCCCCAAAGCCTCAAGTTGGGCTTCAGCACTCTGCGTACTCCACCATCTAAGTGTGTCTTCATTTATTGTTCTTCCCAAATCTGTTTGATCTTCTAGTGTAGGTCTTAATTCTAATTTCTCAACAACTCCCATACCTTTAGGGTCAAATCGTACGGCACCGATCGTTAGTATACAACAGAAGGGACTTGTATCTAAACTTTCAATATCAATCATTATATCTGCTGCCATATTATGCCTTTAGTATGTCTATTAATTCGTTATGCTTTTCAGCTTGCCATGGCTTAATCCACGGACTATTATCAAGATCCTTTACTATTCTCAATACATTTTTTCTACCTGTATATTGAATTGCTTCATGTAATGTTATTCGCATCACAAGATCGCCACCGTATTTGATATCTATCAATGTAGGATCTTTTTCATTATTAGTCCAACTGAACCCTTCTACACAAAGTGTTCCTAAATTTTTATACATTAGTTATGCCACATTTCATACATAGTCTTAAACTTATCGTCCCACAACATGATTGTAACATTTCCTGAGGTTAAAAGAAAGTCCCAACCTATACCTCTTTCACCAAAATTTCTTCTGCACCATTTTATAATGACACTAGGATGTTCGTTCTTACTTCTACAATCATATAAATGTTGTACTTTTTTCCCATGATTCATGTAGGTACGATCTTCTACCTGATAGTCTACTCTATCATATGGTTTGTATGGTACAAATGTACCTGTGTTTGGTGTCATTGCCATTATAATTATTTCCTAAAGATATAAACGCCTTCAAACTTGTGATTACGCTTTAGTCTATCGTTGCCCACACCCGGTCTAACATTCAATAACATTTTTATTGTTTCTACATGTTTGAAACCAAGCTTTTCACTTACACTTATCCAATCATCAACAATCTTATTACTCTTAAAGTCTGCAATGTTAACTGCAAGTGTTGCATCATCAGTTAATGCATTGTATACATTTTTCAATGTGGGAACAACATATCCATCAAACCAATGTTCACGTTCTGGGTAACGATTCATACATTGGGTAGGTTCATCGGTATATGTTTCTAAGTTAAAATAGGGCGGGCTAGTGAATGCCGCATCATACTTACCTTTTTCAAGTTCCACCTCTTCACTGGGCATACAATGCATACTATATCCCTGCAAGTTAAGTGTATCCGTTATTAGATTACCCAATGCACACAGACCCTGATATGTTTTAGTATTTGGATCAATACCTGTATACCTAAAGCGCATACGACTTGTCATCGAACCTAGCATTCTACCACCATACCCCGAACTAAAGTCTAATACATCTCCACCAAAGACGGGACAAATGTATTCATAAATCGCACGTGCATTCATTGGTTTGAAGTTTTGTATTGTGCCACCATTGACCAAATCAAGTGCAGTTCTTAAACTCTTGGGGTAAACTAATCCATCATTATCTCTATGCATAAAGCAAAATTTGATTGCTCGTTTTAGTTTAACATCATGCATGAATCTGGATCTAACACTAACAGTATCATTTGTTTCCCACTTGGCGTCTTGCATATTGGGAAACCAAAAGCGACAAAAACTCTGTCCATCATTTCCACCAATTGCCAATGCATTGTTCTCTACAGATTTTGTTCTATCTGAAATGTTTTTGATTTGCTCTATGCAACCCTCTAGACTATAGTAAGTGATTGGAATGATATTAATACTTCTGTATATTGCAAATACATCTTCAATTAGTTGCTCTTTACCTTTTTCGTCTGCGTTGGTATACATGTCTTTTTTGAATTTATTCAATTCACTTAAGACAGTTTCATATCCTGAGAACTCATTGGAGGTAGGAGTTACACCCCATTCATTAATAATTTTATTATAATAGTCAGATATAGACATCTAAATTGTTTCCTAATGTTATACTATACCTATAGTTTCCATATTCAATATGTTGTTTTAAGTTTAAGTATTGATTGATTGCTAGATAGTCTTGGTACTCGTGATAGTTTGAGATACTCCTACGTTTGGCATGCCAATTATCATTTTGCACTTTTTGATATTCATGTACTTTACTATTGTGTGTATTTTGAATAGTGTCACGTTTGATCTCTTGGCGATTATGCATCAATGAGTTATCAAAATGAGGATGAGGCATACTAATTGGTATCTTAAACATTATAACCTCAACAAAAACATAGTAGAATCATATTCATTATCAAACTCAATTTCATATGCAGGATGTCCTTCATTATTTCTTACACTTTTCATATGCCATCCATCACCGTGCCAAAATATCAAAGGGTGACTATGCAACAATTTACCCACATGCTCGTCTAATGTGTATATGATTTCATCATAATTACCACGTATAGTGATTTTAGTTTTATTCATGCCCATCTCAATACAAAAAACATTAGTGATGCATCATCAGGGAATTCTACTGTCATGCCGCTTACTTCCCCATTATGCTCTTTACACCAATTAACTAAATCAACATAATTGTCAAGCCAGTAATCAATATCAGTTAACACAACTATATATTGACCCCAAAACATACCTGGATCAGCAATAATAAACTTTTGAGACTTCCACTCTTCAAACACATCTGTCATAACCACATCAAAGTAAACCATGTGGCATCTTGGCCACGGGCAAAGTAAAAGATTGCATCACGAAAATTCATATTCCAATGAAAAGGTCTATCATCGTCAACTGTGTCTTTGGTTGGTGCTTCTCCGCCAATGTTTTTACAACACCAATCTACCATCCTGGAGATATTAACCGTATTTGGTACATGCACTTCAGCCTCTATCATGACCATCTCAGTATAAACCACTCACGATCTTTTTCTTCACAAAACCAAAACATAGCATCATTGGCAGTCCAACGAA
>Ga0007867_1000289_pt1 | contig 19441 bp, 18 predicted proteins | sample CryBogCBH25Aug08_FD_71224 | JGI IMG/M metagenome (GOLD analysis project Ga0007867, IMG submission 71224) | Freshwater microbial communities from Crystal Bog, Wisconsin, USA - CBH25Aug08 | ecosystem: Environmental > Aquatic > Freshwater > Lake | place: Crystal Bog, Wisconsin, USA | collected... | reverse complement strand
AGGTATTACAGCGTTTGGTCGAACAAAAGAAAAATTAGCAGGTGCTGAACAAGGTGGGATTGACCTTGGCCCTGGTACAACATATCAACCTCCGAGTATGGGCGGTATGAATTCTGGTATGAACACCGGTATGGGCGGTATGAATTCTGGTATGAACACCGGTATGGGCGGCATGAATTCTGGTATGAACACCGGTATGAGTGGAGGGTTTGGTTCACAAACAAACAATTTCGGATCAACAACTACCGGAGCCTTTGGATCAGGCACCCCAACAGCACCGACAACAAGTGGATTTTCGACTCCATCAGCTGGTAGTAGTCCGTCAGGTTTTGGCGCAGGATTTGCGAATCCCAGTCCTACTACCAACAATGTTACTGATACGCAGGTAAATGTTGTAAACATCAATGAGAATGTAACTACAGTCTCTAAACCTAAACCAAAAGGTCCCCCGCAGTTATTTCCGGAGAAATAAAATGAAATTATTATCAATTGCAATATTATCTTCATTGTCTTTGACAGTGTCAGCTGTAGAAACTCAGCGAGTATGTCACGAAGTAAAAAATAAACAAGTGTGTAAGACTATAAAGATACATAAAAAGTTTGATGGTAAACAAATACCCCAACCTAAAAAATAATTGTATACTTGGTAAGTTAGTATAATTACTATAATGAGTGACCATTATTCTACGTTGGGCGTATCACGCGATGCTTCTTCGGACGATATCAAAAAAGCTTTCCGCAAGTTAGCCAGTCAGCACCATCCAGACAAAGGCGGGGAAACTACAAAGTTTCAAGAAATACAAGCCGCTTATAGTGTTCTAGGCGATGAGCAAAAACGTGCCGAATATGATAGACCTCAAGGACCACAGTTTCAATTTTCAGGAGGCGCAGGACCTTTTGATTTTAATAACATATTTAATATGTTTGGTCAACAATTTCACCAGCCACAACCCCAACGCCAGCAGTTACGTATGTCTTTGTGGGTGACATTATTAGATATAGCACAGGGCGGCAAACGTCCAGTGTCAGTGGGCACCAATCATGGTGTTATGAATATAGAAATAGACATTCCCACTGGAATAAACGATGGGGATCATGTGCAATACGGAGGATTAGGCCCAGGTGGTTCGGATTTAATAATTCAGTTCCGCATACACCCTAATCCTAAATTTGAACGCAATGGACTTAATTTAACCACTGATGCCACTGTAAGTATATGGGATTGTTTGGTAGGTGGCGAAACACAAGTGCGTGATGTGTTCAATAATCAATTTACAATAACCATTCCCCCATTGACTCAACCGGGAAATCTCATGCGCCTTAAAGGCAAAGGATTGCCGGCTCGGAACACTGCTAGCGGAGACTTATTGGTACGCATCCAAGCTCAAGTTCCTAAATTTATCGATCCGGATTTGGTAGAAAAAATCAAAGAAACACAAAAAAAATCATCGTAATACTTGTTCTTATAACAAAAATAATATATACTGTGTATGTATCATAAAAAAAGGACCGGGTATGAATCATAATCAAGAAATTGAACAGATAATTTCTAACGCAGTAAAAATAGCCAAAGATATGAATCATGAATATATCTTAACTGAACATGTTCTACTGGCGCTTATACGACATGAACCGTTTAAAAAAGTATTAGTAGCCTACGGCACCGAAGTTAGTTTGTTAGACTTAGAACTAGAGGCATATCTTCAAAGTATTACTAGTCTTGTTACTAAAAATGCTGCGGCTCCCCGAAAGACTCAAGCTCTTGAACGCTGTTTTAATCGGGCAATGACTCAAGTGTTGTTTACCGGTCGGCGTACTATGAATACCGGAGATGTTTATCTTGCCATGATGGGAGAAAACAATAGTCATGCTCACTATTTCCTCATGAAATATAATGTAGATAAAGCAGACTTTTATCAGTTTTGGAAAAATAATTATAATCATAATGACGCATCTATAAACAGCAATCAAGCTGACGAAATACTAACTGAATACTGTACTAATTTAACTAAACTAGCAGAGCAAGACAAACTGGAACCCATGATAGGTCGCAGTCAGGAGTTAGATGAGATGATAACTGTATTGGCACGTAAATTTAAAGCCAACGTTTTAATGGTAGGTGATCCCGGAGTAGGAAAAACTGCCATAGTAGAAGGATTAGCCCAGGAGATAATTAAAAATCGAGTTCCTAAATTTTTATCGGGCTACGAAGTATGGGGTATGGAAATTGCTTCCTTACTAGCAGGAAGTAAATATCGCGGTGAATTCGAAGAAAAATTCAAACAGGTAATCAGTGCTTTAGAGACCAAAAAGAACTGCGTATTGTTTATAGATGAAGCGCACACTATGAAGGGAGCGGGAGCATCGACTCAATCCTCTCTAGACTTTGCCAACATGCTCAAGCCAGCTATTACCAAAGGCAACTTAAAGATTATTGCCAGCACAACTTGGGAAGAGTATTATGAATCGTTTGAAAAAGATCGTGCCTTGATGCGTAGGTTTCATCGTGTCAGTATTGACGAACCCACGCCAGCAGTGACAGAACAAATATTGTTGGGATTAAGCCCAAGACTGGAAACTTTTCACAACGTATTGATAGACACAGAGGCTATCACAGCCGCAGTTGAACTTAGCGGCAGATACATTCATGACAAAAAAAATCCAGACAAAAGTATTGATTTATTAGATGGTGCCTGTGCTAAAGAACGTGTTAAGGATCTGGGTAATGTTACCATCAATAAAGAAATGATTATGGAGCAGTTGAGTCGTATTACAACTGTGCCATTAGATCGTTTACAAAATGAACGCAGTGCCAGCATTGTGGGGTTAGAAGATAAGATAAAAGAAAAATTATACGGTCAAGATGAAGCTGTAGACAGTGTGTTAGAACGTGTGTATATTAATTTTTCTGGTATCGGCAACGACAACCGGCCTATCGCTAGTTTCTTGTTCCTTGGGCCTACCGGTACAGGTAAATCTGAACTGGCCAAATTGCTCGCGGATAATCTAGATATGAAATTACTCAAGTATGACATGAGTGAATATCAGGAACGTCATACTGTTAGTTCATTGATAGGAGCTCCTCCGGGCTATGTAGGCTTTGAGGATGGCAACGTGGGCGGTGGTAAACTCATCAGCGATTTATCTAAAAATCCTTACTCTATATTGTTGTTTGATGAAATTGAAAAAGCTCATCCGGATGTAATTAATATTATGTTGCAAATGTTAGATGAGGCTAGAATCACAAGTAGCAATGGCAAAACAGTCAATCTCAAGAACAGTATCATTATTATGACCAGCAACTTAGGTGCTAGAGACAATGAAAATAATAATATTGGATTTGGGCAGGCGTTTGAAAAAACTGGAAGCGAAGACAAAGCCATGAAGGATTTCTTCAAGCCAGAATTAAGAAATCGCATTGATCAAATTTGTAAATTTAAAAAGTTGGATCAGTTGGCTATCAAGAAGATTGTGCTTAAATTTGTTGAACAATTACAAACTAGCCTCCAAACTAAAAATATTAAACTTAATCTTTCGGAACCTGTTATCAATATGTTGGCTGACAAAGGATACGATAGCAAGATGGGAGCCAGACCGCTTAATCGCAAAATAGATGAGTTGATACGTGTGCCGTTGAGTAAAAAGATATTATTTGAAGAATTAAACAACTGCTCTGTCAATGCTATGCTTGTAGATGATAAAATTGATTTCAATATCGTATTAAATCATACCATGCTAAAAATTGATAGTGAAGGATTTATAATCCCAGATGAACAAACTTAAATTTAAACAGATACCCAAAGATAGACTTTTCTACGATAAATGGGAATACAGTATTAAATTTACGCTAGAAGAAGTCACTGCGATGCATTCCTTAGATCATCTAAGGATAGACGAAATATTGAATCGTAGAAAAGCTTGGCGGCAGCAAGCGGCGAAAAGAGCTTCCTGGAATAGTCCCCAAAGTTTAATGCTGAGTCGAATGGGGTTAGATCCTGACTGGCCTACTATAACTGAAGGAACTTATCACAGATTACACAGCTTTTTAGATATTCTATTGCTGTGTAATTTTAAATTTAAGTTAGTTACTAGTATGAGTACAGGATGGATTTATTCAAACGATATCAAACTTATAGAAGATCTGAGCAATAACAGCATTATCACTGAAAAATCTTATAGCCAAGCTGTGGTAAATCGTCCCAAAGACACTATAAAGTTAAAAAATGCTCGTCATATATATCGTAGTTACTTTAAAGAAAAAAAATTGTCTGCTGAAGAGAAAAATAACATCAAAAATTGGTTGTTTGGTCAAACCAATGTAAGAATAGGTCCCAGTCTGCGCCAGTGTTTGGAGACTGACACCAAATATTTTCGAGAGTATTTCTTTATAGATCATGATACAGAATCCTGTGTCACTATGCTATGTTTGATACAACCAGGGTTACTTAGGAAAACAGTACAGATAATTTCGGCATAAATATTATACAATGACTATTTTTACTACACAAACTCTGTTACCCACAACTATATATGATGGAACTACAAATATTATTATAGGTACCGCTGTACCAGCGGCTAACTATTATGGTGGGCAAGGCAGCGCTCAAACTGCTTTGATACAGGTTACTGGATTTATAGGAAATATCACACTTCAAGGAACACTCAACGACTGGACTGAGCAGGCCTTGTGGTTTGACATAGAAAGTTACGGAAATACGTCAACTCCCACAACTGATTCCACTGCTATCAATATGATAGGTAATTTCGTGTGGATACGTGCTAAAGTAACAGATTTTACAGGTGGCACGATTAATTCAGCCAATTTAGTATATTAATATGAAAACAATGGTAATTTATCCAGGACGTTTTCAGCCAGCTCATTTGGGACATAAATCTAGCTATGATGCCATAGCCAAACGATTTGGGGCAGACAACGTGTATGTAGTTACTTCAAATGTTGTTGCTCCTATAAAAAATCCATTTAGTTTTGAGGATAAAGTTCTAATGTGGACCAAGATGGGAGTGCCTGCCAGTCACATAGTGCAGGTACGCAATCCCTACCAAGCACAAGAAATAGTAAAAGATATTCCTGATCCAGAAAACACAGCACTCGTCTTCGCAGTCAGTCAAAAAGATATGGAAGGTGTTGAATCTCGTTTTAAATTTGGAACTAAAAAAAATGGTGAACCCAGTTATATGCAGCCGTATCCTGAAAAAGGAAAAAAACTACAGCCTTTAACCAAACATGCTTATGTTATAATCACACCCACTACCACTTTCAAAGTGCGTGGTAGAGACGCCAATTCAGCTAGTGCCATAAGAGATATGTATAGTAATGGCAGTGCTGGGGACAGAGAACAGATAATACATGACCTGTATGGTATAGATGATAGTCATATCAAAGACATATTTGACAAGAAATTAGGGGTAGGCAAAAAGACCCGTGATATTGTCATACAAGAACCCCCAGTGGATGCCAATGTGCTAGATACTCCGGCACCTTTACAACGTGAGCACAAGGAAAAACTTAAGAAATTATTAGAATCTACTATATATGCTGAACGCATAGCTCAGCACTGCTATCGTCCTTTCAGGGAAGATCTTGTACTGGATTATATAGACGAACGAAATCACCATATAACTTATTAGCAACATCCTAGAAATATTACATCGAGTAAACTTCTCATTAAATAATAGCACAATTTTTATAAAGGAAAATCATGGTATCTACTCAAGGCGCTGATTTAACAGCCGAAGCAACACAAGCAACACCTACTACAGAGACTCCGTCGGCTCCGCAGCAGGGAAAAATTCAAGTCAACATTGACTATCTTAAAACTACACGCGTGCATATATGTATGCCTTGCTATGGTGGCATGTTAACAGAATCTACTTTTATGAGTTATATCAAGTGGGCCAATACAGCACGTCAATTGGGCATAGACTGGACTATGGAAACTATGACTAACGAATCTTTGATCAGTCGTGCTCGTAATACGTTAACGGCAAAATTCTTATCTAATCAAGACAGCACACACTTAATGTTCATTGATGCTGATATTGGTTGGGAGCCATGGCACTTGCTAGTATTGTTAAATCGTGATGTGGATGTTATTGGCGGATTGTATCCGATGAAATCATTACCAGTTAAATGGTGTGTCAATGGATTTGATGGAGCAGAAGAAGGACCAGATGGTCTCCAGGAAGTTACTAAAACTGGCACTGGTTTCTTATTAATGAAACGTCATATATTTGAAAAACTCAATGCTCACCCAGCAGTGAAACCATTCAATTCAGATATTGGACTTCCGTCAGAGCTCAATGTTCATATGAAAACATACTTTGACACAGCAGTACGTGAAAATCGTTACTACAGCGAAGATTGGACTTTCTGTGAAAACTGGCGTGACCTAGGTGGCAAGATATGGGTAGACAAGCGTGTTTTACTAAAACATACCGGAACCTATGTATTTGACTATGCTACACAGGATCAACTGTACAAAGATCTACACAATCTGGCACTTAGCAATCAACAGCCAGTGAGTCCTTTGGCTGTACCAGCTCAATCTGTAGATGTTCAGCCAGCTGTTACCAAATCAAATGCTGAGATTTCTGTCCCAGTACCTAAAAAAGCCAAATCTAAAGTAGTTGCCAAAGTTAAAAAAGCTGAGTAAACTACGTAGTATATAAACGGACAAGGGCCGCTGACGTTGTTAGCGGCTTTTGTTTTTTTGCACTAAATATTAGATATGAACATATATCAATTAGAATCTTTCAAACTATCAGATGCTGTTAAGTTCCATAACAAGCTGAACCCAAAATTATGGGATCGCAGAGAACATCTAATTCCAGAGATAAAAGAACAGTTAATGACCATAGCAGAAGATTTCGCACAATTTTTAGGAGTAAAAAATCTAGATATTAAAGACGTAACTGTATCGGGAAGTAATGCCGCATATTCTTATACTCCTCATAGCGATATAGATCTACACCTAGTGGTAGAATTTCCCCAATCAGAAAATTATGATATTTTCAGAGAACTAGTTGATGCCAAAAAATCCATCTACAACAAAGAACACGATATAAAAATCAAAGGAATTCCTGTAGAATTGTATGTACAGGCCAGTGACGAAGAACATCATAGTCAAGGCATTTATAGTTTAATACAAAATGATTGGCAACAGATACCTAAACGCAACAAAGCTGATATAGACGATGTCAGTGTTAAGAGCAAATACAAAGATCTCAGCAAACGTATACGAGAAGCTGTGAAATCTAAAAATCTAGAACACATGAATGCGATAGCTGACAAATTAAAAAATTTCCGTAGCGCCGGATTGGCAAATCACGGTGAATTTGGTCCAGAGAATCTCGCATATAAATTGTTGCGTAATCGAGGGGACTTAGAAAAACTCTTTAAGGAACGTGCTAAGATTAAAAGTCAAGAGCTAAGTTTAAAAGAACGTGATGTGGAACCTGTAAAGTACGGCTATGGTACTGACTACATAGAAGAAGTTGGCATAACACCCGATGGAACCAATCCAACTACTTGTCAATTTACCAATGAAGAAATACCCGAAAGTAAGTCTGACGAAGATGTGGTACGTAATTTTACAGAGTTCTGTGTACAACAATTAGGTCTTGAAAAAGATATATCATTGAGATTACGTCGTGACCCTGCTTGGAGTCAACGTAACAAGACATTTGGTAGATATAACGGCATGACTAACGAATTAGAAGTAGCAGTGGGAAATAGACATATTATGGATATACTGAGAACACTGGCCCATGAATTAGTACATCAGCGACAACATGAAGTTATGTCTATGCCAGACGATGCCGGTGAAGATGGCAGTGAGTGGGAAAATGAAGCTAATGCTCGAGCAGGTGTACTAATGCGTAGATACGGAAAACTACATCCTGAGTTATTTGCTTTTACCAGCTTGAACGAGTCTTTTGATAGCCCTTATAGATTGAAATGGGAAAAGGGCGAGTTTGGAGACTACGATGCTTACACTTATCTGCCCGATGGTTCGGTATTAAGTATCATGTTCAATCAAGAGGACGAAGACCACTACACTATAGAATTCCACAGGAACAACAGCCAAGATGTCACAGGTGAAGGTGATGCTCAAAAAATATTTGCTACGGTTTTAAGTGCTATTCAACGTTTTTTAAAAACCAAAGCACAACCAAAATATATATCATTCACTGCGGCAAAAAACGAAGCACGAGACAGCAGAAGCAGTTTATACACGGCGCTGTTTCAACGCTATGCTCAAACCTGGGGCTACAGATTGAAAAATATCATAGACGGACGTACAGCAGTGACATTTGATTTAGTCAAAATTAATCAAAACGTAGCAGAAAGCAGTGGATATATTCCCACAGCCGCAGAAGCCAACGATCCTAGATATAAAATGGCTTTGACAGTTGATGTACGTCCAGGGGCAATAGGACGAGCAGCCAACGCATTTTTATTAGATACAGACAGCCAAGGACATCCGCAGGTTTTACGCCCAGATGGCAAAGTACATCGCATGTCTAATACCAGCAGATATAATCTGGCAGAAGAATTTGATCTTGAAAAAGAATTAGAAGAAGGATGGCGATCAACTTTAGCAGGAGCAGCCACTGCCGGAGCATTAGCTTTCGGAGCGCCAACTCCTACGGCAGTATCTACAGCACCACAAACAACTACACAACAGGCGGCTCAACCACAAACATCGCAAGCACCTGCGGCCAAAACACTACAAAAAACAGCAGAAGCTTATGGATTAAAGGGCACAGAACTAGCCGCGTTTATGTCTCAGTGCGCCCACGAAACTGCGAATTTCAGCACACTCAAAGAATTTGGGGGCAAGCGTGATTTTAAAAAATATGACATCAGCTTCAACCCTTCTAAAGCCAAACGTCTGGGTAACGTTAAACCAGGTGACGGTAATAGATATTCTGGTCGTGGGTTTATACAATTAACAGGAAGAGAAAATTATCGACGAGCAGGTGAAGCATTAAATCTGCCACTAGAGCAACATCCAGAGTTGGTAGAACGTCCTGATATAGCTGCCAAAGTAGCAGTATGGTACTGGCAAAATCGGGTACAACCCAATGTATCTGATTTCCGTAATGTTAGCCAAGTTACCAAACATATCAATCCTGGTATGGCAGGATTGGCAGATCGCAACGCCAAATTTAAAGAATATATGTTAGCAATGAACGACCCAACAACAGGAAAAATATAAGGACCAATATTATGAAAGCATACGAATTTATAAACGAAACCACATTAGGTGGGTTTCAAGTTAAACCATTACATATCGAGGATCAAGAAGTTGACGAGGCTATTGGACTTAATGCTCCTCATCGTCGTATGAGTCGTGACGAGTTACAGGGCTATGCTGACAGAATAAAATCAGGTAGCAAAACTAAAAAAGACAAATTTGCGCCAGTGTTGCATGGAAGTAATCTTAAAGCTATTACTAAAGATGACTCAGGAGATAAATGGGACTTAGATGACCTAGCACAACAAATTATGTCAAGACCCAAAACCCTATTAGGTACCAATGCTAAAATGAGTAAAAGCGCCACTGAAGGCGAAATAGTATATGACTTAACATTACCAGCATTGAGTGGTATTATAGTAGATGAATCAAACGGGGACTTTGTAGAGATAACAACTTGCCCAGGAGCTGGCAGTTGTCAACTGTTTTGTTATGCTAGAAAAGGCGGATATGTAATGTTCCCAGCTAGTTCAATGGGTGCGGCACAAGCACTTAATTTTTTAGTAAATGATCCCCAAGGTTATAACAATATGGTTAATCGTGAGATAAATCAAATTAAACGCAAAACTGATAAACATGAAATTTCGTTAGTTGTACGTTGGCACGATGCTGGTGATTTCTTCAGCAAGGAATATTTAGATTTGGCATTTGATGTAGCACGTAAAAATCCCGACGTAAAGTTTTATGCTTATACTAAGATAGCTGACGTGGCCACTGCTGACAAACCTGCTAATTTTATTATTAATTTCAGCAGCGGAGCTAAACGTGGAGAAGAGAAAAAGATAGAATTCCATCAAACTAAAGGCAACACTGTCAAGCAGGGGATAACAGTTCCAAAAGAATTGTTTGCTGCCAGCAAGCAGGCAGTTGCCAGCGGAGCACAGCCTCCGGTAGTGGCGCTTGATGCTAAAGGCAAACCTATTAAAGATGCCAAAGGTCGTACACAGTTTATAGACCAAGCAGCATTAGATGATTTCAAACAAAGACTAGCTAAAAAATATCAAGTAGATGTAGACGATATTATTACTTACGATGAAATGTTGGATACTCCAGAAAGTGATCATCCCAAATGGCATGTTATAGTACAGCCAGGAGCAGGTGATCGTGCGGCTAACCGCAGAGATGTGATTAACAGTTTCTTACTATTCCATTAATATGAAAATAAAGGAGTTGATTAATGAAGGACTAAGTCATCCGGTTATCTGTGTTGATGTTCAACCAGAATATAATGGACACCCATGGCCTCCGACAAATCCTAAATTTGTTCAAATAATGAACTTTGTACAAAAGCAAAAAGGTCCCGTATTATTTTTTGTTAATGCCGAAGACCAAGGGATGAGTGGTGATAGTATACAACAAATACAACAATTTTGGGACGAGACTTTAGTCACAGAAGGCGAGGAAGGTGACGATGAAAATGGTGATTATTACTATAAGGAACCAGAAAGCCCAATTGACTGGCGTAGGTTTGAAATTGTAGATAAAGGGTATGGATATTTGCGGTCTTGGATGGATCACGGAATTGAAACATCAACTATCATTGCAACTATCCGCGAGATGTATGCCCAACGAGTAACTGATACAAGAGATTTAGAATTTCCTGCTAGTAGTCAAAGAACAATAACACAATCATTAATTATGGGTGCTATTAATGAAATGAATGGCGATCCAATGACTGTTGGTTGGGCTAGTGTCGCACAACTAAAGAGGTTTAATGGTGCTTACTTGGTAGGTGGTGGTAGAGAAGAATGTCTTAAAGAAGTAGAATTATTAATGAATGCGTTTAACATTAAGTATAAACGTGTTGACAGTTTGATTTATTGATATGAGGTTTGATTTATTCACATGAAAATAGCAGAAATTAATACAAAAAATGCCAGTTTAAATTTAACAGTTGACGGGGGCAGTATCGAAGGCTATGTAGTCAACAGCAATCAGCCACAGTTAACTAACTACTTAGAAAGTCAAGGCGCGACTCCCAATATAATTTCTGCCATAAAAAATCAATATAATCGAGTAGGCATTATTAAAAACATATATGTAGACGAAGATTCCCGAGGGCAAGGAATTGGTAATAAATTAGTAAGCAGTGCGATAGATGTTGCCAGCTCTAACAGTGCCGAAGCCATTGTGTTGGTAAGCGATACAGCTGAAGATAATGTAATGAATTTAACCAAGTGGTATGAAGGATTTGGGTTTGATCAAATCGGAACAGCAGGTGGAGATCCCGTGATGGTATTGGAATTATAAATATTAAATTAATAAACAAAGCATATTAAAAAATGATACTGAATGACTTTATAGAACCCAAATTTAAATTTAGCCATGACAAGCTGGATGATGTACTGGCTGAGCTATGTGGGTTAGTCTTGGCGGGCCAAAGACAAAACGCCAAAGCTAATGGCAAGGTAGGTGCCGCTGTACTAGATCCTCGCGGTCGTTTAGTTACTGGAGTTGGATATTCACGTGATGGCAAATGGTGTCACGGTGAATATGCCGCAATAGAAAATTATGAACAAGAGTACGGCGAATTACCAAAAGGTTGTATAATAATAACTACTCTTAGCCCTTGTAATGAAAGACATGACAAAACTGCCCAAGAAAGATATGGCGAAAGCTGTACTGATTTATTAAACAGTAAAAATATCAAAATGGCCTACTGCGGATATAAGGACTACACTCAAGATAACACACAGAATAACTTTTCAGTAATTATAACCAGTAATCAAAAACTTTTAAAATTATGTAGTCTTATCGCAGGAACTTTTCTTCCGGATTTGAAAGAGTCTATATCGGAATCATCGGGTGCCAGTAAAGCGCAAACATTTATTAATCAAGTGTATAGTCAGTATCCAGAATGGCCGTATGGGCAGGCAGATAGAGTTATGGCATGGGGTGATGGTGACAATCAAACCTTTGCGGCATTTAAACTGAAACCTGGTGCTGGGGATAATACAGTAAATATAGACTGGATTATAGCCGGCCCAGAACAACGACAAGGTGTGGGTACACGTGCCATACAACAGCTACAGAAACTAGCTAGAGAAGCAGGTATAAAGCTGACGTTATACCCTTGGGATAAAGGTCGAATAAGTCAAACATCGCTTAAAAGATTTTACAAGCGTCAAGGATTTAAACCTATAGCCAAAGGGGCGGCTCCCATGCAGTGGGAGCCTTTAGATGAATTAAAAATTGACAATAAAAATGGTATAGGTGCTGTGCCTCATAATCAAGATGTGGATTATTTTGGCCTACGTGTCAAGATGAAACCTAGCAAGTTTTTAGAGCTTGCCAAGCCAATGCCTCTGTCGGCTGATGACAAAAAAACCATACAACATCTTGAACAAGAAAAAGATAATAGAGGATTTGGGGCACCGTTTTTAACAGTTGACATGGAAGGTGAATTCCCTAAAGTAGATGGGCATGATGGTCGTCATCGTATGACAGCTATCAAAAACACAGAAGGCGACATTCCTGTAGAAGTACATATCTTCCCACGTTATATGCGTAACAGGGATCTAACTCCTGAATTAATTGATAAAATGAATAGGTTAATAATAAGCGAAACTGGTCGTTATGTTATAGGTCCAATATTTTCTCAAGCAGTTAAAGAAGCGATAAATGAATTCGCACCCGCCGAACCACGAGACGATGACAACTACGAAGAGCCAGAATATCCAACGTCTTTGAAGAACAAAAATGGTCAGCATGTGGGTGACACCATGAAATTAAACAACGGTTCCTGGGCCTGGCAGTATTGGAAATTGGATCAGAATCCCCATGGCCCATTCTACAGCTTCGACATACTTGGTCACGATTTTGCAACTGAAAAAGAAGCCTACGCCAGTTTACAAGCATATCATGCCACCCACACTGCTCGACAATTACGAGAATTTGCTCCTGCTGAACCACAAGACGATGACGGTGATGTTCCGCCAAATGTCTACGAATTGGCCAATCGTTGGTGGAATAACACAGATGATCAAGACCGAATTGCCATGGTGTTGCGTAGCATGGGCTGGGACATACAGCAGGCCGACGGCGAGGAAGATGTTTGTCAATTAACTTATCGCGACGGCACAGTGTATTATCTCAACGACAGCGAATTTGATCCCGATCTGTATGAAAACTTCGCAGATGGTAAACATCCTGGGCGCAAAGGATTAAGTAAACGTATGGGTGTTAACACAAAAGCTTCAGTCAGTAGTTTACGTAAAACTGCCAAGCATTCGTCAGGAGAAAAAGCACGTATGGCTCATTGGTTAGCTAATATGAAATCTGGTCGAGAGAAAGCAAAGAAAAAATGAGAGCCCAAGAATTCGTTACAGAAATAGAACGGGCAGAACCTGGTCTCTATACAGGTGGCAATAAAGAATTGCCTTTCACTGTGGATACAAAAAACATGCGTCGCATACGTCCCTTGCCGGGCGGAAGTAGATTTGGTTACTATATTGTTGATGGCACTGTGATCTATATCGTTGATCCCAAGCGACCCCAAGAACAACGTGAACGACCCAACGACATCATAGTGGCCAAGTTGCACTTGGAACGGGCTGATGGGGGACTGGCCCAAGCAATCCCCAATCTGTACCAAGTAGAAACTATCACAGTAGACGAACGATATCGCAGACAAGGATTGGCACGAAGCCTATACGGTATTGCCTTGACCATATTAAAATATACACTCATGGCCGGTAGCATACAGACCACGGGTGGTAGGAGAATGTGGCAAATGTTGTACACGATACCCGGAGTGGAAATGTTTGGTGTGGTAGATGATTACTTGATCAATGACAAAATTGCACAGGCCATCCTAAAACGCGGTGGCCGAGTTATACATCAGGCTCCTAGCGAAGAAATCCCGGGTGAAACAGATCGTGTGTACGCATTTCCTATACGTGCCGGCAGTAATGAGATAGTCAGCGCCATACGGGGGACAAGAGTCTACGACTATGAAGGTAATAGTGTATCTTTGATTGCTAAATGGACTGGTCGATGAGAGCACATGAAATTTTATCAGAACTACAATTACCCAAACAACAATGGGTAGTTAGTTTATCAAATGCTGACAAATTGGAAGCTGGCGACGAACTTGTTGATCTTGTAAAAACAGCATATTCAAAAACTCCACAAGGTAGTTTTGTCAATAGTATCAAAGATGTTGTACCCAGTGATTGGAATGTATTAGATTGGGATCAAGATCCTGATGTAGATGCTTGTGTTTTTTATCGTGGGCCACGAGCCGGTGAACGCTGGACGGGATACAAAATACAAGGAATTGGGCATGACGGTGCCAGCCAGAGTAAATCTTATGTAATCAATAAAATACAAAACATGTTACAACAGCCAGGAGTTTGGATTGAAAGCAGTGATGCCATGCGAGCAACATTGAAAAAACTAAATGCACCTATTGTAACAGACGAACAGTTATTAAAGCGTTTGTTTAATGATCCTGATTTACAAATGGTCAATGAAGATACTTACACTCGTAAAATAGGTAATTTAACAGTTACCGAATCAGTTTTTGGAAACCCTAAATTAAAATGAGAAAAATATTAACCAGTCCTTGGACAGCACTCGTTACATTGGCCTTAGTACTTGGCATTAGAATCTCCGACCCTGTGTTTGTTGAAAGTGTGCGACTAAGATACTTTGATACCTTGATCGCCAACAAGAACAACGTGAACGACCCGAAGAAGAATATAAAGTACAGCATAATTTTTAATAATTAAAATCTTACGGTTAGAGCTAAATATAGTAGTATATTAAGGATAACCCGTGAGATTACATGAATTTGTTGATTTAAATGAAGATAGTGTTGCCACAGTAAGCGGATCTATTGCCACAGTAGCTATGCCTCTTGGCGCTGTACAAAGAAGAATACCACCTGGATCTCTCTTTTCAGCTAAATATACTACTGACGCAGATTCGTGTCCTAACACGCCTGCTGAATACAAAAAGTATAAAAGGAAATCTAATGTTAGCTGATTTATTAAAAATCTTATTGGCCAGTGAATTTGTTTACTATTTGAAAGCTCATTTCTTTCATTTTAATGTAGAAGGGAAAGATTTCTATCAATATCACAAATTTCTACAGAAAGTGTATGAAGATGCATATTCGGCAGTTGATCCAACTGGAGAATTCATACGTACACTAGATGAATATACTCCCACTAGCCTAACCAGATTCCAAGAGTTAAGTCGTATTCAAGATCAAATCATGGTTCCAAGAGCAAAATTAATGATAGAAGAATTACTGGCAGATTCTCATATAATGATAGACTTATTAAATGAATGTTTTGAGTCTGCTACCCGCGAAAATAAACAGGACATAGCAAATTTTATTGCTGACCGTTTGGCCAAAACCAACAAATATATGTGGATGTTAGAAAGTTTTTTAAAGGAAAATAGAGAATAATGGACTATGAATTCAAAACTATCATTGAAAAACTAGCCATACTCGAAGGAAGAATCGATCCTAAAGAGTCAAAGCCTGTTGACTCTAAACAAAAGAAACCTGCTTTATTTACCAATCTAAAAAAAGACGAATCCGCCATTCCCATGGTCGGTGGGGTTGAATTCGCAGAAGATATTCTAGGCAAGGTACGTGCTTCACTAGATGATTATTTGAAGTCTGCCGAAGAAAAGATAAAACAAGACAAGGAGTTGATATCTAAGAAAAAACAAGATTCTGATATCAAGAAAAAAGATATTAAAAACTCTAGTTTACACACTAAACATCAAGACATAAAGCATGACAATGATCAAGATGAATATTCGCTTGAAGAAGATCCTAATCAAACTCCTGCCTCGGGAGAAGCTCCAGCTGGCATGACAGATCCTACTTATTCTCAGGGTAGTAACAACACTTATGCTGAATCCGCTCCGGTAAAAACATTGGATATTCCCTGCGAAGAAGTTGGATTAAGTGGCGGAGGAGGTAGCGTCCTAGTAGAATTACATGGAAATATGCGCGAAGGATTTTGTATCAAACGTGCTGGCAGAGCATTGCCTACTAAATTTAAAACATTAGATGAAGCAGAGATGGCGCTGGAGATGTATCGAGCACACTGCCGATCTAAATTGGCAAACGATGAAGGTGCTGACTACCTCGAAGAGAAATAATGAACTTATTTGATTTAATCTTAAATGAAATGAATGAAGCTTCTGACATGGAAGAGGCCAAACAATATGCCACTCAACAGCAGTGCATAAATGACTACGTAAATAATCCTCGATTCAAACACTTAGATATCAGCACACGCAAAGCTATGGGAGCTTCAGCTTATGCCAAACAGAATAAATCTAACAGTCAAGTAAAGCCCTATGATCCAGAAAAGTACAAGGGATATCATTGGAACCAAGAAAAAGATTTAGAAGAGTACACGAATTCGTCACAAGACTCACTAAAAGAAGCTGACAGTGAAAAGAAAAAAACTTACAGCAAAAGCGAAAAAAACAACAACAGTGATAAAGGCAGCCAGCGTGATGATGTAAAAAGTGCGTTAAGAAGATATAGACAGGAATTCCCAGGTCTTAGTGATGAGGAGGCTATTGTAGCTCATGCTTATCAGCAAGACAAAGAAAATGCGGCTCAGCAAAAAGAAATTGATTCTCTTGAAAAAGCCAAAGATGAACTTTATAAAAAAATAGATCGCACCAATCGAGATTTAACCGATAAAGAAAAACGTTTTAAAGATCAAGAAGAACGTTTCCAAGCATTTAACAGAGAAGTAGCTAAAATGGGACTGGATCCTGTACAAGCGGCTCATGCGGCCACTGATTATGCCAAAGGCAACAAAAATCCTGATTTGAATAGGATAAAACAAATGCCAACTATTGCCACTGCCAAAACAACAGCTAAGGCAGCCACTGCTGCGTCAGTGCCAACTAGTTCAAGCGGATGGATAGCATCTCCAGCTATGAGAAACGGGACTGACATTGACAATGTAGGCTCCCAATCTGATAAAGTCAAAAAACAATCTCCGACTGGTAAAGACGTTCCTCAGTCAGCTAGTGCATCTCCATTTGGGCAAATAGCACAGTCTTTAAAAGATCTGCCCAGCACCGCATATTTAGGTTCACCAAAGAATCAAACAACCGCGCCTTCAATTGGCGCAACAGAACCTATCAATGCTCCAAATATACCCACACCAGTAGCTTCGGCCACTCCCAAGTATATTCCGGGGATAGATGAGTTTGATCCGGATAGTATTATACAGATACCAGACTTGAATCTAACAGCAGGTGAATTATTAGGAAAAGAATCAGCCATGACAGAATCAATAAACGAAGATTTAGGACCTGCCAGTTTTAGTCCTTACAAAGAAGACGACATTAATCAAGGTCGTGCCAATGTTACCGAACTTAGCAGAGCTTGGTTAAATCCAGCACAACAGAGAGTGACGTGGCAATTTGGGCCAAATAAAAGTCTTACACTACAGAGAAATTATATATTTGGCGTTATGAGTTTGATAGCTATAATGAAAAGTACAGGGGAATCTCCTGATAAAATATATCAAATATTTTCCAATAAAGAAAACACACTGGCATGGTTACATCAGCCTGTGGTACAGAAATATGTAAATTATTATCCCACGTACGAGCAACAACGTAAAGAAAAAGAAGAAGAAGAATTGAAAAATAGTCCGCAGATGCCATTGCCATTGGATCAAAAAGAACCTGTTCAACCTGATTTGTTTGAACAGTTGATGAAGCAGTTGGATTCACAAATAAACGAAATCAGCAGAGCAGATAAATTTAGACAACATCTCGCTAATTTGGAAAAATCACGTCTTGAGTTTTTAAAAAGTATAGCACATTTGCCATTTAAAGAACGTCAAGAAGCTATGCGTAGATACATAGAAAAAAACCTAAATGACAAAGAAGTAGACGAAGCTAGTATGTCATGGGCTGCACACAAACCTACTGGTCCCAAGTTTGGTGGTTACTTAAAAGGAACAGATCCTGCTCCAACAGAATTCAGTAAAAAATCTGTTGGTGGGTGCGAAGAAAGTACCACATTACCAGAAAATTTCATAACTTGGGCAATGGAGCAAAAGCAGTATAAAAACTTTGACAAAAATCCCGCTGTGTACAACGCTGCCAGATTAAAGTACAAAAAACTGCAAGAAGCTGCCGACGTATCTAGTCATACTTTGGGAAGTAGTTTAATCAAAAGACCTAGAACTAATCCTATCAAAATCAAAAAACCAAAACAAATAGCTGTAGCAGAAAGCTTGCGTGACTACGAACGTGAACAGTGGATAGTCACGCTTGATTCTGGTAAAAAGATTAAATTTACCTGCGACGCCGATTGTGACGTTGAAAGCTATATTGAAAACAAATACAAAGAACCAGTAGCCAATATAAAGTACATAGGAATAGTAGGTGAACCACCCGCTGAACCAGAAGATTATGAAAAGAACGAAGGTGTGGCGGAAGGTCATGCAGACCAACAACGCAAAGTGTTTAAGAAGAATGGCAAGCCAGTGGGCGAAGTCGGTATTGACCGTGAATCGAGCCCAGGTGTTGGTCAGTATTACATGAAGCATTATGCTAGTGGTAAAGATTTGTCTGGGTATGATTCATACGAAGAAGCAGTAGCAGAACTAAAACATTGTCTAAAACAAGGTGTGGTGGAAGGCTCAACTACACGAGGTGGGTTTGGTGGTTCAGCCAGTCAAGCACATCACGAAATACAATGGCTTAAGAATAAGATTGAAACACTGAAACCGTTATTGGCCAAGAAACCGAGTGTTGCTCGTCAGATAAAAGATTTGGAAAGACAAATCCGTGAGAGAGAACTGGCTATAGTATATCAGAAGGAAGGTGTGGCGGAAGACCTAGATGCCAATCAAAAGCGTGTAGGACAATTAGGCCCAACCGAACCAGTAGGTAAAAATGAAAAGAACTTGCGTGGTAAATTAGTTGGCGCAGAAAGTGTTGACCCAGAAATTCGTAGACTTAAAAAACTAAGCGGAGTTTAAAATGAAAAAAGTTATTATGTTATTAGCAGTAGTAAGTTTAACAGGCTGTTCTACTCTATATAAAATCATGCCTACAAAATATGACCCAGTATTAGGTGGCAATTACATTGAATTACAAATAGAAGTTGATGACTTAAATTGTAAAGAAATAAATGGTCAATTTGATATGGC